>Ga0157369_10001923_pt1 | contig 25059 bp, 12 predicted proteins | sample C25metaG_FD_113461 | JGI IMG/M metagenome (GOLD analysis project Ga0157369, IMG submission 113461) | Corn rhizosphere microbial communities from Kellogg Biological Station, Michigan, USA - C2-5 metaG | ecosystem: Host-associated > Plants > Roots > Rhizosphere > Soil | place: USA: Michigan... | reverse complement strand
TTTGACGCCTCTTTATAAGGTAAGCTACAACTCCCGCTATGGAGGCCAGCGCAACAGACCGGCAGGAAAGCCCAGAAACCGGCGATTTCGACGCATCTGGCGCGCTGACGGCCGCTCTGGCGCCGGCGGCAATCTCCGAGCTAGCCTGGACTGCTACCCAGATGCGCGCCGAGACCCGTATCGTCGTCAACGATGAATTGATAGCCGCTTACCAGGCCGCCAGCTCGCCGCACTCGATCCGTGCGCTCAAATCCGACCTCGAGGCATTCGACCTCTGGTGTCGACGCATGAAGAGGATCGCGCTACCGGCGACACCCGAGATCGTCGCCGACTACCTTGATGCACGGGCAGGGCAGGGGGCGAAGCCCGCCTCGCTCGGCCGCTACAAGGCGTCGATCGCCAAGATCCACCAATTGCTTGACCTCAAGGACCCGACCCAGGCCGAACTGGTCAAGCTGCGGTTGCGCGCCATCCGCCGTGAGAAGGGCACGGCGCAGGCGCAGGCGCGGCCCCTGCGGTTCAAGGGACCGGTGCGCGACGTCGCGCGTGATAAGCCGCGCGGGCTCAATGTGCGCGCATTGCTCGAGGCTTGCGCTGACGATTTGCCGGGCCGGCGTGACCGGGCGCTGCTGTCGGTCGCTTATGACAGCGGACTGCGGGCATCCGAGCTCGTCGCGATAGAGGTCGGGCATATCATGGAAGCGCTCGATCCCGAGGCCCGGCTGCTCGCCATCCCGCGCAGCAAGGGCGATCAGGAGGGGGAGGGGGCGACGGCCTTTCTCTCGCCACGCTCGGTGCGGGCAATCGCGGCGTGGACGGAAGCGTCGGGCATCGGGGAAGGGGCACTGTTTCGGCGCGTGCAGGTGCGTCGATACAAGGCGCTGCCGGCGGTGAAGGGCCGGCGGATCGACAGCATCTCAGCGCACGAGAAGTGGGATCTGCGCAAGATCCTGCCGAAGAAGGCTGTGCCTGCCCGCACCGAATATGATGTCGGCGAAAAGGCGCTTCATCCCGGCTCGATCGGACCGATCTGGCGGACCATGATTCAGCGGGCGTTCGATCGCGGCATGCTCGGCGATTTAACCGTCGATGACCTGACCCGGCTGCGCAGGGGGATCACCGCGCATTCGACGCGGGTGGGGCTCAACCAGGACCTGTTCGCAAGCGGCGAGGACGTTGCTGGCATCATGGACGCGCTGCGCTGGAAAAGCCCGCGCATGCCCCTCGCCTATAACCGCAACCTCGCCGCCGAGCAGGGGGCGGCGGGCCGGCTGATGGCCAAGATCGGGTGACGGGCAAGCCTGATCATCCCAAGGCTTTCTACGATCCAGCAGATAAGTGCGAGACGAAAAATTTATTGGTCGGGGCATTTGAACTCGATCGCGAGCCGACTGTACGACGGCTTAGATGATCATCGGCCTGTCCGATGTTGGCGGACAAGACGGAAGCGCTTTTTCGTCGCCGATATCGATGCTGCCTTGCTTTGTATTGTTGGCTAAATTCCGTGGGGTTCCTGATGGTCCCGCGCAGATCGCGCACGATCATGGGGAGCCTGCAAGCGGTTATGTGCTCGAAGATCTGGCGGAGATTCCCTGCGGCTGAAGACCGCTGCGAAGATCCGCTCGATTTCCCGAGGCATCGCCTTTTACATCCCCTACATAGGTGCGCGCTTGTAACTGACTGATTCAGCGTTAAAGTAAGTGCAGGGGATTTCCATTCAAAAAATGGGAAAGGGGAAAATGGGGGCGGTAGTTACAATTGCGTGCCGATCTGGCGCGCGGAAAAGATGTGCTGCGCGGAGTTATACCGGTAGGAATCTGGCTAAGCAGTTCCGCTTCGCCGCCCTGCTAGCCTGCTTTATCCAATCGGCGCCGGTCTCCGCAAGGATGAGCGGGCCGTTGATTTCAATCGCGAAGCATGAGCGCATCGAAGTTTACGGTACCCTTCCCAAGCTCGGGGCGCAGCGTGAGTCCATTGGCGGCAAGACCCTCGACGCACCTATAGACGGTGTGGTTTGGCTCCCGCTTTCTGATCTCGAGCGAGTGAGAAGGGTAACTATCCAGCTGAGTCCGGGAAAGCGCCCCCGCCTATTTGCCCTGACGGGGTTCATGCATCTGCTTGGGTCCGCTCGCCGTCTTGGCTGCTCACCCGATGAGCTGTTCGTCGCGTGAAACCAATCGCGGGGCCGCCGGTGTTGATGGCGGGGATCGCCTTTGCACTTCTCCCTGTGCAAGCCCGCACCGAGGCGCCCCCCCGAACCGGCGCTGATGTCGGGGTGGCTGTGGTCCGGGAGGCTCATGCGCCGCCAATTCTGCCATTCGATGTTAAGGACGCTGAACCGAACGCAACGGACAGCCTCGCGCAGGCAATTGCGGAAGCCTATGAGGGCAGCCCTGCACTTGGCGCTCAGCGCTATGATCTGCGTGTGACCGACGGCAATCTAGGCGTGGCGCTCTCTGGCTTACGCCCCACCGCGCAAATCCAGGTGTCTGGCGGCTACGACTACACCGATCCCGGCCGGACCACCCAAGCCTCAAGGCCGCTCGCCGATCGCCTGAACAGCCCTTATATCGAGCGGAACGACCTGGGTGGCCAGCTCACCATCGATCAGCCGCTCTCGACAGGGGGGAGGGCGCTGGCGGCGATAGCCGCTGCTCAAGGTGATATTCGCGCGGGTCGCGAAGCCCTGCGTGGATCCGAAGCAGACCTGATCGTAGACGTGATCAGCGCTTATGCCGACGTCCGGCGCGACACTCGCACGCTGCAGATTCGCGAAAAGAACGCGCAGATTCTGGTTGCAACGCTCGACGAGGTGATTGCCCGGCGCGAGGCGGGTGAGTTGACCCGAACCGACATTGCCCAAGCCCAAACGCAACTGCAGAACGCCTATGTGCAATTGAATGGAGCACGAGCGCAACTCGAACAAAGCCGGGCAGCCTTCACTGCCCTGGTCGGGCGGGAGCCTGGCGTGCTGGCGCCGCCGCCTGCCTTGCCGTTTCTGCCCCAATCCATTGATGAGGCGTTCGATAGCGCCGACCAGTCCAATCCTGACCTGGCCGAAGCCATTCAGGCGGAACGCGCGTCCCGGGCGCGTATCGCCGTGGCGCGTGCGGACGGACATCCATCCTTATCCTTGCGGGGTGTCCTGGCGACAACTGGCCCGGCCATCCCGTTCGATCGATATGAGGAAGATTTCAGCCTGTCCGGGCGAGCTACGCTGACCATTCCCCTGAGCGCGGGAGGGCGAGTGAGAGCGCAGGTCCATCAGGCGCTCGACCGGAATAGTAGCGACCGGCTGCGGATCGAAGCGGCACGCCGGCAAATGGTCCGCAACATCGTCTCCGCCTGGAACCAGATGGTCACTGCCGACCGGAATGAGGGCGTCCAGCGGACTCAGCTTGAGGCCGCCCGCATATATTATGAGGGTACGTTTGAGGAGTATCGCGCTGGCCTGCGCAGCACCTTCGATGTGCTCTACGCGCAGAACTCGTTGCGCGATAGCGAGATTGCGCTGCTAGCCAATGTCCGCGACCAATATGTCGCCCGGGCGATTCTGTTGCGGCACATCGGTCAGCTCGAAGTGTCGAAGTTGCTGACCGGAAATGCACTCTACGATCCATCGAGCCATCTGCGCGCGGTGAAGCGGCGCAGCGCTTTGCCATGGGACTCCGCAGTTCGTGCGCTCGACGGATTTGGCGCTCCGGCGCAGGATCAGCAACGACTTGAAACCGTTGCGCGGCTTCCCGATACGCCAGCGATCCCCGCATCGCCGGCCGCTTCCGCAGCCGATCTTCCCCTCATTACGAGCAGTCCCGTCACGCCTATCCCGGGCATGACGGGTGAGCCTTTCAAGAGCAAGCATCGATGAATTACGAGACGCACCTCACCCCTGAAGATGCCGAGCCGGAGTTTGAAGGCTGTGATGACAGCGGCGTGATCGCTTACGCGACATTGCTTGCCATCCATCGGATCGCCGTTGACCCTGGCCAGCTCCGCCATAGCCTCGGGCACAGCCGCGCGATCGACGCGGATGATCTGAAGCGACTGGCCAAGCGACAGGATGAGGTCCGCGCCCGCTCGCTGCGCACGAACTGGGACCGTCTTCAGAACACGCCCTTGCCAGCACTGGCCCATGGCCCGGATGGCTGGTTCATCATCGGAAAGGTGAGCGGCGATGAAGCGCTGATCCAGCCGCCACGGCGCAGGCTCGACGGCGTGCAGGCCCAGGTGCAGAAGGTTAGCCGGGAGGCCCTGAAAGCCATCTGGTCGGGCGAGCTTGTCCTGATCACCACGCGCGAGGGGGTGGGCGCGATCAGCCGGGCCTTCGACGTCAGCTGGTTCATTCCCCAGATCGTCAAATATCGTCGTCTCATCGGGGAAGTGCTGTTGGTGACGCTGGGCATCAACCTGCTCGGCCTGGCCTCACCCCTGTTCTTCCAGAACATCATCGACAAGGTCCTGGTCCACAATACGCTCGACACCCTGACCATCCTCGTCATCGGCTTTGGGGTCGTGTCGATCTGGGAGACGCTGTTCGGATGGCTGCGAACGAGACTCTACTCAGAAACCAGCCAGAAGATCGATGTCGAACTGGGCGCAAAGCTGTTCCGGCATCTCCTCCAACTCCCGATGGGCTATTTCGAGGCGCGCAGGGTAGGCGACATCGCCATGCGCGTGCGGCAATTGGAGACCATCCGGGAGTTTCTGACCAACGCTTCTCTCACCGTGTTGGTCGATCCCTTGTTCACGATCGTCTTTCTGGTCGTGATGTGGTTCTACAGTTGGAAGCTTTTCCTGATCGCTGTTCTTGCCATTCCGGCTTATTTCGCTGTTGCCTTCTTTGTCACCCGCCCGTTGCGGGCGCGGATTGAGGAGAAGTTCGAACGGGGGGCGGCCAACAATGCGCTTCTGGTCGAAAGTATTGGCGGGATCCAGACGGTGAAGGCGGGAGCGGTCGAACCGCAATGGCAGGACCGGTGGGAGCGACAGCTGGCAGGCTACAGTTTTGCTTCGCAGAAGGTAATCAATCTCGGCAACACGGGCAGTCAGCTCATTCAGCTGATTTCCAAGATCAACATGGTGCTGATCTTGTATTTCGGTGCACGAGCCGTGATCGACAAAAATCTGACGGTCGGAGGCCTGGTGGCTTTCAACATGTTCGCGCAACGGGTGTCCGGGCCGGTCATCCGGATGGCGCAGCTCTGGCAGGATTTCCAGCAGGTCCGCATTGCTATCGAGCGTCTGGGCGATGTTCTTAATCAACCTGCCGAGCCGGGCGCGGGCAGCCGCGTCGCCCTACCCGCGGTGAAGGGCGAGGTTGCATTTGAGAGCGTCAAATTCCGCTATGGACTCGAGGGTCCGTGGACGCTTGAGGATATTGACCTTCGCATACAGGCAGGAGCGACTCTGGGTATCGTCGGCTCATCGGGTTCGGGGAAATCGACGCTCACCAAATTGCTGCAGCGCATGTACGTGCCGGCAGGCGGGCGGGTGCTGATCGACGGCGTGGACATCGCACAGATAGATCCCGCCTGGCTGCGCCGCCAGATTGGGGTTGTGCTTCAGGAAAATCTTCTGTTCAATCGGTCAATCCGCGAGAATATCGCGCTGTCCAATCCTGCGATGCCGCTAGACCAAGTGATAGCGGCCGCCCAACTTGCCGGGGCGCACGAGTTCATCGTCAAGCTGTCTCAAGGCTATGATACACAGGTGGAGGAACGAGGCGCCAATCTGTCCGGAGGGCAACGCCAGCGCCTGGCCATTGCGCGGGCACTCGTGACACGTCCGCGCATATTGATCCTGGATGAGGCGACATCGGCTCTCGACGCCGAGAGCGAGGAAATCATTCAGGCGAACCTCAAGGCGATGGCGCGGGGCAGGACGGTGCTCATCATCGCGCACCGCCTCTCGGCCATCCGCCAGTGCGACAGCATCATCACGCTTGAAGCGGGCCGTATCGTCGAACGCGGCACTCATGATGAGTTGCTGAAGGCAGACGGCCGCTATGCAGACCTTCATCGCCGTCAAGCCGGGGTTTCGGAGGGCCGGTCATGAACGACTGGTCGCACAACTGGCAGGTTTTCAAGACCGCCTGGAAAGCAGATAATGAGAGGCGCAAGGCGCTGATCCCGTCCGCGGAAACGGATTTTCTCCCTGCTGCGCTGGAAGTGATCGAGCGGCCGGTGTCGCCTACGGCTCGTATCGTGGCCTGGGTGCTTCTTGTCGGCCTTGTGATCGCAGTGCTCTGGTCGATTTTCGGCCGGGTCGATGTCGTCGCTTCAGCCCAAGGCAGGCTGATGCCGTCCGGAAACGTGAAGCTGGTTCAGGCTGCCGGGCCGGGCGTCGTGCGCGCCATTTATGTGCATGATGGCGACGTGGTCCGAAAAGGACAGCCGCTCATCGACCTGGATCCTACCCTCTCGGGTGCTGATCTGGCGCAGGCGACAAAGGCCCTCGCCGCCGCCGAACTCGACGTGGCGCGCAACCGTGCGATCGCCGATGCGCTTTCCGGCAAGGGTGTGCATTTTGTCGCGCCGCCGGGCACTCCTTCAGCGGTCGCCGAGACCCAGAGGCGTCTGATCGCCGCCCAACTCGCGGAGCTCAACGCGAGCGTCTCAAGTCTCCATGCAGCGCGTGCATCGGCCTTGTCGGATGCGCAGTCGGCACAGGCGCAGGTTGCGAAGTTGCACGATACGGTCCCGATACTCGACCGGGAAATCGAGAATATGAATCGCCTGGATGCACGCGGCTATGCGCCAGGGCTTCGTCTGCTGGAGCTCCAGCGGCAGCGCCGGCAGGAAGCGGGCGAGCGCGATGTTGCCATGACACAAATCTCGCGCGGCTATTCCGAAGCACGCAAGCTTGCGGAGCAGGCATCCCAGGCCCGGGAAGAGGCCCGCCGAGGCGCCCTTGCGGATCTGGCCAAGGCCCAGGCCGAAGCCATTCTTCGGCGCGAGGAGGTCACCAAGGCTAGCCAGAAGAATCGCTTCGAGCGGCTTACCGCCTCGGTTGACGGCACTATTCAGCAACTCGACGTCCATACAATCGGGGGTGTGGTCGAGGCGGCCAAGCCACTCATGACGCTGGTGCCGAGCAGCGGCGGTCTGGAAGTAGAGGCGCGCATTCTCAATAAGGATGTGGGGTTCGTTCATGTCGGGCAAGAGTCCGCCGTCAAGCTGGAGGCATTTCCCTTTACGCGATATGGCATGGTTCCGGGGCGTGTGCGCTCGATCAGCCGGGATGCGGTGCAGGATAAGGAACTGGGCCTTGTCTATGTCGCGACGGTCACATTGGACCGCACCTATATCGAAGCGGATGGCCGCCGAGTCGCGCTTTCGCCAGGACTTGCTGCAACTGTGGATATCCGCACAGGTACGCGCAGAATCATCAGCTATCTTCTCTCGCCACTACAGACCAGCATCGCTCAGGCAGGCAGGGAAAGATGAAACGAAGATCCTGGGAAATCATTTTCAGGGACTTCCTTTTGCAATGCGGAAGAAAATACCGGAATGATCCGAAAGGGCTGATATTCAATCATACTTACATTTGATATTTATCTTGACCAAGAGAAAGGGAACATTAACAACGTGTAATGATATAGCAAGGGGGATGTATGAGTGGGGGAGAGCGACCCGTCTGGAGCAGGGGGGATTGACCCGCTCCGCCGTTATGCTGGGCATAGCCGCGTTTTTTGGCGCGGGATGTGCCAGTTCCAGTTATATGGGCATATCGCTGAAATCTGATGAGGCCGCACCGGACATTCGGGAATTGGCCCGACGGGCTCAAGCCGGTGATAAGCAGGCCCAATTGGACCTCGGCATCCGTTTTGAGGAAGGTGTCGGTGTGCCGCACGATAAGGTACGTGCAACGAGGCTCTATCAAATGGCGGCTACTGATAGCGGCGGAGCGATATGGGTCTATTCACCACCCATTCGTAACGGTGCCAAAGGGAGCCTGATCCGAATTGAACGCAAGCCGGAGATGGGGCTGGAAGAAGCCAAAGCGAGATTAGCGAAGCAGTCAGAAGTGCGAGAATAGCATATGCGTTTTATATCTTACCTTATGTTGTTCTACAGCATTTCTAGCCTTAGCGTCTTGTTATCATACGGACCCACGATCGCATCATCGAATTCTAAGCGTCCATTCGAAGGCAGCATTCGTTTGCCGAAAGTAGGCTCTGTTGTAAATGATTGCAGGGACTGCCCTGATCTCGTTGCTGTTCCGGAAGTTGGGCACAATATCGGCGCTCCGGGAGCGATATTTTTCGTAACAAGGTTCGAAGTTACTTGGAAAGAGTATCTCGCTTCAGTCAAAGACGGTGTTTGTCCACCCCCTAAAATCCCGCCTTCTTCATCAGGGGCCAGGCTACCATCCGAGTCAAACCTCAGTATTTCTGATAATTTTCCTGTTACTCTTGTCCCGCCGAATGAATTCAAATGCTACATACGGTGGCTAAAGTTAAAAACAGGATTAAATTATAGATTTCCGAGTTCATTGGAATGGGAACATTTTGCAAACGCTGGTACTATTCATAAATACCCTTGGGGCGATGACATTGGCTTTGATCACGCCGCGATAATTGAGAGAATACCTGGAAAGGACGATATTAAGTATTATAATTTCCAGCGTTTGATGAAGAAATACAATGCAACTGGAACAGGTCCTCTGTCTTTGGGCGATCCGAGGAAAATATACCAATCAGACAATATATGGCCTGTGGGGTCATTTGAACCAAATGCTTGGGGTTTATTTGATGTAATTGGTAATGCAGAAGAAGTTACGAATGAAGCTTCTGCGGAGTGTTTAAAGATAAAAAATGAAGGAAATAAATGTCCATTTTTGGTCACAAGAGGGCGTGGATTCTTACCTCGGCATAGGTCAAAAGATTTCTCGTTAATCAGTTTTCGGGGGTTTGTTCACTCCGATGATCAAAGTGGCACTGTCGGTTATCGTTTAGTCAGGGATCGGTGAGGAACTTATGGCAGACGGAAATAATGGATCGGCTATAGATATAACGGGCGGATATCATATTGTTGATAAATTCAATCGTGCGACATTTGATTTGGTTGACACCGTGCCCACGATCGTGGGCAAAATTAAAACGCTATTTGACGCGATTGGTACTGGTCCGATTTCCCCTAAAATAGACATCTATCGACAAGAGCAGATCGATGGCAGTTTCAAACTTTACACAGCGATTGGTTTGACGGGAGACGTCTCTGTAAGCAAGAGACTTAAGGCGATCGGTTCGACAGGTTTATCAAAAGCAGCTGATTGGCTTCTCCCAAATTTCGCAATCGGAGGGAGTTTGAGTTGGACTGATGACGGTCAGTCTCTAGATCACGGTGAACTTCAAATTCATCTTCCTGATGCAATATCAGAACGTTTTAATGAATGGAAAAACTCATTGGGAGCTCCGGGTAGTCAACCAGAGCTCGATCTTCAATTTTCCGGGAAATATTCTGTTCAAGATGCTGTAAAGGCGGACGATCCATATTCCAGGATAGATGTTTCAAATAAATTTAGTGTGGCCGCTACGCTGGAAACCGAACACGGCGGCGTTGAACTGTCGATGGGATTTTACAATGATGTTAGATCGATAGTCATTCAAAAAGATGGAAAAATATTTTTAGTAAATATTATCCATGTTTATGACAAGGTCGAAACAAATTTAAATACTGCTATTGCAGGAGGTGTCCCTGTCGATCCTGCGACAGGAATTCTGATTGGCTCAGAAAGTTATAAAATTGACAGTTATCGTGATTGGCCTGATGCATTTATAACGCAACCCTATGACAGGTCCGATGGGAAAATTATTCTAGTTGATGGTGATCCTGCCGTCTACAAGAAGGTCGAAGATCAACTCGGAGGATTTGATTACCCTGGTATTGGCGGAGGACGAAATTCGACTGCCAATAGTGTCAGTGGTGATATCATAGTCACCGCGCGCCGTCGGGGGTTTGGCGTCATAAAAGGCTTGGATGGTGTATCGACCTGGAACACTGACACGGGCGCCCGGGAGGGCATTGATGCTGAAGGGAACAGATACCGAGTAACAGAGGCCGCTGGAACTGATGGCAGTCAGCGTGCTATTATTGGTTACGAGGGGAATACCGTTACAGCTGTTATTAACAATGGGGCGACGGGAGAATATCATTTATTTGAGCTGACTGGATCGCAGTTAAAGATCGACAATATTTTAGTATCTTCTGATCTGGCTGATGGATTTAGAGAGATAATTTCGTCAAATCGGGTGTATTTGGCAAAGAATGGTGGATTCGGAGCCGAAATTTCCGATGGTGATCATGTCAGGAAAGTTGAATATCAGCTAGATTCATCGAAGCACATTTATGAGGATAATGAGAATTATGAGGTTATTAAGAGGGCTGGGAAGACTGAAATAATTATTAAAGGTAACCCGCTTCCGATAGATTTTTCCGATTTCGGTTCTATTTTAGGGCAACAGCTCGGATATCGACTGGCAAACGGCAATATATTAACAGGAATTTTGTATTCTTCCTCTCTACAAACCCTTGGGAATAACCTCGGCGACACGCTTGACGAATTGGTAGGCGGTGGCGGAGCAACTAATGCAACGAAGGATGCCTTCTCCAATTTTGATTCGGAATTCCTTTCCAATCTCAAGGCTGCGGGGATAGGAGCGGTCTCATCATATTTGACGGCAGAGTTGGTCAACGCACTCGGGTTGGATGGTTTTGCCGGCGGTGTGACAAACTCCGCCGCTGGAGCGGTTATCGGGCAAGTTGCGACCAATCTGGTTAATCTTGCTACTCAGGGGAGCCCCCTCGCTTCGGACGGCTCTCCACTTAAGGTTTTTTCGGACGTCAATCCAACTCTTCTAGTGACAGCTGTTGGCTCGTTTGTGGGTAACAAACTCGCCAATGAAATACATTCCTGGAATACGGTTGGTGGGCAAATTGGCGCAGCAGTTGGCTCGGCAATCGCATTGGCGATCGATGCTGAAGCCCTAACCGCACTTGTCGCGACCGGCCAAATTGAATTGATCGCCCTTGCTGCCGTAGCTGCAGTTCTAGATGCTCTTCTGGGCAATTTAATTGGCGGCCTGATTGGTTCGCTTTTCGGGGGAACGCCGCGTTCAGGGGCAGACTCCGTCTGGGACGCAAACCAACAGAAATTTGTGGTCGCCAATGTTTGGTCGAAGAAAGGTGGATCGAAGGATGCAGCCCGCAGCGTTGCGTCAGCTGTTTCGGATACCTTTAATTCGATCATTTCAGTAACCGGCGGTACCCTTCTTGATCCCGAATTGGTGCAGTCCGGCAATTACGGTATGCGCAAGAAAGCGTTCGTCTATAAACCCTACTCGACCAGTGACAGTGGAGCGATCACGCAAAAGTTTTCTGGAAAAGATGCGGCAACGAAGTTGATCGGTTATGGCGTGTATGCTGGACTGGCAGACCCTGATTTCAAAATCGTTGGCGGTGATATTTATGTAAAGCGCGCGCTTTACAATACATTCGCATTGGGCGGTATCGATCCACGCAATTTTGATACTAACGTGCTTCTAGGGAATATCTCTACGGCACAACAATACGAGAGTTATCTCGCAAATTCCACCGTCATCAATGCGCTCGTATCCGCGGAACCCAACAGTGTGTTCGCGATCGAGACGCTGCTGAACCTGTCCCGGGCTGATGAGCTTGGCCTAACCCAGCGCGCCGCCTCCGATTGGTTCGGAGGTTTTTCCTATCTACTGAGCGAGGCGCAGGCCAACGCCGCCGATGTTCGGTTCGGTTTCGACTATGATCCTTATAGCGCTCAGATCAGCCGCCTGATGGGCGTCGGCGATTATGTTCTGGGTGATGCCATCGATATTGCTGGACAGACCACGATTGAGGCAACCCCGGTTGGTGAGACAATCGATCTTCGCTCTGGTAACTTGACCGACCAGCGCGGGCTCACGGTCAACGGTCATCTCAACGACGACATCGCTGCCAGCGGCACCGACTTCACCGCCACGACGACCACGCTGACTTTCGCCGCCACCGACTGGCGCAAGAACGTCACGGTCGCGGTCGCCAACGATGGCCTCGCCGAAGCCGCGGAAAACTTCCTCGCCGCGCTCTCCGATGCGCCCGGCATGCAGATCATGGGCGGGGATGCAGTTGCGACGGTGATTGACGGCACCGCCGCTCTGCCCACGCTCATGGTGGGCGACAGCTACGCCTGGGAAAATGATGGCTACGCCGTCTTCCGCCTATCGATCTCGAAGGCGGCCTCCTCGGCGGTTACGGTCGCGCTCGTGTTGGCCGACGACAAGGCCTCGGGCTTGGGCGTCGATTACGGCAATGCGGGCGCTACCAACATCCAGGTCTCGACTGACGGCGTGAACTGGACCAATGCAACCAGCGCGACCTTTGCCGCCGGCACGACGCAGATCTTTGTGCGCACGGCGGTCGCCGCCGATAATGTCGCCAATCCCAATTATGTCGCGCCGGTCGTCGTTAACGGCCAGGTTGTCACACCCGGCAACGGTGAGCCGCAATATCTCAATATCGAGGGCAACGAGCGCTTCAAACTCAATGCCACGGTAACCGCTGGCGCGGCTTTGCTCGCCAACGGCGCAGCCGTGGTTTCGGGCACGGGCACGATCGTCGATGGCGCCGGCGCTGAACCCCTGGTCTGGATCGACAACGTGGTCCTCGACGAAGCCTCGGGCCAGGCGACCTTCACCGTATCGCGCTCGCGCACGATGGCGGCATCGACCACGGTTGATTTCGCGACGGGCGATAACCGTGTTCTCGATATCTCGGTTGCGGCCACAGTCGATGGCGGCGACGGCAACGATACCATCTACGCCTCGAACCTCGGCGACAACATCTTCGGCGGCGCGGGCAACGACACGCTTTACGGCGGCCGGCTCGATGACTGGCTCTTGGGCGGCGACGGCGATGACATGCTCGACGCGGGCACGGCCGACCAGAACGCGCTCGGTGGCGATGGCAATTACCTCAATGGCGGTGCAGGTAATGACACGCTGCGCGGGCGCGAGGGTTCCGACTGGCTCGAAGGCGGCGCCGGCGTTGACGTGCTGACCGGCGGTGGCGGTGATGACATTCTTGCTGGCGGCGCGAATGATGGCGACAGCCTCAAGGGCGGTGCGGGCGGCGACTATTATCTCTTCCGCCTGGGCGACGGCAAGGATGTGGCGGAGGATGGGCGGAGCGCGGCAGGCTCCAGCGATGCCCTTTACACGGCGATCCAGCAGAAAAATGCTAACGCGGCACTGAAGGACTGGACCGGTTCGGGCATCTATTCGGAAAACGGCGCGCCCTTGAATGGCAGCGACCGGGTGGTGCTGGGCGGCGGTATCGGCCTTGGCGATGTGGTTCTGGTCCGGTCGGGCACTTCAGCCAATCCGGGCATGGACCTGATCATCAAGATCACCCAGAACGGCGTCCTCACCGGCGACGAGCTGACACTCACCGGATGGTTCGACAGCTACAAGAAAATCGAATGGCTCGAGTTCGCGGACGGGCAGGCGATCCGTATCGGCGACTTTACCTCCTTCATCGTCGGCACGGCGGGAAGCGATGTCATCATCGGCACCAACGGCAATGACTTTGTCGTCGGCGGCGACGGCGACGATCATCTCCAATTGCTCGGTGGCGATGACGTCGGCATTGGCGGCCGGGGTCGCGATGAGATCGGCGGCGATGATGGCAACGACATCCTGGTCGGCGGCAGCGATGCCGACATGATCCTGGGCGGCAGCGGCAATGACATGCTGACCGGCGATGCCGGTGACGACGATCTATATGGCGGGCTCGGCAACGATCTGCTCTCGGGCGGGCGCGGCAATGATATGATTGCCGGCGGCGTCGGCAATGACGTGTTCCGGATCAGTCGCGGCGATGGATTGGATACGCTGGTCGACGATTATGCTGGTACCTGGGAAACGGTGTGGACCGGGAATGGCAGCTGGAACACGGCAGGCGGCTATACCTTCGATTCCGCCACGAACCGGGTGCTGCGCAACGGCACCGAGGTTGTCTTCGACGGTAGCAATTGGCAGGGGCGGTTTAATTACGATTACAACACCGCGACCGGCATAGGCACGCTGTCCCGCCTGGTGCCGGCGGCTGGCGGCCAGGTCGGCAAGGACGCATCGACCACCGACAGCGATGCCCTCGAATTCGACATGGGTATCAACATCCAGGATCTGGTGCTGCAAAGGAGCGGCAACGACCTGCTCGTGGCCGTGAGCACCGAGAATGCCGGCTCCCAGGTATTTGGATCGATCGGCGACAAGGTCACCCTCAAGGACTGGTTCGTCTCGACCATGGCCAACTCGCCGATCGAGAGCTTCGTGTTTGCCGCCACCGGCACGCAGGACATGACCACCACCTCGACGGGCGTTCAGGGCACCGACGGCAACGATACGCTCGCCGGCACCGCCAGCCTCGACTGGATCACGGGCGGGGCGGGCGACGATGCCATCAACGGTAATGACGGCAACGACATTCTCAATGGCAATGCCGGGCAGGATGCGATCACCGGCGGCAATGGCAACGATGTGCTCTATGGCGGCGCGGGCGATGACATCCTGATCGGTGGAGCCGGAACGGATATCCTGAGCGGCGGCGCCGACATGGATACCGCCTCCTATTCCGGCTCGAGCACGGCTGTTTACGCTTATCTGGGTAGCGCCAATCTCAATGCCGGCGATGCGGCTGGAGACACGTTCAACAGCATCGAGAATTTGACCGGCGGCGCTGGCGCCGATCACCTTGGCGGTGATGATGGAGAAAACGTCCTGAGCGGCGGCTCGGGCGCCGACAACGATATCCTGATGGGTGGCCTTGGCGATGACATCTACACTTACGATGTCTCGACCGGCAGTGATGTCATCCAGGACGGCAAGTTCACGGTCGAGCAGATCGTCGATGCACAAGGCAATCTCGTGCGCCCTGACGGGTCTGCCAATAATGGCTACTATACAGTTGGTTGGACATACCTCGGCAAGGAAAACAAACTTTACCAGTATCGGTTGATCGTGACCAATGTTGCGACAAGCGAGGTCGTTCTCGACGGTGTCTACAAATATTCCACCACCCAGGCGAGCGCGCCGCCCGCCTCAAGCTGGGCGCCAACCGACTGGAAGAACGGCTTTGCCCGCGTGGGCTCGAGCGTCCAGGTCACGCGCGAGAAGCTCGACGCCTCCGTCAATGGCGGCGACGATACGCTGGAACTTGGCAATGGCATCAGCCTGTCCGATCTTGGCGCCGCATGGTCGGGCAACGATCTGGTCCTGACCGCGCGCGGCACCGTGACGCTCAAGAACCAGGGGATCGCCAACCAGCAGATCGAAACGCTGCAGCTCTATGACGGCCTCTCGGCGGACCTACGCAATCTTCGCCTTAATACCAATGGCCTTGACGGCGTCGACGACCTGATCCTGGGAACCGCGAGCGCCGACACGCTAAGCGGCCTGTCCGGCAACGACGCGCTCTCGGGAGCGGCGGGCAACGACACGCTGAATGGCGGCGACGGAGATGACGAACTCGAAGGCGGGGCAGGGTCGGATACACTGAACGGCGGTCTCGGCGTCGATACCGCCCGCTATGTCCGCTCGAGCACCGCGGTAACGGTCAACCTCAACCTTGCCACCGCGCAAAGCGGCGGAGATGCCGCCGGCGACCTACTTTCGGGTATCGAGAACGTGACTGGCTCGATCGCCGGTGATGACCTGTTGACTGGCGATGCCAATGACAACGTCCTGAGTGGTCTGGATGGTAACGACACCATTACTGGCAATGCCGGCAATGACGTCCTGCTTGGTGGGCTTGGCAACGATACGCTGAGTGGTGGCGATGGCGACGACAATATTTCCGGCAGCGATGGCAACGACACCGCGTCGGGCGGGATCGGCAACGACATCATCGACGGTGGTATAGGTGTCGATATCCTGCATGGCGATGCCGGCAATGACCAGATCATCGCGGGCGAGGACAATGATACGCTATATGGCGATGCCGGCAATGACATCCTTGTCGGTGGTGCCGGTGACGATGCGCTCTGGGGTGGGGCTGATAACGATCAGTTGACCGGCGATACCGGCAACGATGTGCTGCAGGGCGAAGGGGGCGATGACGTCTACCTCTTCTCGAAGGACAGCGGCTTCGACACCGTGGTCGATGCCGTCGGCGTCAACCAGATCGTCTTCGATGCCAGTGTCGATTATCGCAACATCTGGCTGGCCCGCACCGGTAACGATCTGGTGGTCACGATCGTGGGCGGCACGAGCAAGATCACGCTCACCAATTTCTACGCCGCCACCAATCCGACCACCGTGCGGCGGATCGCGACGCAAACGCACGCGATCTACCTCGCTTACGCGCAGCCGCTGATCACCCAGATGAGCGCGGTACAATTGACCGCGCCCATGAGCGTGCCCGCCGCGATCACCACGGCGCAGGCCGGGTACTGGTGGGAAGGCGGACTTGCCGCCCCGGTCGTGACGGACGTCACGCTCATCGCCAATGAGGATGTGACCACTAGTGTCCAGGCTTCGGGCACGATCGATCACGACGAGAACATCACCGGCTATGCCATCGGGCAAGCCGCTGGTCATGGCACCGTCTCGCTGAACGCAACGACGGGGCAGTTCACTTATCTGGGCGCCCCCAACTACTTTGGCACCGACAGCTTCACCATCGTCGTGACCGATGCCGACCAGCACAGCGCCGAGTTCGTGGTCAATGTCACGGTCAATCCGGTGAACGATGCGCCGACCGACATCACCTTCACCATGCTGCCACCCTCGCTTGCGGGCATTCCGGAGAACCAGACCGGCGTCGTCGTTGCGGATCTGGCCGCAACTGATATCGATCTGCCGCAAGACAGCGACTTCGGTCAGTCGACCTTCACCACCAGCGACAGCCGGTTCGAGGTGATCGGCGGCAAGACGCTCAAACTGCGCGCTGGCCAGGCGCTCGATTTTGAAACGACCCCCACGGTACAGGTGTCGGTGACGGCCACAGACAGGAACGGTGCGGGCCTCTCCTTTACCAAGACACTGACCTTCATCGTCGCCGACGGCATCGACGTGGTCAGCGGCACGGCCGCGAATGACACGCTGATCGGCGCTGCCGGCGTCGACCAGATCTATGGCTTTGATGGCAATGATACGCTCATCGGTAACGGCGGCAACGACCTGCTCGACGGCGGCAACGGCAATGACAGCCTGTCGGGTGGCGACGGCAACGATACCCTGCTGGGCGGCAGTGGCACCGACACGCTCGATGGCGGCCTTGGCGATGATACGCTCTGGGGCGGCACTCAGAACGATATCTTGAGCGGCGGTGCGGGCAATGACAGCCTGGCTGGCGACGAGAATGACGACACGCTGTATGGCGATGCCGGCAACGACAGCTTGAATGGTGGGGACGGGAACGACTTCCTGATTGGCGGCACGGGCGCGGACAGCCTCGTGGGCGGTCTGGGCGTCGATATCGCCTCGTACCGCTGGGACAGCCTCAATGTCCTTGCGTCCACCGGCATCACCGTCAACCTCGCCAATTCCGCCGCCAACACCGGCAATGCCATTGGCGATAGCTACAATGGCGTGGAGGGGATCGAGGGCACTGACCTTGCCGATATCCTCACCGGCGATTCCGGTGCCAATCCGATCTACGGCGCATCGGGTAACGACCTCATCCGCGGCGATCTGGGCGATGACAGCCTCTATGGCCAGGCGGGTAATGACACGCTCTATGGCGATGGCGGCAACGACACGCTCGACGGCGGTGATGGCGACGACGTGATCTACGGCGGCAGCGGCAATGACACGCTTCTAGGCGGCAACGGCAATGACCAGCTCTTTGCCGATGACGGCGACGATGTGCTCGATGGCGGCGCCGGCAGCGACACGATGACCGGCGGAGCGGGCAATGACACATACATTATCCTGACCACCTCAGGAACCGACACCATCAACAATTACCACGTCGATCTCAGCGAAAACGATCTTCTGGGCTATCAGGGCACGATCCAGGACAAGGATCTGTGGTTCGAGCATGTCGGTAACGATCTGGTCATCACCGTCATTGCGACCGGCACCGTGACGACGATCAAGGACTGGTTCACGACGGCTTCGCTGGCGGCGCAAACCAATTACCAGATCAAGTTCATCCAGGCGAACGCCAGCAATGTGGTCAACGTCAACGGCCTCATCAGTCTGATGGCGACCAAGACCAAGCCGACCACGCTTGCCGCGCGCGATGCGCTGTTGGCCGACACCAATTACTACACCACCTGGCAGACCTACTGGGGCAATAACCCGCCTCCTGTGCTGAGCGCGATCGCCAACCAGACGATGAGCGAGGATACCCCGCTTGCCGTCACCGTCACCGCGACCGATACACTGGACGGCACGACGCCGTCCGCGCCCAATAGCGTCGGGTTCACTTACAAGGTCTACAACAAGGCGACCGGCCTGGAAGACTATAGCCTGATCCAGTCGATCAGCTTTGGCGCGCCCAATGCCTCCTATCAGCGCACCGCCACCATCACCCCTGCCGCCAATGCTTTCGGCACCGCGCAAGTGGTGATCTGGGCTTATGATGGCGGCGGGCGCTACAGCCAGCAGCAGGCCTTCGATGTGACCGTCGGCGCCAAGGCTGACATGCCCTCGATCACGCTCGCCAAGGCGGGCGCCGCGCTTGACGGCAAGGGCACCTTCAATGGCGGACAGACCATCCCGCTCAGCATCAGCGTCAATTTCCCGGACACCGATGGGTCCGAGACCCAGACAATCCTGATTACGGGTGTTCCCGCCGGCTTGTCGCTCAACAAAGGCACCTACAATGCAGGAACGGCGACCTGGACGCTGACTTCGGCGCAGCTGAGCGGCCTCGCGTTGACCGGGCCTGCCACCTACTATCAGGACTTCAATCTCCAGGTCACTGCCAAGGCGGCAGAGAACAGCAACGGGGATACAGCAACGACGAGCGCAGTCTCCATTCCCGTCCTCGTTAACGCGGCCCCGACCGACATTACCGTCTCGGGCAGCATCTTGGAGAATCCGGCGTTTGGTGCAGGCGGCGTAACCGCTGCCGCTGCCGACCCCGACGGCGGATCGTTCACCTACAGCTTGACTGACAATGCTGGAGGCCGCTTTGCTATCAATAGCAGCACCGGCGCCATTACCGTGGCCACAGGCTCCTCATCGCTGATCGACTACGAGGCCTCGGCCGGTCATACCTATACGATCACAGTGCAAGCAATCGATAACGGCAATCTGAGCTTTACTAAGACGCTGAGCGTACCGATTGCCGATCAGAATGAGCGGCCGACGTTCACCGCAACGGGGCCCTTCGGCATCAACGAGAACGTGGGCTGGGGCACGGTGGTGGGCACGCTCGCCGCGAACGATCCCGACGTCTACAACGGAAGCTACGGGGCGAGGCGCTATTATTTCGCTGGAGGGTCGGCGCGCGCGTCGCAGGACGGGGCCTTTGGCGTGTCGAATGTCTCGGCTGACGGCAAATTCCAGATCGATGCCGTCACCGGTCAGATCACGGTCGTGGGCGGCATCAATTATGAGGCGCTGGGGAACAAGTATTTTGACGAGACCGTCTATGTGACCGACGACCTCAACAATGCATCCGCGCGCATGAACGCGACCAACGTGCGGATCAACGTCAACGATGTGAATGAAGCGCCAACGCTCAATCCACTCAGCATTACGGTCCCTGAGCAGCCGGGCAACCCGACGTTGTGGCAATGGCAGATGAGCGCCAGCGATCCGGACAGCGATCCGGCGAAGAAGAACTTCTATTTCACCTTGTCAGGCGCCAACAGCAATTATTTCCTAATCAATTCGGCCACCGGTCAGATCGCCTTGGCCAATGCGCTCAATTTTGAAGATTCCAGCCAGCCAAAAACCTTCAATTTGACGGTGGGTCTGTGGGATCAAGGAAACGGTGGTGGGAACTATGCGACGACATCGCTTACGATCAATGTCGCAGACGTTAACGAAATACCAGTTCTAAGCCAAACTACGACTTGGCAATTCGCGGCCGGTATCTTTATAAAAGTACAAGCAACCGCGGTGGATCCTGATAGTAGTCCCGGTTTTTCTGGCCCACTTTATTTTGAGGTCTATAACAATTATTATTATGATACTTATACTGCAACATGGAAACCTTCCGTGTTTTATACAAACGACCATAATAATGGAATATTTACGATTGGCGGATCTCTGCACCAAAAATACGATCTGCTAGCAAGAGACCAAGGGGGTATGAGTGCATATCTTTCAGTCGATATCCGATATCCAACTTACACGGGACCTCCTATTGTTCTCGACCTTGATGGCGACGGCGTTGAACTGACCTCGGTGCGAGATTCGTCGGTGCGTTTCGATATGGACGCAGATGGTACGCGCGATCTTACAGGGTGGGCGGGTGCCGATGACGGCATTCTCGCCATCGATCTCAATGGTAATGGCCTCATCGATGACGGCTCGGAAATCTCCTTCCAGCCCGCCCTAGATGGTGCGATATCCGATCTTGAAGGACTTCGTGCTTACGACAGCAATGGCGATGGCCTCATCGACTCCAACGACGCGCGCTTTGCCGACTTCCGTGTCTGGCAGGACGTCAACCAGGACGGCATCAGTGATCCAGGCGAGCTCAAGTCCCTCGCCGACGCGGGGATCGAGACGATCAACCTGACGCTCACGCCGACCGGCCAGACATGGAATCCCGATGCACCGGAGAATGTGATTTACGGCTATTCCGACTTTGTGCGCACGGACGGCTCGATCGGAACCATTGGTGATACCTTTTTCAGCTATCTCAAGGATGGCGAAGTTACAACCATCATTGGCTCACATGCCCAAGCGATCGGGATAGACCTGGGTGGTAACGGCATTACGATATCCGCCTTGTCGGCCAGCATGATCTCGTTTGATCAGGCCAATACAGGCGCGCCCGTACAAAGTGCCTGGGTCGGCGCGGATGATGCTGTGCTGGGGCTGGACATGGACGGCAACGGCTTGATCAACGGTGGTAACGAACTGGCGCTGGGCGATCAGGACTTCAGCCTCAATCCGCTTCATGGGCTCGATGAAAACGGCGATGGCCGGATCGATGCCAATGATAGCCGGTTTGCAGGCCTGCTGCTGTGGCAGGATGTGAACCAGGACGGCGTGAGCCAGGCTGGCGAAATGAAGACCCTCCCGCAGGCAGGGATTTCAGCGCTGGTACTACCCGGCTTTGCCGCGCCTTTCACGCTGGGCATTGGCGAAAGCCGCGCGATCGACAGTTTCACCGTCGAATATGCTGACGGTTCGAATGGGACCGCAAGCAATCTTCTGTTGGCCTATCAGGACGTGCAGATCGCGGCGCCGATCGTGCTCGACTTCGACGGCGATGGCGCGGGGCTCGTGCCGCTCTCGGGAAGCGCCACCAAGTTCGATATGAACGGCGACGGCATCGCCGATCAGACGGGCTGGATCGAACAGGGCGATGCCCTGCTTGCGCTCGATCGCAACGGCAACGGCACGATCGACAGCATCTCGGAAATCTCGTTCGTAGGGGACAAAGTCGGGGCGCGGACCGATCTGGAAGGACTGGCTGCCTTTGACACGAACGGTGACGGCATGCTCGATGCCGCTGATACCCAGTTCGGCAGCTTCCGACTGTGGTTCGATAGCAATGCTAACGGGCTGTCCGACAGCGGTGAACTGAAAGCGCTTGCCGAAGCCGGCGTTACTTCGATCGCGCTTACCGGCGCGCCAACCGGTGAGACAACCGACATCGTTGGCGCCAATGTCGTCTACAATATTGGCAGTTATAGCTTGAGTGGCGGCGGCCAAGGCCGCCTGCTTGACGCTGGCTTCGCCTACACGGCGGGGACGAGTGGGACGATCGATCCTGGCAGCGGTGAGGGTGGAGAAACTCCGTCGGCACCCCCGCCGCCATCCTTAACCCTGCAGCCCAGCCAATGGGACGGCAAGGCCAAGCGCTATCGCTTCGGCGCCAGCGGAGGTAGCCTGCATGTCGTCCCGCGCAAGGCCGAAGGGGCCTTCGATACGCGCGCAGGCCTCATCGCGCCGGCATCGATCACCCAGTTCGGAAACCGGTCGATCGGCATGATGTCGGCGATCCTTGTCGACCTTGATGGCGATGGTCTGGAAGCGCGTCAGATGAGCAAGACGAAAGCCGCCTTTGACATGGACGGCGATGGCACCACCGATGACACGGGTTGGACCAGTGGCGGCGATGGCATGCTGGTCATCGACCGCAATGGCGACGGCAAGATCACGGCAGCGTCCGAGATCTCGTTCCTGACCGAAAAGACCGGCGCCAAAAGTGCCTGGGATGGTCTTGCCGAACTCGACACCAGCCGCGACGGCAAGATCAGCGCCGTTGATTCCCGGTTTGGGGAACTCAAGATCTGGACTGATAGCAACAATGACGGCGTCACCGACGAAGGCGAGCTCAAGAGCCTTGTCGAAATCGGCATCAAGGAGATCAGTCTTATAGCCGATCCCAGCGAGGAGCAGGCCAAGGTTGGGCGAAACCTGCCGCTTTCCACCGCTATCTTCACCTGGGACAGCGGCGTCACCAGTACGATCGGTAATGTCGCGCTGGCTTTCGATCCCAGTTCGAAGGAAGCCGTTCCTTCTGGGGACGACGAGATTTCGTTGGGAACTCGTTTGACGCAATTGGGGGCGTCCAATCTCATGCAGGCCATGAGCAGCTTTGGAGCAGGTTCGGGGGATGAGCTTTCTCGCTCCGTCCGCGAATATGCCCGCGAACAGCTTGACTTGCTCACCGCACATGCGGCTTGATGGAAAGATGATGCAGAACGATACAAAGGATGAGGTATTGGCGACGTCGGTGCCTCCAACCGTAAGTCACATGCTGGGGGAGATGACCTGGCTCCTGACGCAGTCACCGCTCCACAAGGCGCTTGCCATTGGCGATCTTGAGTGGCTGGTTATGCCGGCCCTTATCCATCAGCAATTCTATATGTTCAGGGACGGCCAGCAACCGGTGGGCCTTGCCATGTGGGCCAAATGCGGACCGGCGGCCAGAAAGAAGCTCGAGGCCGGAATGATCGAACCCGAGAATCGGCTGACGTTGGAGGAATGGGCCGACGGCGATCAGATTTGGCTGGTCGACCTGATCGCGCCTTTTGCCAACGCTCAGAACAAGCAGCGGGAAATCATGATCGCCGATCTGGTCTCCGGACCGCTGAAGGACAAGGAGTTCCGCTTCCACCAGACAGATCCGGCCACGGGCAAGCGGACAGTCCAAACTGTGGGAGCCGACGCGGGCGACAAGCTCAAGGCTGCCATAGAGGCTGCTGCTCGATCTATTTGAGCCCGATGGGAAGTGCATGAGGGGCCCGACCGTCAAACTTTCGCAGTCACAGCATGTCTTCGCAAGCGGCGAGGAGCTTGCCGGCATCATGGATGCGCTGCGATGGAAAGTCCGAGGGTCATGTCAGTCGTAATTGGCAGAGCGATTGCGATGGTCGCGTTACCCGCGAACTGGTCCGCTCCGCGCTCGATCAGGCGATCGGCATGACCTTGGCGACCGGTTACTTTTATCAGCGATGGCTTCATTTTCTCGAGCGCAACTGTGCGCTCGCACTCGAACATGGTGGCTCGCTGCCGATTCATGTGCGGCTCGGGGTCAGTAGCATCAAAGGCAGCTGGTGGTCGCGCAGCCGGTTCGATTTTGGCGATGATGGCTATGCGGCAGTCGAAGAATCCTACGAATATGACGCGACTCTGACCTCGATCGCGCCCGAAGAGCTTCAGCGCATAGCCGTGGAGGCGTTTACGCTAATCAAGCTGTTGATTACCGCTGAGAAGTGACCCAGGATTTCCACCGAGAAGTGACCCGCCTGAAGGTTATGTTTCGGATATCATTGGTGGGTCAAGATGCGGGTTTCTCCTTTCGGGGTTTGGCCTGCTGTGCCGAGCTGTTTTTGAACCGGAAGCTATCGTTGCCGGTCTCCAGTATGTGACAATGATGGGTGAGCCGATCGAGGAGCGCGGTGGTCATCTTGGCATCGCCGAACACAGTCGCCCATTCGCTGAAGCTGAGGTTGGTGGTGATGATGACGCTGGTGCGCTCGTAGAGTTTGCTCAGCAGGTGGAACAGCAGCGCGCCGCCTGAGGCACTGAACGGCAGATAGCCCAGCTCATCGAGGACGACGAGGTCGGAGTGCACGAGCCGATTGGCGATCTGCCCGGCCCGGCCCTGGGCCTTTTCCTGTTCGAGGGCGTTGACCAGTTCGACCGTAGAGAAGAAGCGGACGCGCTTGCGATGATGTTGGATGGCCTGGACGCCGAGCGCGGTGGCGATGTGGGTCTTGCCGGTGCCCGGGCCGCCGACCAGCACCACATTGTCGGCGACGTCGATGAAGTCGCAGCGGTGTAGCTGCCGGACCAAGGCCTCGTTCACCTCACCGCCGGCAAAGTCGAAGCCGGCAAGATCGCGATAGGCTGGGAACCGCGCGACCTTGAGCTGATAGGCCACGGACCGGACCTCGCGTTCGGCCGTCTCGGCTTTGAGCAACTGGGAGAGGATCGGGACCGCTGCCTCGAAGGCGGGCGATCCCTGAGCCATGAGATCGGCGACGGCCTGCGCCATGCCGGGCATTTTCAGGCCGCGCAGCATCACAACGATGGCGCCGGTGGCGGGATCATGACGCATGACGGGTCTCCCGGCGCAGGGCATCGTAGCGTTCGACATTGGCCACCGGTTCGCTGACCAGCCTCAATGCCTGTGGTGCGGTCACCGGCGGCGTCGCGATGGGTTTTCCATCCAGCAGGCGGTGCAGCAGGTTGAGGATATGGGTCTTGGTCGGAACGCCTGCCTCCAGCGCCATGCTGACCGCGCTCAGCACAGCCTGCTCATCATGATGCAGCATCAGGGCCAGGATCTCGACCATCTCTCTGTCGCCGCCAGGAGATCGCAGCAAGTGACGTTGCAACCGTTGGAAGGCGTCGGGTAGCTCAAGGAACGGCGCGCCGTTGCGCAGGGCGCCGGGCTT
>Ga0157369_10001922_pt1 | contig 25071 bp, 20 predicted proteins | sample C25metaG_FD_113461 | JGI IMG/M metagenome (GOLD analysis project Ga0157369, IMG submission 113461) | Corn rhizosphere microbial communities from Kellogg Biological Station, Michigan, USA - C2-5 metaG | ecosystem: Host-associated > Plants > Roots > Rhizosphere > Soil | place: USA: Michigan... | reverse complement strand
TTGCAGGTCGAGGAAGCCGAGGATCAGCGAGCCGGCGAGGCCGAACAGCGAGGACGAGAACGAGATGCCCATGCCGCCGAGCGGGGCGGCGAGACCCTCCTTCAGCGTGTCGAACAGCGCGCCGGCATCGCCGCCGACCTTCAGGCCGTCGATCACCTTGCCGACGGAGCCCACGGTTTCGATCAGGCCCCAGAAGGTGCCGAGCAGGCCGAGGAAGACCAGAAGCCCGGTCATGTAGCGGGAGATGTCGCGGGCCTCGTCGAGGCGGGTCGCGATGGAGTCGAGCAGATGCCGCATGGTCTGCTGCGTCATCGTCATCCGCCCGGTGCGCTCGCCGCCGAGAATGGCGGCCATCGGCGCCAGCAAGGTGGGGTGGCGGTCCAGCGCCAGCCCTGGATCGGCGATGCGGAAATTGTTGACCCAGCTCACTTCCGGATAGAGCCGGATCACCTGGCGGAAGGACAGCAGGATGCCGACCAGCAGTACCATGCCGATCAGGGCGTTGAGGCCCGGATTGGCGAAGAAGGCCAGGACGATCTGCTTGTACAGCACGACCGCGACGAGGCCGCACGCCACCAGAAACACCAGCATCCGCACCAGAAAGATGCGGGGTGTGGCCAGTTTGTTCAGTTCGATCTCCATCGCGGAGCGGGTTGCGGGGCCGGCGGGCATGCTGTCATCCGTTTAGGGAGCCGATCTTGAGCCTCACTATGGCACAGCGGCGGCGGGAGAAAAGCTCAACTCCACCCAAATTGCGGCGTCACCGCGGAACCTTTGGCTTAAACCGACCTTAGATTGAGCGCGTAATTGTCAGGAGGCCAAGGTTTAGCGGGACTGGGTGGGACTCCGTATGACCATTTCATATCTCGAGGCGCTGGTCGGCATCTGGTCGCTGCGGCTCGGGCCCCACTTTGCAATCCCCACCGCCGGAATATCGGACGACCCGCTCTGCCGCACTTGCGAAGGAGTGGGACGCCGGCGCATCGCGGGCGAGGGGCTCGCAGACGCCCAGCCGAAGCGTTTCCGCACCGATCCGGCCAACCGGGGCGGGTCTACGACGTCGGAAAAACAGAGACCGGTTTCCAAAAGAGTTCGTGCTTAACTGGAGAGGAAGTGACTGCATGAGCTTCATGTCTGCGATCATCGACACGGCTGAGCGCGTGCCGCTGCCCGATGTCATCATCCGCGCCGCAATCCACCGGCTGTGCTCGCGCGCCGCAGTGCGGCTCGCCGGCGGCAGCGCCGAAAGCGACGCCGCCTTTGCCCGCGAGATGGCGGAGCGGGCCATCGCCGAGCACACGGATGCCGCCAACACCCAGCACTATGAGGTGCCGGCGGCGTTCTTCGCCGAGATGCTGGGCCCCAACCGCAAATGTTCCTCGTGCTTCTACAAGAGCGGGGCGTCTACCTTGCAGGAGGCCGAAGAGGAGGCGCTGCGCCAGACCGAAGCGCATGCCGATCTCGCCGACGGGCAATCGATCCTCGAGCTCGACTGTGGCTGGGGCTCGCTGTCGCTGTTCATGGCGCGGCAATTCCCGCACGCCAACATCGTCGCGGTGTCCAATTCCGGTTCGCAGCGCGAATACATCGAAAGCGAAGCGATAAAGCGCGGCCTCGCCAATCTCCGAGTGATCACCGCCGATATGAATGCGTTCGATCCTGCCGAGCCGTTCGATCGCATCATCTCCGTCGAGATGTTCGAGCACATGATGAACTGGCGGCAATTGCTGACGCGGGTGAAATCATGGCTGAAGGCGGACGGGCGCTTCTTCATGCACATCTTCACCCACCGTGCCGGCACCTATCTGTTCGACCGCGCCGACCGCGACGACTGGATCGCGCAGCATTTCTTCGCCGGCGGGGTGATGCCGAGCCATCATCTGATCCGGCAATATGCCGACCTGTTTTCGATTGAGAAGGAATGGCGCTGGAGCGGCACGCATTATCAGCGCACCGCGATGGACTGGCTCGCCAATTTCGACGCCCATACGAGCGAGATCGAAGCTGTGCTGCGCAAGGTCTATGGCGACGAGACGCCTCTGTGGATGCGGCGCTGGCGCTGGTTCTTCCTCGCGACCGCGGGCCTGTTCGGCTACGCCAATGGCCATGAATGGGGCGTCAGCCATTACCGGATGAAGGCGGTCTAGATCCGGGTTCCATTTCCTTATCAGAACGGAACTCGCCGTCACAATCCGGTGAATCGTAAAATTTCTCCTTTTTTCAATATGATAGCGGCGTGTGACATGTCGCTGCGTGTGACATCGGACCATATTGCGGCGCAGCACGCGATTTTTAATTTTCCCCGGGATCGAGCGCGCAGGCCCGCTGCGCCGTGCGGAGATTCGTTTCCGCATCCAATCCAAGATCCCGGGGGTAAAAATTCCATGTCAGGACTTCGTGCGCCACAGGCCGGCATCCTTCTCATGCTTGTCGCCTTGGCGCCGCTACTGGGCGGCTGCGATCAACCGCAATCCGCTGTTGCCGCCACCGTCGCCACGTCGGACGTCGCGCCCGACGTCAGCATCGTCACCGTCAAACCGCAGCCCCGCGCCATCGTGCGCGAATTGCCGGGCCGCATCTCGCCGACTCGCGTCTCCGAGGTGCGCCCGCGGGTATCGGGCATCGTAGTCGAGCGGCTGTTCCGCCAGGGCAGCGAGGTCAAGGCCGGCGACCCCCTCTATCGGATCGACCCTCGTCCGTTTGAAGTCGAGGTGCAGTCGAACGAGGCCGCGCTTACCAAGGCGGAGGCAACCTATGAACGCGCCGTGCAGCAGGCTCGCCGTATCAGCTATCTGGCGAAGGAGCGCGCGGCGCCGGAGATCGAAAACGAAAAGGCGATCGCGGTCGAGAAGGAAGCGAAGGCCGATGTCGAAGCGCGCAAGGCCGATCTCGCGCGTGCCAAGCTCAGCCTCGATTACTCCACCATCCGCGCGCCGATCGATGGCGTCGTGGGCGCTGCCAATCTGAGTGAAGGCGCGCTCGTCGTGCAGAACGACAGCACGGTGCTCACCACCATCCAGCAGCTCGATCCGATCTATGCCGATTTCACCCAGTCGGTCACCGAGCTGATGAAGCTGCGCCGCGCATTCGAGGCCGGCGATCTCGAACGCATCGCGCCCGACGCCGTCAAGGTCCGCCTCGTGCTCGACGACGGCTCGCTCTATCCGATCACCGGCAAACTGCTGTTCTCCGAGGCCAGGGTCGAGGCCAATACCGGACAGGTGACCTTGCGCGGCGAGTTCGCCAATCCGCGCCGCGACCTGTTGCCGGGCATGTATGTCCGCGTCCGCATCGAGCAGGGCATCGACAGCGATGCCATCGCCGTGCCGCAACAGGCGGTGCAGCGCAATGGCGGCGGCGGCAGCGAGGTGTTCGTGGTCAAGGACGACAACCACGTCGTGTTGCAGCCGGTCCGCATCAGCAGCGCGCAGGACGGCCACTGGTTCGTGACCGAGGGGTTGAAGGCCGGCGACAAGGTCGTGGTCGAAGGCTTCCAGAAATTCGCGCCCGGCGACAAGGTCAAGCCGCAGCTCTGGGCCGAGGGCGATGCCACCATCGACACCGCCGCCCAGCAAACCGGCTCGATCCAGCGGTAGCGAGCCATGCCGAGCTTCTTCATCGACAGGCCGATCTTTGCCTGGGTCGTCGCGCTGTTCATCTGTCTGGCCGGCGCGATCTCGATCCCGCTGCTCGCGGTCGCGCAATATCCGATCATCGCGCCGCCCTCGATCTCGATCTCGACCAGCTATCCCGGCGCCTCGCCGGAGAATCTCTACAACAGCGTCACGCGGCTGATCGAGGAGGAGCTGAACGGCGCCTCCGGCATTCTCAATTTCGAATCGACCAGCGACTCGCTCGGCCAGGTCGAGATCACCGCGAACTTCGTGCCGGGCACCGAGACCAGCCAGGCCTCTGTCGAGGTGCAGAACCGCCTGAAGCGCGTCGAAGCGCGGCTGCCGCGCGCGGTGATCCAGCAGGGCATCCTGGTCGAGGAAGCCTCCAGCGCGGTATTGCAGATCATCACGTTGCGTTCCACCGATGGCTCGCTCGACGAAGTCGGGCTCGGCGATTTCATGATCCGCAACGTGCTCGGCGAAATCCGCCGCATTCCCGGCGTCGGCCGCGCCACGCTCTATTCGACCGAACGCTCGCTTCGCATCTGGATCGATCCGGCGAGGCTGGTCGGCTACGGGCTGACCGCGGACGATGTCAACAAGGCGATCACCGCGCAGAACGCGCAGGTGGCTTCCGGCTCGATCGGCGCCGAGCCGTCGAGTTCCGATCAGCGCACTTCGGCGCTGGTGCTGGTCAAGGGCCAGCTCGAATCTCCGGACGAGTTCGGCGCCATCATCTTGCGCGCCAATGCCGACGGCTCGACGGTGCGCCTGCGCGACGTCGCTCGGATCGAGATCGGGGGCCTCAGCTATCAGTTCAACACGCGGCAGGACGGCAAGCCGACCGCGGGCCTCTCGGTGCTGCTGTCGCCGACCGGCAATGCGCTCGCGACCGCGAGCGCGGTCGAGGCCAAGATGAAGGAGCTGTCGCGCTTCTTCCCGGCCAACATCGCCTATGACATTCCCTACAACATCACGCCTGTGGTGAAGGCATCGATCGAGAAGGTGCTGTCGACGCTGGTCGAAGCCGTGGTGCTGGTCTTCTTCGTGATGTTCCTGTTCCTGCAGAACATCCGCTACACGCTGATCCCGACCATCGTGGTACCGGTGGCGCTGCTTGGCGCCTGCGCCACGCTGATGCTGGCCGGCTACTCCATCAACATGCTGACCATGTTCGGCATGGTGCTCGCGGTCGGCATTCTCGTTGACGACGCCATTGTCGTGGTCGAGAACGTCGAGCGCATTATGGCCGTGGAAGGCCTGCCACCGAAGGAAGCGACGCGAAAGGCGATGTCGCAGATCACGGGTGCGATCATCGGCATCACGCTGGTGCTGATGGCGGTGTTCGTGCCGATGGCGTTCTTCCCCGGCTCGGTCGGCATCATCTACCGCCAGTTCTCGGTAACCATGGTCGCCGCCATCGGCTTCTCGGCGCTGATGGCGCTGTCGCTGACGCCGGCGCTCTGTGCGACGCTGCTCAAGCCCGTGCAGGGGGCACATGGCCATGCGAGGACCGGAGCGTTCGGCTGGTTCAATCGCATGCTCGGCGCCGGTCGCGACCGCTATTCGCTGCTCGTGCGGGGTGCGCTGAAGCGCACCGGCCGCTTGATGCTGATCTATGCCGCGCTTTTGGTCGGCCTGTCCTGGGCGTTCATTCGCCTGCCCGGCGGCTTCCTGCCGATCGACGACCAGGGTTTCATCACCACCGACGTCCAGACGCCGTCCGACTCTTCCTACGCGCGCACCGAGGCTGCGGTCGAGCGGGTCGAAAAATACCTGGCTGATCGCGCCGGCGTCGAGAACGTCACCTTCCTGACCGGCTATAGCTACTCGGGCCAGGGCATGAACACGGCACAGGCCTTCATTACCCTGAAGGACTGGTCGGAGCGCGGACCGAAGGATACCGCTGCTGCGATCGTCGACGACATCAACCGCGACCTGTCTTCGATCCGCGACGCCAAGATCTCGGCGCTGCAGCCGCCGCCGATCGATAATCTCGGCAACTCCTCTGGCTTCAGCTTCCGCCTCCAGGACCGCGCGCAAAAAGGCTATGCGGCACTGTCAGCCGCGGCCGACCGGCTGATCAAGCAGGCCAATGCCAGCCCCGTGCTGCAAAAGGTCTATATCGAGGGCCTGCCGCCTGCACCGCAGGTCAATCTCGTCATCGACCGCGAGAAGGCGGGTGCCTTCGGTGTGACCTTCGAGGACATCAACAACACCATCTCGACCGATCTCGGCTCGAACTACATCAACGACTTCCCGAACCGCGGACGCATGCAGCGCGTGATTGTGCAGGCCGACGCCCTTAGCCGCATGAATGCCGACGATATCCTCAATTACAACGTCAAGAACCGTACCGGCCAGCTCGTGCCGTTCTCCGCTTTCGCTTCCATCGAATGGGACAAGGGGCCGACCCAGATCGCGGGCTTCAACTATTATCCCGCCATCCGCATCTCCGGCGAAGCAAAGCCGGGCTACACCTCGGGCGATGCGATCGCCGAGATGGAGCGGCTTGCGGACAAGCTGCCGCGCGGCTTCGGCTATGAATGGGCCGGACAATCGCTGCAGGAAAAATTGTCGGGCTCGCAGGCACCGTTCCTGCTCGGTCTCTCGGTGCTGGTCGTGTTCCTGTGCCTGGCCGCGCTCTATGAAAGCTGGACCATTCCGATTGCGGTGCTGCTCACGGTGCCGCTCGGCGTGCTCGGCGCGGTGCTCGCGGCAACGATGCGGGGCCTGCCGAACGACGTCTATTTCACCGTCGGCCTCATCACCATCATTGGCCTTGCCGCCAAGGACGCCATTCTCATCATCGAATTCGCCAAGGACCTGTACGCGCAGGGCAAGTCGCTGGTGGAAGCGACGGTGGAAGCCTGCACCCTGCGCTTCCGCCCGATCGTGATGACCGGCCTCGCCTTTGTCTGCGGCGTGCTGCCGATGGTGATCGCGCACGGCGCCGGCGGCGCCAGCCAGCAGGCACTCGGCACCGGCGTCATGGGCGGCATGATCGCGGTGGTGATCCTGGCGCTGCTGATGGTGCCGGTGTTCTTCGTCAGCGTGCTGCGGTTCTTCTCGCGGGAGCGGAAGATGAAGGAGGCCGAGGTCTACGGGCCACCGGCTCCGGTGCGGCCGCACTAACGCTCCGGCGTCATTCCGGGGCGCGCGAAGCGCGAACCCGGAATCCATCGGGCCGCAAAGCAGATGGAGGAATGGATTCCGGGCTCGCCGCTTTGCGGCGCCCCGGAATGACGAGCCTACTTTGCCCTGATCTTCCTGTACTCCGCCAGCGCCTGCTCGAACTTGTCGTTGAACAGCCACATCGCATCCATGATCTCGCGGAACGTCGCCGATGTCCGCGCCCGATCCGCCTTGCCGTAGGCAAACACGCTGTTGTTGCGCAGATATCCCATGATCCGGGGATCGGAGATGCGATAGCCCAGGAGGTCGCCGGACCGCATCGCCGACATAGTCGGCGAGGGGATGATCTGGATCAGCTCGAACAGCTTCATCTGGTCGATCGGGTCCGGCAGCGTCTTCACGATTGCCGGCACCTTCACGAAAATCTCCGCATGCGCGTTCATCAGCCCATCGCGCACCGCGGTCCAGTGATTAAAGCGGTGATCCAGATTGCCGGCGCGCGCCTCCTCCTTGTCGTCGCGGGCGATCAGTGCCGGGTCGAAGGCGGCGATCGCGCTTCTGACCGCAGCCCATTTGCGGCGGCCGTTCTCATCCTCCGAGGTGCCAGTCTGGAAACTGCCCTTGTATTTGTTGGAGCGGGCATTGCCGATGTTCTGCTTGCCGCTGGTCTCCGCAAAGAAGATGCCGAGGCTGATGCGGCCAGCGGCCTCCGCGCTCGCCGCATCGAGGCCTTTCGCCCGCGCGATCACTGTTCCGAGATCGACGGTGTCCTTGAACGGCGTGTCGGATTTCTGTGCATTGGCAGGCGGCGCGTCCATCCGGTCGAACAGCGCGTAATACTCGTCGAGCAGCGGTTCGGTGTCGGCGTCGAAATAGGCCGGCGGGATCCTGAACTTGTTGGGCCGTCCGATCCTGGAGGGAACCGCGTCGGTGAGGTCCTTGTAGGCCCTCATCATCTTGTTGCGCGCCAGATAAAGCGCCTGTCCGGGAAGGTCCGGCAACCCCTGATGCGAATTGATCTGGGCGCGCCGCTGCGCCAGGATCGATTTGAATTCGCAGACGGCCTGATTGTAGGTCGCCAGCGCATCGGACTGAGCCAGCGCAGGCCCGGTGACGAAAACCAGTAGTCCGAGCGCCAATGTGACGGCGGACGCGACAGTGCGGCTTTTCATTCCCATCTTAGTGTCCCAAACAGTGCGCTTGGCAGGCTCGGTGGAATGTGTGATTCTCGCTGGCCTCAGCTAAGACCGGTGAAAGGCGCGAAGTCCAGTGAACACGGGATCAGTGACGCGAACAACGGCCAACGCGGCCTTCGAGGATTTGCCGGCGACGCCGCGGATGCCGACACTGTTTGTCGGTCACGGCAGCCCGATGAATGCGATCACCGACAATGCCTATAGCCGCGAATGGCGCAAGATCGGCGAAGCCCTGCCGACGCCGTCTGCCATTCTCTGCGTCTCCGCACACTGGATGACCCGCGGCACGACGCTGGTTCATATCGGAGCGCATCCGAAGACGATCCATGATTTCGGCGGCTTTCCGCGAGAGTTGTTCGACCAGCAATATCCGGCGCCGGGCGCGCCCGACTTCGCCAACGCCGCGATCGAGCTGGTACGCTCCAGCCATCTGGAGGGCGATACCGAATGGGGTCTCGATCACGGCGCCTGGTCGGTGCTGTTAAGGATGTTTCCGAAGGCTGACATTCCCGTGTTTCAGCTCTCGCTCGACCTCCGCAGGCCTCCGTCCGATCATTACGCACTGGCGCAGGAATTGAAGCCGCTGCGGGACAAGGGCGTGCTGGTCGTCGGCAGCGGCAACCTCGTCCATAACCTGATGGCGCTGGTCCGCGGCGCCACCGCCGCCTATGACTGGGCCGAGGATTTCGACGCCCGCGCCGCGGATGCGATCAGCCGCCGCGATTTCGCCGCGCTCGCCGAGCCGATGTCGCTTGCGCGCTCGTTGCCGCTGGCCCATCCGACCCTGGAGCATTACCTGCCCGTGCTGTTTCCGCTCGGTGTCGCCGACGAGAAGGACGAGCTCAGCTTCTTCAACACCGGCATTGACATGGGCTCGATCTCGATGCGCTCGTTCGTGCTGGGTGGAACGGCCTGACTTCGCGGCAAAGAAATGAGCCTTGCGCACGCCACATTGACCCCGCCGCCGATTGCAACCGAAGCGTTCAACGACGCCGCGGCGGCGGTGGCTCGCCTGGAAGAGATCTACGAGCGCAACACCAAATTCCTGCGCGATCATTTCGAGGCCTATGTCAACGGAGCGCCGCTCGCGGCAAGGGTGCGCGCCAACTATCCCTTCGTCCGACTGACGACGTCGACCTATGTGCGACTGGATTCGCGCCTTGCCTACGGCTTTGTCGCGCGGCCCGGTGTGTACGAAACCACCGTGACGCGGCCCGATCTGTTCCGGGCCTATCTCACCCACCAGATCAGGCGGCTGATCGAAAATCACGGCGTGCCGGTCGAGATAGGTGAGTCGAAAGAAGCGATTCCGGTGCATTTCGCCTATCGTCGGGATATCAACATCGAGGCCACGATCTCGCCCGGCGACAAATCGGGCCTGGTGCGGTCGCTGCGCGATTATTTCGACGTGCCCGATCTTGCCACTATGGATGACGCGATCGCCAACGGCACACAGCAGCTTGCGCCGGGCGAGGCGGAGCCGCTCGCGTTGTTCCGTGCCGCGCGTGTGGATTACTCGCTGCGCCGGCTCTATCACTACACCGGCACGGACCCGGAGCATTTCCAGAACTTCGTGATCTTCACCAACTACCAGTTCTACATCGATGCCTTCGCCGAGCTTGCCCGCAAGCGTCTCGCCGCGGGCGAGATCGGGCCGGAGGCGTTTGTCGGCCCCGGCAACGTGATCACCAAAAGTGCCCGGTTCGGCGGCGGCACGACGGGACTGGCTCCCGAACGCACGCCGCAAATGCCGGCCTATCATCTGGTCGAGCCGCTCTATCGCGGCATCAGCCTCGTTAATGTCGGCGTCGGTCCTTCCAACGCACGGAACATCAGCGACCATATCGCGGTGTTGCGGCCGCATGCCTGGCTGATGCTCGGCCATTGCGCGGGCCTGCGCAACACGCAGCGGCTCGGCGACTACGTGCTCGCCCACGCCTATGTCCGCGAGGATCACGTGCTGGACCAGGAGCTGCCGCTATGGGTGCCGATCCCCGCGCTGGCGGAAGTGCAGGTCGCGCTCGAGGAGGCGGTCGGCGAGGTGACCGGACTAGAGGGCTTCGAGCTGAAGCGCCTGATGCGCACCGGAACGGTCGCCAGCGTCGACAACCGCAATTGGGAAATCGGCGATCCCTCGGTGATCCGGCGTTTGTCGCAGTCGCGCGCGGTCGCGCTCGACATGGAATCGGCGGCGATCGCTGCCAACGGGTTCCGCTTCCGCGTTCCCTACGGCACGTTGCTGTGCGTATCCGACAAGCCGCTGCATGGCGAGATCAAGCTCGCGGGCATGGCGAACGACTTCTACCGCCAGCGCGTCGGCCAGCATCTCGAAATCGGCCTCAAGGCGCTCGAGCGGCTCAGGGAACAGCAACTGGAGCGGCTGCACTCACGCAAGCTCAGGAGCTTCGCCGAAGTCGCGTTCCAGTGATGCTGCGAACGTATGCCGCATGTCGCGCCGCCAGCTATTCGTTGACGTCAGCCAAAATATCGCTCCGTTAGGACGCAACGTTGAAGCTGATGAAAGACGGACGATGACGGCTTCCCTGGCTGAGTTCCGACAGATTGTCGAAGCCGAATCCATCGAGGGCATCGAGGTATCACGAAATCCGCGTGATAATCCGATTTGCAGACTTTCGTATGATGAGAACCTGCGATGCATCGAGGTCGTCTGGCGGAAATACGCCACCAGCGCCCAGCTTCGCTTCCTGCACGAGGTGATCCTCGAGATGCTGTCGCGGTACGGAGCCGACAAGATCCTCGGAGATGATTCGGATCTGCCGATCGTGCATGCCGAAGATCAGCGATGGATCACGGAGGATTGGTTTCCGCGGGCCCGCGCGGCAGGCCTCCGTGCCATTGCAACTTCCGTCTCGATGACGTTTTTCGGCAAGGTCGCGATCGGCAGGATTCACGCCAAAGTCGCCGAGCAAATTCCGATCAGGGATTTTCATAACATTCACTTGGCTCGCTCCTGGTTGGGAGAATTCGGCAAGTCCGAGCGTCGCAGCGGCGAGGGATCGCCGCACTGATCCGCGTTCCGGCTCGACTGCAACGAAGGAGCCCGCCGGCAGGCGGCGGGCTCCAGGAAATATCGTCTGGGAGGTATCGCTCTTTCGCGATGGCGGCTCAGTGACGTCCGTGACCGCCGCCCGGGTGGCCGCCCCCCGGACGACCACCGCCGGGATGGCCGACGCCGGGATGGCCTCCCGGCCTTCCGCCGGGCCTTCCAATCGGTCCATGCCCCGGCCTCGGCACCGGGCGCCCGATCGCATGGCCGCCGCGATGATGCCAGCCGCGCCAGCCGGCGCCGCCGCCCCATCCAAGTCCGCGACGCCAGGCGTAGCCGCACCAATAGAAACCGGGCCCGCGCCAGCCGCGGTCGTACCAGCAATAATTGCGGCCGAGATAGACGAACTGGGCTTGTTCGATGTCCGTCGGCAGGGCGCTCTGGATGGAGCGATCAACGGGCATCGCTGTGGCTTGTCCGATCGCGCAGAACAAGGTGAGTGAAGCCGCAGCGGCATAAGTCGAAAGTCGCATGAATATCTCCGTTTGCGTCTGGCGCGGATGAGTGCGTTGCTCGGTCGCGCAGGAAAGCGTTCGGCAACAATGACCGCTCGATTTGGTTCCGGGCGAGGTCAACAATTTTTGTGTTGTGATCGATCTATCATTCTGCCGTCATTCCGGGGCGTGCGTTAGCGCGAGCCCGGAATCCATCGAGCCCGCGGAGCAGGTGGATAAATGGATTGCGGGCCTGCGTGCTTTGCGCGCATCCCGGAATGACGACGGTGTGGGAGGGCGTGCCGCGCCGGCCGCCGGGCACGAACTCAGGTGCCGTAGTCTTCCGGCGCAAGCGAAGCATCCAGCCATCGCTCGGTGGAGCGGCCAAAGATGGAGGTGAGCGCTCTCGCGGGGACGCAGCCGGCGAGATCGAGGCGCCAGAAGCCTTCCTTCGCGAGGCTGTTCATGCCGTCGGCGTATTTACTGCGATGGCTGTTGTCGAAAATGATGATGCCGTTCGGCGAAAGGAAACGCGATGCCAATCGTGCGCAGGCATTTCGCTCCATGCCGTCGATGACGATGATGTCGAAGGAAGCCTCGGTCTCTGAAATGGCGCTGCAATAGGGCCCGGAGACGTCGCTGGAGAACTCGTCATGCGCCTCTCTGAGCAGGACCTGCGCGTTCGGCGGCAGGACGGGACGCGTTTTTTCAAACCACGCCTCGTCATGCTCGACGCTCACAACCGATTTGGCGTGCGCTGCAAGCCAGAGTGTGGAGCCGCCGCTGCCATATTCGAATACCTGGTCGGTCTTCCGGATGCGTGCCTTCACCCATTCATTGGCTGCAAATGTCCACCACGGGATGGGATTGCCGGCGCCGTCGAGTGACATTCCCTGACAGGCGGATTGGTGAAAGCCGATCGGCCTCAAGACACCTAGCAGGCGGAATGACTGCTCGAGTTCCTTGGGAGAGCGCGGAATACCCTTCGCACGCAGGCTCAGCGCCTTGGACAGGGGTAATGGCATCGACAATCTCCAATGACAAAGCAGCAAACGTAAAGGAGAGCGAGATTTCAGAGCCCTCAGGAAGAAGGCTCGTTGCTGCCGGCAAACGATGAAACGAAAACCGGGTAGCTTACAAGCGGCTTACAAATGGATTGAGCTTTTAACGTAAACGCCGGCGACGGGAACCCGTCAGGTGCACCGCCGACTTGCTCAACTCGCGGTTTGCACCATCGGTCGGGCCGGCCGCCTAAGGGCGCGTCCCGGAATGACGATTTGGAGGGTGCGAGCGCGCCGTGAAAACAAGTCGCTTTTGATTCAAAGCGGCTTCAAAATCTTCACCAGCTCGCCGTGCACGAACTCGTTGCCGCAGACGACATTGCGCGTCGTCAGCGCGTTGTCGTGGCCTTCGATGCCGCTCACCATGCCGCCGGCTTCGCGCACCATGATCTGGCCGGCCGCCATGTCCCAGGGCTGCAGGTTGCGCTCCCAGTAGCCGTCGAGACGGCCCGCGGCGACAAAGGCCATGTCGAGCGCGGCGGAGCCGAAGCGGCGGAAGCCGGCGATCTTGTTCTGCAACGCCGCCATCTCCCTCAGCGCAAGCGCGTGGTCGCCGCGGCCGATATGCGGCAGGCCGCAGGCGATCACGCATTCGTCCAGCTTGCGGCGGCCGGCGACGCGCAGCCGCTGGTCGTTGAGGAAGGCGCCCTTGCCGCGCTCGGCGATATAGAGCTCGTCATTGGCGGGATTGTAGATCACGCCCGCGATGATCGTGTCTTCGCGCGCAAGCCCGATCGAGATCGCAAATTGCGGAATGCCGTGCAGGAAGTTGGTCGTGCCATCGAGCGGATCGACGATCCAGGTGTGGCTCTTGTCTGTGCCTTCGCGCGAGCCCCCTTCCTCGCCGATGAAGCCGTAGCCGGGCCGCGCCTTGGCGAGGTCGGTGTAGAGCATCTCCTCGGCGCGCTTGTCGGCCATTGAGACGAAATTGGCCGGCCCCTTCAGCGAGACCTGCAGATGCTCGATCTCGCCGAGATCGCGCTTGAGGCTGCGGCCGGCGCGGCGCGCGGCCTTGACCATGACATTGATGAGGGCGGAATAAAGCATGCGTAAATTTTTCGTCTCAGCGCTTTGGTGCGGCGGGCGAGGGCAGGGGCGCGGGCATGCCCGGAACTCCGCCCTGGGGCATTATGAAAGGTGTGGGCTGGGACGCAGCCTGGGCTTGTGACGTTGGTTGCCCTGCGGACGCAGGGGAGTCAACCTTGTCGCCGAGCCAGCGGTGCGCCAATGCCTCGGCCTTGGCGCGGTCCTCCGGCGAGAGCTTTGACAGCTCTTCGTCCAAGGCGGGGTCGCCCTTGCCCTGGGTCTTGGCAACCAAGTGCCATTTCAACCCCTCGACCTTGTCCATCGGCGTGCCCATACCGTTCACCAACACCCAGGCAAGGCGATTTTGCGCGATCGCGCTGCCTTGTTTGGCGGCCTTGCGGAGCAGCGCCACCGCGGCCGGCTCATTCCGCGGCGTGCCGGTGCCGTTGAATAGCGCGATGGCGTATTCGACCTCGGCGTCGACATTGTCGGCGAGTGCCGAGGCCTGTAAGAGCCGCACCGCCGTGTCCATGTTCTTCTCGACGCCGGTGCCCGACTTGTAGAAGGTCGCGAGCGCATATTGCGCTTCGGCGTTGCCGGCGTCGGCTGCCTGGCGCAGCAGCTCGGCGCAACGCTTGAGGTCCTGCGGCAGCGTCTGGCCGTCGAGATAGAGCAGAGCGAGATTGTAGGCCGCCTTGGGCTCGCCGAGCTTGGCCGCCGAGGCCAAAAGTTTCACCGCTTCCTGCTTGTCGGTGGTGCCGCCAAAGCCGCCGAGCCGCATCATGGCCAGCGCCAGCATCGCCTCGCGGTCGCCGCCGTCGGAGGCGCGCTTGTACCAGTCGGCCGCCTTGTCGTAGTCGCGCTTGACGCCGAGCCCGTTGGCATAGAGCTCGCCGAGCATGGTCATGGCGTGGATGTCGCCGGCCTGCGCGCGCGGCAGCGCCAGGCCGAACGTCGTCTTGTATTCGCCACGCTGATACGCGCCGTAGACCAGATCGACATGAGGATCGTCCGGGGCCGGCGAAGGTGAGGCGGAAGCGGCCGGCGCTGGCGCCGCACTCGGCTTCGGTTCGGGCTTGGATTCCGACTTGGGCTCGGTCTTCTCTGTCTTCTTGGCAGTTGCCGCGGGCGGCCTGGGCTTCGCCTTCTCGGCGGGTCTCTTCGCCGGCTCCTTTTGAGTCGCCGCCGGCGGCGTGATCGAGAGCTGCGCGAGCGCACCTGTCGTGAGCAGCAACGTGACAGCAAGGATTGCGATCGGACGGATGATCATCATCGCCGATTATTGCCCCTGCTCGGCGCCGGCGGCGCTGCGCGCAGCCGCATGCGCCTGCCGGATCGCCTGGCCGATCTCGGCAAGGGCGGAAGTAGCGCCGCGCGGATCCGCCCACACCGCATCATCGACCAGGACGAAATCCGCACCTGCCCGTGCGAACTCATAGGCTTCCTCCCGCGAGGCTGCATATCCGATGCAAGGCGGCTCGAACAATTCGGCCCACCAGTCGAGCCGCTCGGCGACGGCGTCGATTGAAGGCCGTTTGCCGTGCGCGTCCCGCTCGCCGAACAGCACGTAGTCGGCGCCGAGCTCACCGGCGAGCATGGAATCATGGCGCGTCTCTAGCCCGCCAACGCCGGCGATGCGGTCCGGCTTTAAGGTCGGCAGCGACTCTTCCAGCGCGGCAATGCCGGAAAGATGCGCGCCATCGGCGCCCGCGCGCGCGACCAGCTCGACATGTCCCTCCAGCAGGAGCGCTGCGCCGGCGTTCTGGATCGCTGGCGCCAGCGTCTTCACGGTCGAGATCATGCCGCGTTGGTCGCTCATCTTCAGCCGCAGCAGCACCGCTGCGACGTCCGCGCTGGCGAGCAGGCCGGGCAGGTTCGAGACAAGCGCGGAGGGATCATCCACAGCCGGTGTGCCGAGATAGATTCTCGGCACCGGCCGCGATGGAGCGGGCTTGGTTGCAGAAGGCTTGGAGGCCAATCTACGCCGCCTTCTTTTCCAGGTCGGTCGCCCACTCGCCCTTGCTCGCGAGCGCATTCATGCGCGCGCGATGGGTGAAGGCGCGCTGGCCGGCCGCAAGGTTTTCCGATTTGCCGGACCAGGCCTTCTGCGGCGCCGCCTGCAGCGCGCGGCCGTAGGAGAAGGTGAGCTTCCACGGCAGATGGCCGATCGCATTCATCGCATTGAGATGCGCGGTCGCTTCCTCGTCCGACTGGCCGCCGGACAGGAAGGCGATGCCAGGCACGGCGGCCGGCACGCAGGCCTTCAGCATGCGGATGGTCTTTTCCGCGACTTCCCCGACGGGAGCCTGTTTCGCGCATTTCTTGCCCGATACGGCCATGTTCGGTTTCAGGATCATGCCTTCGAGCTCGACGCGCTGGACCCGCAATTCGCGGAAGGTCTGGTTGAGCACGCGGCTCGTCACATCATAGCAGCGGTCGATGTCGTGATCGCCGTCCATCAGGACCTCCGGCTCGACGATCGGCACGATCTGCGCGGCCTGGCACAGCGCGGCATAGCGCGCCAGCGCATGCGCATTGACGCGGATCGCCGTCATGGTGGGCACGCCGCCAGCGGCGATATCGATCACCGCGCGCCATTTCGCAAAGCGGGCGCCGCGCTCGTAATATCTCTTCAGCCGCTCGGCGAGCTTGTCGAGGCCGACGGTGACGAGTTCGCCCGGGCACGCCGGCAAGGCTTGCGTTCCCTCGTCGACCTTGATGCCGGGGATGGCGCCCGCCTGCTCGATCAGCTTGACCAGCGGCGTGCCATCTTTGGCATTCTGCCAGATGGTCTCGTCGTAAAGGATGACGCCGGAGATGTACTTGTTCATCGCCTCCTGCGAGCGGAACAGCATCTCGCGATAATCGCGGCGGCTCTCCTCGGTCGATTCCACCTTGATGGCGTCAAAACGCTTCTTGATCGTGCCCGAGGATTCATCGGCGGCAAGGATGCCCTTGCCCGGCGTGACCATGGCTTGGGCGATTTTATTGAGATCGGCGAGGTTCATCGGCGTCCTCCGGCGGTTGGTCTATTTGCCGACAAAATAGACCGTAATCGGGCAAATGCCGAGTTTTAACGTTGGACGAAGGAGGGGTAGGCCGCGGGAATTCCCTGTCATTCGGGGGTGTCGCAATCGCATCTGCCGGAAAAGTAGAACGCTGTCGTCCCGGACAGGCGAGCGCCGATCCGGACCCATAACCACAGGCCGTCGTCACATGGCGATTTGGCTGCCCCAGCTTGCCGCGACAACTACCTATCGGGGTTATGGGTCGCCGCTTTCGCAGGGACGACACCGAATTCGCAGCTTCGCTTACTTGCTTATGCCACCTTCGGGATCGCTACGCGACCCGGGGATCCAGTTCCCCCTTGGTGTAGCGCTTGGCCATGTCCGCCGTCGTCAGCACCTTCTTGATCTTGCTCGCCTGCCCTGCAGTATTGAATTCCTGCAGCCGCTGCTTGCAAAGCTTGGTCATCGCTTCCATGGCGGGCTTGAGATATTTGCGCGGGTCGAACTCTTCCGGATGGTCCTTCAGCACCTTGCGGATCTGGCCGGTCATCGCCATGCGGTTGTCGGTGTCGATATTGATCTTGCGCACGCCGTTCTTGATGCCGCGCTGGATCTCGGAGACCGGCACGCCCCAGGTCGGCTTCATCTTGCCGCCATTGGCGTTGATGATCTCCTGCAGATCCTCCGGCACCGAGGAGGAGCCGTGCATGACCAGATGCGTGCTCGGCAGTTTGCGGTGGATTTCCTCGATCACGTTCATGGCGAGGATGTTGCCGTCGGGCTTGCGCGTGAACTTGTAGGCGCCGTGTGAGGTGCCCATTGCGATCGCGAGCGCGTCAACCTTGGTCTCCTTGACGAACTTCACGGCTTCCTCGGGATTGGTCAGGAGCTGGTCGTGCGACAGCTTGCCTTCCGCGCCATGGCCGTCTTCCTTGTCGCCCATGCCGGTCTCGAGCGAGCCGAGCACCCCTAGCTCGCCTTCGACCGAGATGCCGCCAAGATGGGCCATGTTGGTCACGGTCTTCGTGACGCCGACGTTGTAATCCCAGTCGCCGGGCGTCTTGCCGTCGGCCTTCAGCGAGCCGTCCATCATGACCGAGGTGAAGCCGGACTGGATCGCGGTCATGCAGGTGGCGGGCTCGTTGCCGTGATCGAGATGCACGCAGACCGGGATGTGCGGATAGATCTCGGTCACCGCGTCCATCATGTGGCGCAGCATGACGTCGTTGGCATAGGAGCGCGCGCCGCGCGAGGCCTGGAGGATGACGGGCGCATCGACCTGGTTGGCGGCGTCCATGATCGCCAGTGCCTGCTCCATGTTGTTGATGTTGAAGGCCGGCACGCCGTAGTCGTGCTCCGCCGCATGGTCGAGCAATTGTCGCAACGTAATGCGAGCCATGGTGATCTCCGTTTGAGGGCGTGTCTCTGCCCGCCAGTGAAATTACTTTGCCTTGAGAACTTCGACGCCAGGCAAGGGTTTCCCTTCCATCCATTCAAGAAACGCGCCGCCCGCGGTCGAGACATAGGAGAAGTCGCCGGCCACGCCGGCCTGGTTCAGCGCGGCGACCGTGTCGCCGCCGCCCGCGACCGAGATCAGCTTCTTGATCTTGGTGCGCTCGGCGGCGTGTTTCGCAGCCACCACCGTGCCGCGGTCGAACGGGGTCATCTCGAAGGCGCCGAGCGGACCGTTCCACACCAGCGTCGCCGCGTCGTCGATCGCGGCGCGAATGCGCGCAATCGATTGCGGGCCGACATCGAGGATCATGCCGTCACCGGGGATGGCGTCCAACCCATAGGCATGCGAGAGCGCGTTCGCCGTGAACTGGTGCGCGACCACGGCATCGACGGGCAGGATGATCGCGCAATTGGCGGCGTCCGCCTTTTCCAGGATCCGCAGTGCGGTCGGGGCAAGATCCTTTTCCGCGAGCGACTTGCCGACGGCGACGCCCTGCGCATGCAGGAACGTGTTGGCCATGCCGCCGCCGATGACCAGCGCATCGACCTTGTTCACGAGGTTTTCCAGGAGGTCGATCTTGGTCGACACTTTCGCGCCGCCAATGATGGCGATGACGGGCTTGGTCGGCGCTTCCAGCGCCTTGTTCAACGCGTCGAGTTCGGCCTGCATGGTGCGGCCGGCATAGGCCGGCAGCTTGTGGCCGAGGCCTTCGGTCGAGGCATGCGCGCGATGCGCGGCGGAGAAAGCGTCGTTGACCCAGATGTCGCCGAGCTTGGCCAGCTCCGTGACGAAGGCCGGATCGTTCTTCTCTTCTTCCTTATGGAAGCGCGTGTTTTCGAGGCACAGGATGTCGCCATCCTTCATCGCCGCGATCGCCTTTTGTGCGGGCTCTCCGATGCAATCCTCCGCAAAGCCGACCGGCTTCTTGATCACCTTCGACAGCGCTTCCGCAACGGGCTTCAGCGATTCCTTCGGGTCGCGGCCCTTGGGCCGGCCGAAATGCGCGAGCAGGATCACCTTGCCGCCCTTGTCCGATAGCTCGGTAATGGTCGGCCCGACGCGCTCCAGCCGAGTCGCGTCGGTGACGCGGCCGTTTTCCATGGGAACGTTGAGGTCGACGCGCAAGAGCACGCGTTTGCCCTTCACGTTGACGTCGTCGAGGGTGCGGAAGGATTTGGACATGGTTGAACTCTTGTCCCGGGCGCAGCGCAGCGCAAAGCGGTGCGCTGCAGAACCGGGACCCACGTTGCAAGCAGGTCCCGCGGCGAAATGGGTCCCGGATCGGCGAAGCAGCGTTTCACGCTGCATCGCGTCCGGGACAAGAGAGCGGAGTTAGATCTTCTTCGCGATCGCGACGGCCGTGTCGGCCATGCGGTTGGAGAAGCCCCACTCGTTGTCGTACCAGCTCATCACGCGCACCAGCGTGCCGTTCTGCACCTTGGTCTGGTCCATGTGGAAGGTCGAGGAGTGCGGATCGTGGTTGAAGTCGATCGAGACGTTGGGCGCGGTGGTGTAACCGAGGATGCCCTTGAGCTGCTGCTCGCTGGCGCGCTTCATCGCCTCGTTGATCTCCTTGGCGTCGGTGGGGCGCTTGGCGACGATCTTCAGATCGACCACCGAAACATTCGGCGTTGGCACGCGGATCGCAACGCCGTCGAGCTTGCCCTTCAACTCCGGCAGCACGAGACCGATGGCCTTCGCAGCACCGGTCGAGGTCGGGATCATCGACATCGCCGCGGCACGGCCGCGATAGAGGTCCTTGTGCAAGGTATCGAGCGTCGGCTGGTCGCCGGTATACGCATGGATCGTGGTCATGAAGCCGGTCTCGATGCCGACCGTGTCGTTCAGCACCTTGGCGACCGGGGCGAGACAATTGGTGGTGCAGGAGCCGTTCGAGATCACCAGGTGGTCCCTGGTCAGCGTCTCATGGTTGACGCCGTAGACGATGGTGGCGTCGGCGCCATCGGCGGGCGCGGAGACCAGCACGCGCTTGGCGCCGGCGGTCAGATGCGCGGAGGCCTTGTCCTTGGAGGTGAAGATGCCGGTGCATTCCAGCGTGACGTCGACGCCGAGTTCCTTCCACGGCAGTTTCGACGGATCGCGTTCGGCGGAAACCTTGATCTTGCCGTTGCCGAGGCTGATCGAGTCGCCTTCGACGGTCACCGTACCGGGGAAGCGGCCATGCACGCTGTCATAGCGGAGCAGGTGCGCGTTGGTCTCGACCGGTCCGAGGTCGTTGATGCCGACCACCTCGATATCCTTGCGGCCTGACTCGGCGATCGCCCGCAGCACGTTGCGGCCGATGCGGCCAAAACCGTTAATTGCGACCCGTACTGTCATGCGTTTCTCCTCTAATAGCCTTTGCCGTCCCCACGGGCGGCTCCCGCGGAGAGGCTGACGGCGGTTTCGCCCGGTTCGGCCGGACGAGGACGGAAAAGATGACAGTTAGGTAGCCCCTTTTGGGGGCAAGGTAAACCGTCAGCTCAGGCCTTGCAGAACTGCGTTAACGCGGCCCGTTCCACCTCTCCCCAGCGGGGAGAGGTCGAATTGCGAAGCAATTCGGGTGAGGGGGCGCTGTTCTCACGATGGAGCCTAATCCCTCACCCGGATTGCATCTGGCGATGCAATCCGACCTCTCCCTCCGGGAGAGGTGAAACCGTCAGCCCAAGCGTTTCAGGACTGCGTCAACTGCCGCCTCGGCAGTAATGCCGAAGTGCTTGAAAAGGTCCGCGGCTTTGCCGCTTTCGCCAAAACCGTGCATGCCGATGAACACGCCGTCGTGACCGATCACGGCGTCCCAGCCCCAGCGCACGGCCGCCTCGATGGCGACCTTGACGGGGGCATTGCCGATGACGGCTTTCTGCTTGGCGTCCGGCAGCGACAGCAGCAGCTCCAGCGAGGGCACGGAAACCACGCGCGACGCGATGCCGCGCTCGGCAAGCTGCTTCTGGGCGGCCACCGCGATCTGGACCTCAGAGCCCGAGGCGAACAATGACACTTTTGCGTCACCGGAAGCCGGCACCAGCTCATAGGCGCCCTGGGCGCAGGGGTTGTCCGCGGGCGCGGTCGTGCGGAGCTGGGGCAGGTTCTGGCGGGTCAGCGCCAGCACGGTTGGGCCCGTGGTGCGGTTCAGCGCCAGTTCCCAGCACTCGGCGACCTCGATGGAGTCACATGGGCGGAACACGCGCATGTTCGGGATGGCGCGAAGCGCGGACAGATGTTCCACCGGCTGGTGGGTCGGGCCGTCCTCGCCAAGGCCGATCGAGTCATGGGTCATGACGTAGTTCACGCCCGTTCCCATCAGTGCCGCGAGCCGCATCGCGGGCCGCGCGTAGTCGGTGAAGACCAGGAATGTCGCGCCGTTGGGCGCAAAGCCGCCATGCAGGAAGATGCCGTTCAGCGCCGCGCACATGCCGTGCTCGCGGATGCCGTAATGGATGAAGCGGCCCTTCGGCGTCTTGGCACCGAAGGCTACGGCCGACTTCGCCTTGTTGTTGTTGGAGCCGGTCAAGTCCGCCGAGCCCGCGACGAACTCGAACGGCATCGCTTCGGCGATCGCATCGATCGCAGCTTCCGAGGACTTGCGGGTGGCGACGTTGAGCGGGCTTTCCAGCAGCTTCTTCTTGTGGTCGCGCAGCGCCTTGGCGAGCGAAGCCGGGCGCTCATGTCGTATGCGGCGCTCGAACTCGGCGCGCTTGCGCGGACCCAGCTCGGCAAACCGCGCGTCCCATTCCTTGTGCGCGGCGGCGCCACGGCTGCCCGCCTCGCGCCAGGCTTTGAGCACGTCATCCGGCACCGAGAACGGCTCGAGCGAAATGCCGAGCTTCTCCTTTGCCGCCTTCAGCTCGTCGGCGCCGAGCGCTTCGCCATGCGCCTTCGCGGTGCCGGCCTTATGCGGCGCGCCATAGCCGATCGTGGTCTTGCACGCGATCAGCGAAGGCTTGTTGGACTTTTGCGCGCGCGCGATCGCGGCCGCAATCGCGGCCTGGTCCTGGCCGTCGATCAGCTCGGCGGCCCAGCCGGCCGACTTGAAGCGCTTGACCTGGTCGACCGAGTCCGAAATCGAGGTCGGCCCATCAATCGAGATGCCGTTGTCGTCGTACAGCACGATCATCTTGTTCAGCCGCCAGACGCCGGCGAGCGCGATCGCCTCCTGCGACACGCCTTCCATCAGGTCGCCGTCGGAGCAGAGCACATAGGTGTGGTGCTCGACGATCTTCTTGCCGAACTCGGCCGCCAGCATCTTCTCCGCGAGCGCCATGCCGACCGCGGTCGCAATGCCCTGGCCGAGCGGGCCGGTCGTGGTCTCTACGCCCCTGGTGCGGAAATTTTCGGGATGCCCGGGGGTTTGCGAATCGACCTGGCGAAAGCGCTTGATCTGATCCAGCGTCATGTCGGAATTGCCGGTGAGATAGAGCAGCGCGTAGAGCAGCATCGAGCCGTGGCCGGCCGAGAGCACGAAGCGGTCGCGGTCCGGCCATGCCGGGTCGGCGGCATCGAATTTCAGGAATTGCGTGAACAGCACGGTCGCAATGTCGGCCGCTCCCATTGGCAGGCCGGGATGGCCGGAATTGGCCTTCTCCACGGCATCCATCGCGAGCCCCCGAATCGCGTTGGCCATACGGGTGTGGTCGACCTGCGTCATGACTGAAATCCGTCCGAATTGAGGTGTTTGGTTGCGTGCGCAACGCGGGCGAGGAACAGGGCGCTTGCGGCGCCCGGTGCGGCGGATTTGACATTCGCTTCGATCTTTCCGCGATTTCCGAAAGCGAATGTCAAATCCAAAGCCACACTAGAATCATAGGTTTCTAGTGTCCCTTTGGCTCCGGCATTCGTAAAAGGGGAAGCCCAAGGTCGTACGAATGCCGGAACCAAAGGGACACTGGTGCTTAGCACCTGATTTTGGCGAGTCCAACGCCTTTGGCCCCTCAAAAGTTGCTTTGCAGTGCATAGCTCGGCGGCGGCGTTGCGCTGGCCCTTCGGCCCACGTAAGCTTCTTCGCCTAAAGGCTTGCCGCGGCGTGGCTTTTGCCGCGCCGCACAGCTCGCCTGAAAGGCAGACCCTTAAGCCGCATGAACGATCGCCCCAATCATCCCGGTTTTGTCGAGCCACCCGCGGCCGACATCGACGCCGCGACGCGGCGGCTGATGTCAGCACTGGATGCGCTGGAGAGCGCAGTGGAGCGGCGCCGCGAGGCCGACCGTGATGAGGACGAGCTTGCCACTCGGATCCAGGCGCTCGGCGCCGACCGCTCACGGCTTGCCGATGAGCTCGACACCTCGCTGGTCAAGTCGCGCAAGCTCGAGCGCATCAATCGCGAGATCGCCGACAAGCTCGATGCCGCGATCGGCACCATCCGGGACGTGCTCAGCGGCGAGGGCCGCGGCAAGGAGGCGCATCCGGAGGAAGACGAGCACGCCGAGCTCGCCGCCGCGCTCATGGAAGACGACGATGACGGCGAAGCAGAGGATGACGAGGAATGAGCCACATCAACGTCACCATTAACGGCCGGCAATACCGCATGGCCTGCGAGGAGGGACAGGAGGTGCGGCTGCTCAAGCTCGCCGAGAGCCTTGAATCCCGCGTCGAGCAGCTTCGCGGCAAGTTCGGCGAGATCGGCGATCAGCGCCTTACCGTGATGGCCGCGCTCACCGTCTGCGACGAGTTGCTCGATGCGGGGCAGCGCATCCGCAATCTGGAGCAGGAGCTGGAAAACCTTCGCGGCGTCCGCACCGCCGCCATCGACCGCGCGCGGCAGACGCAGACCGCGGTCGCGAACGCGCTGAATGCCGCCGCCGAGCGCATCGAGCGCACGACGCAGGTGCTCAACCGCACCATCGGCGGCGGAGTGGCGATCGGCTGATGAATTGACTCTGTCCCTCGTCATGGCCGGGCTTGTCCCGGCCATCCACGTCTTTGCATCAGCGAGAAAGTAAGACGTGGATGCCCGGGTCAAGCCCGGGCATGACGAATTCAAAGACCGTTTGATATCTCGCCGATTACTCGATCGATTTCACGCTAGCGACGCCAGATACACCGCGTTGCGCGCGGTCCAGTTCAGCCGATCGACTTGCGCCAGCATCGGATTCCACGGCGTGGAGAATTCTTTCGCGTCTTCGCGACCCTCGATGTAGCGTCCGTGCAGGACGTCCATCTCGCGCTCGTAAACGAGAGTGCCGATCGCAACTGCGGCGAAAACGAATCCCAAAATCCCGATGATTTCCATGTGAGCCCCCAGCCCGTTTTTTGGTTTTTGGATGGCCCATGGAAATACAGCTAAAATTTTAAGGTTCGCCCCGCGAAAACCGCAGCATTCGAGGAAGCGCATTCACGCTTTGCTAACCTTGGCGACGCACCGTCGGTCGAATCCGCTTGACCTTATGTTCATGTTTTGTTCTTATATGAGCCTCCCTGCCCGAGGAGGCTTTGATGGACAACCGGCTGAACAGAATTCGCAAAGAGATGAGCGTGTTGCGCGTGGAGATGCTGCGCGCCGAGGACGAAATTCGTGACCAGGTCAATCATGACCGGGATTGCACCGCCTCCGCCCAGCGCCTGATCGCGATGCGCGCGCAGATGAGCGCGCTGGTGCGTGAGTGGACACGTCTTGGCGGCATCGCGCATCTGCCGACGATCGAGGAGCGCTTGAAGGAAAAACGCGGGCCGTCGACGCGAACGCGCATTCGCTACGCGAAGCCGTTGCACGACATCAAGCGCCGCCGACTGCTCGCGCGCGCGTGAGGCGCCGTGTGAAAGCGTGAAACGCTTTGCGGCATGCGAGATGTCGCACTCTATTTGCGTCGCTTATGAACAAATTGAGTAAGTCGCTCAAAACGCAAAAACAGCGGTGAAATAAGGGTCTTTCAGACGTTCCTACGAGGTGCGACAATAAACTTGATATTTGTTGTCGCGCCGCTGTGCTGAGAGGCGTAGCCTTTTATGGCAAGTTATCGGTGATGAGAACGCCGGTAGCGCTTCCTCCTCAAAACGAAAGGAGCGCGTCATGCAACGACGACGTTTCAAACAGACGGTCCCGCTGGAGGAGCGGCTTCGCAATCAAGCCGAAGCTGACCG
>Ga0157369_10001921_pt1 | contig 25082 bp, 10 predicted proteins | sample C25metaG_FD_113461 | JGI IMG/M metagenome (GOLD analysis project Ga0157369, IMG submission 113461) | Corn rhizosphere microbial communities from Kellogg Biological Station, Michigan, USA - C2-5 metaG | ecosystem: Host-associated > Plants > Roots > Rhizosphere > Soil | place: USA: Michigan... | reverse complement strand
TGACTGTGACGAAACACAGTTTTACCGCGACAGGAAAGTATGGTGCCGAACCTGCCTCCGCGGCCTACACCCTCACGGTCACGGCGGTCATTAAGCCGACGCTGAGCAATGTGCTGGACGACAGCAACAACGAAGTGCCAGAGGGTAAAACCACCTTCAGCACGTCGCTGACACTCAAAGGCACCGCCAGCAAAGATCAGGACGTCGGAATCTATGATGGCAGCGGTGCGAGCGCAGTGCTAAAGGGAACCGCGACAGCGGATAAAGCCACAGGCCTGTGGGAATGCACGATCACGGTTGTAGTGGGTGCGCGCCGGTTGTATGCCAAATCCCTTTACCACCCCACATCGACCTATTCCAATGTACGACTCCTGACGGTGGAAGCCATCAGGGCGCCGACATTGACATCAGTCAAAGGCTCGTCGAGCGGTAACGAAATTCCCGAGGATGGCTTCACCGTGGAAACGACCGTCATCTTGAGCGGCGTTGCCGCAGCAGGGCGAGACGTTGAAGTACTCGACGGTACGGTTATCAAAGGTCAAGAGATCGCCGATGGAGTAACCGGCATCTGGAGTCTGTCGGTTTCAGACCTGAGCAAAGCCAAGCACAGTTTTACCGCCAGAGATCTGAGGCAACCGAGTCTTGTGTCGGCAGCGAGAACACTGACGGTAACGGAAAACGTCGCCCCTACGCTGACGTCAGTCAAAGGTTCGCCGAGCGACATCGAAATCCCAGAAGGCGCAGAGACTACGGAAACAGCCGTCACGTTGAGCGGAGAGGCGGCCCTGGGGCAGAGCATCGAGGTCTTCGACAGAGAAGATCCGATAGAAACCGTCAGTGTCGATTCATCAAGAAGATGGGAGTTATTTATTTCAGGCCTGAAGGTAACGAAACACAGTTTTACTGCCAAGGCGCTGTATGGTTCCGGCGCAGTGTCGGCGGCGAGGACTTTGACCGTGGCCACTGATACCTGGAGCGACTCTGCCACTGACTTTGCAAATGGGACACCAGGGAGATGGGCAATCGGACCTGCCGGGCGTTATGGAACCATACGTGGAGGAGTTTATGAAAACCTGACAGCCACAGGTGTATCTGGCTTTGCCGGTGTGGTTTTCAGTCAAGCATTTTTGTTCGCATCAGGCCGGACTTACTCATTGAGCGTGACCTTTCGAAACATTAGCCCTTCGGCAGATAATCTACCGCCGATTTTCTCTGCTTCGCTCGATTCGGGCCAAACTATTATTCCAGTTTATTACATCCCCAGAACGGGGCAGTGGATCACAAGAAGTGAGAACTTCTCTGTTGCGCAAACGGGTTATCGAACCATCTCGATTATAAGTCACCAGGATCGCGGAAGTGGAGGCGGGCCTGGGGGCGGCAATGACTATCAATTTGATCACATCCTGGTGAGAAGACTTAACTGAAGACAAACAGAGACACCGCGTTTTTTGAAGTGAAGTTTGCAAAGCACGCAGCCTTCATTCTATGGCGGCTGTACGTGGGAGACCTTCGGGGTTATCGGGGACAGACCACGTTTTCACCCAGACCCTTCCTGCAATTGGCGTCAGTAGCAGGGATCTTAGAGAAGCACTGGGAAAAAGGGACAGGGGACGGATTTATTGATCACGGAGGTCATATGAGCATATTGCTTTCCCCGTTTTTATTCTGAGTTCGAATCCGAAGAAGAGGCAGAGAGCTACGATCGCTGGTTTCGTGCCAAGGTGCAGGCTGCACTGGATGATCCTCGCCCGGGCATTCCCCATGAGGAAGCCATGGTGCGGCTCGACCAATTATTAGAAGAGAAACGCAAGAATCGACGCACTGCCGCTTGAATGGAGCGATCCACAGTACCCACGAACTTAATAAATAAAAAAAGGGCGACCAACCGGTCGCCCAAACGTACTGCACGAGAGTCTTTTACAACGTCAGTTGCCCACGCTCCTCTTCGGTCAACTGCTCTTTCGCCTGTTCATCCAGCGCCCCGGCACCCAACACCTGCACCGGGCTGTTCAGGTTGTAACCCGGCGCCGGTGCACGGCTGGCACCATCGCGGGACGGCGCGAGTTGTTCGTTGCCGAAGCTGAGCACCTGCACGGTGAACACCGAAGCCTGATTCTGCCGCGCTGCCGCCTGCTGCTGACGGGCGACGTCCTCCGCCGCTTGCGTCGCCGACGATGCGGCGGAACTGGCCGATGTAATCGCCCCGGTATTCACCGCCGACACCACCGGCACGCCGGTCGCCTTGCCCTGCACCGAAATGTTGGCGGCATTGACCACCGTCAGCGCGGCGATGTTGACGTTGCCCGACACACGAATCCCCGCCTCCCCCGCGTCGATGGTACCCAGCGGCGCGATCAAGTCGATGTCGCCCGGTGCTACTTCGGCGATCGGGTTGAGCGTGGCGATACCGGCGCCGGTGCTCGGCACCGAAGGCGACAGGGTGACGTTGCCCCAGGTGTCGTACACGCGTTTCGGTGGGGTGTAGACCACAGTGGTTTTCGAGCCACGACCGGCGTTGATATCGCCCTCGGCCGACCAGCCGAGAATCGAACCGCCAAACGTGGTCATGATCCGGCTTTGGCCGAGCAGAATGCTGCCCTGCGAATAGAGCTGAATATTGCCCGAACCCTGGGTGATGATCCCCGCTGTCGATGGCGGCGCCGCGCCTTCGATGCCGAACACCTGACCGCCGCCGGGGGTGAGCATCTGGATGTCGCCGCCAAACAGGGTCTTGACCCCTGCCCCGCCGTACAGCGTGATATCGCCATCGTAACGAATCGGATTGCCCGCCACATCAGTGGTCGGGAACAGCGCGGCAATGGCGTTGCGACCGCGTAGATAACTGCCTTTGCGCGGGCCGTCGACATCGTTGTATTCGAGGCCGCCGGCACGCAGTTCGGCGAAGTACACCTGGCGGGCGAAGATCGCCTGTTCGGTACTCGGCAGTGCGGCGAAGAGGGCTTGCGCCTGTTCTTCGCTGCCGCTGAAGCCGTAGCCGAGGGTCAGCCAGCTCTGCAACTCGTCCAGGTAGGTCTTGACCACTTTGCCCGGTTGCCCGTTGAGGGAAGCGTTTGGATCGGCCAGGTTCTGCGCGTTAAGGTAACGCGCAATGAACCGCGTGTAGTCCGGCCCCTGTACTCCTGCGCCGGCCTGCAACACGATGCTCGCCCCCGATCGGCGGTCTCCCGCCGTGATCGGTCCGAGGCTGGTAATAGCGGCCTGATTCTCCATCAGGATGTTGCGCCCGGCATTGACATCCAAAAGGCCCGGGCCGGCGATATCGAAGCTGCTGTAGAGAATGTCGCGCCCGGCAGATACGCGCGAGACATCCCACGGGTCGTTGTGAATGAACAGGTTGCCGGTCGAACTGACGTTTTGTCGGGTTCCGCCCAATTCCTCATTCGGCGCGATTGTCGGCTGCCCCAGGAAAGTACCGGACGCGACGATATCGCGACCGGCCATCATCCACACCGGCCCCGCCGCTTCATACCAGGTACGAGCGGACGGGGAAAAACTCAGCGTTTCGCCGCTGCGTAAACCGACCAGATCACCAGTCAAGGCATAGAAACGCGCCGGGCCCTGTACATCGCTCAACCCCGAGAAGGTGTCGGCGCCAAAGGCAAACAGCGGATAACGCAGGTTTCCCTTCGGGATCACACCATCGGGGCTGTAGTTGCTGACCAACGGCACGTTCGCGCTGGCTCCGTATCCCGAGAAGGCAGGCGCAAAGGGGGTCGCAATGGCTGCCGGGCTCGCGCCGGACTGATTGATCGCATAACCGCCGGCGTAGATGGAGTCACCGGCCAGCAACGACAGTTGCCCGTTTGTCGAAGGCGCCAGCAATAACGAGTACCCCACCGCCGGAAACAGATTGCTTGATGCACCGAAAGCGGCCGACGGTCCCGCATAGATGGAACCCTGGCCTGCAACGGCCCGAAGAATCGAGGGGTATACAAAGCGACCATCAGTCGGCGAGCTGTTCATTCCACTTACGGTTTGAGACGACGTCGTGATGACTTCAGCCATCTGTGTGCTCGGTGTGAGATTGCCTCCGGCGGAAAACAGATCGATGGCCGTGTGCCCGGTCCACAACGAGAAGCCGCTCAGTCCACCACCCGCATGGACCTCGCCATTGTCAGTGGTGAACGGCGTGGAATTCTGCAGCCTGACCCGACCCGGATCCGCCGCGCCCCCTATCACCAGGTCGCCGCGTGTGCTGATGCGCATCCCCGAATCACCCGGTATCAAGACCACGCCACCGCCGGCCGCTCCGGTGCTGGCACTGAACAAATCGTAGGCTCTGGTTTCCCGGGCGTCCTGCTGGAATTGCTCGACGCCATATTGCAGGTTGATCGCACCCGCAGCAGCGCCGGTCAGCTGTGCCGCACCCCGTAGATTGATCAGGGCGCCTTGAAGGTCGTGTCGCGGCGGTGTCGTGCCGTTCTGCCCCGACCTCGCCTGCAATGACGGATTGAGCATGCCGCCAAGACGAATGTCCATGTCGCCACCGCCGGTCAACTGCAGGCTACCGTCAGCGCCAACGCGGCCGGTGCTGCCCACTGCCACGATCAGTCCCTGACTGCGGGGGTTAAGCAACTGATCGCCTATGGCCCTGAGCATGCCTGCATCCGCGCCAGCGCGCAGGCTGATATTGCCGCCGCCCAACGTGCCGAAGCCGGTGAACCCGACCAGGTACGACCCGGTGTCGGTGCTCTGGTCCGGCAAGGGCTGCGTGGCGTAGCTGCCGAAGTTGATCCACCAGGCCGTAGGAAGATCCGCCTTTGCGTCACCCTGACGCCAGAGCCAGTTGCCCACAGCAACGCTGGGGACCTGTTCACGCAGTGGCGCGTTCATTGCGTAGCTGCGCCGCCCGAGCGTGTCCCCCGACACCGAACCACCGGCACCGATCGTCAGGTTGCCGCCCATCTGCGGATACCACGCCTGATACAGGCTTTCTGAACCGCCATTGACCCATTTTTCGTAAGCGCTGCCGGCGCTGCCCAGTACCGATCCATCGTCAGACAGGCGGCCGCGGGCCTGGTTGAAACGTGAATCGACATCGCTGGACTGAGTGCCCGCCGTATAAACGCCGAACGGTGAGTCCATGCGCAGATTGCCCGCAGCCATCAAATCCAGATCGCCAGTACCGGTGCGCAGCACGCTGAACATCTGCGAGTGGGGATTGGCGGTTATCCCGCCCTTGTTGGCCAGGCAGTTCCCCGGATCGATGTCGCACCAGAACAGATCGTCGTCACTGACCGGGGTTCCGGCGGGTATGCCCATCATGTTGCCATCCGCCCACAGGAACTTGGCCGGTGGGAGACAGACCCCGGGAATCAGATCGCACCAGAAACTGTCCTCATCGCTGACGACGCTGCCCGCCGGATACCCCAACGGGTTATCCGCCGACCAGGTGCTGTCGAGCTTTTTCTCGGTGACGATAATCCCGAGGTGAGTGTCTGCCAGCCGTAAGTCACCGCCACTGGTGACGGGTTTCACCACACGACTGTCAGCGGCTTCCAGGTCGGCACCTGCAACTATCCGCATCGACCACGATGCGCTGCCCGACGGCAACATGCTCGCGATCGCCCAGTTCGCGCCCTGGCGTGTACCGTTCAATGAACGAAGTTCGATAAAGGGTGTGTCGGCAGCCAGCACCACATCGGTCATGGACGGAATCAGGGAGCCGCGCAGCAGCGCCAGCGACCCACTCAACTTCGCCCCCACCGCACGCTGTTGGTCATCCAGAACACTGGGCAGCGGCACGCCTTTTGGCCAGAGCATGGCCTGCATCCCGGTAGCCTGAGCGAGTCGGGTCCCGGCGCCCAGGCGGCTGCCGGCCGGCAATATCACACTGTCATTGAGCAGCGTTCCGGCGCCATACAGCAGGTTACCGGAGGCATCGTGTACGGCTGCGCTCAACACGGTGCCGGCCGGCAACGTGTAGGGGCCGGCGAGCACGCCCTCGGTGGGCAACAGCGTACCGCTGGCGAGGACGGCGGCCTGGATCGGCAAGTCATAGTTCAGCTTGACGCCCGCTGGGAACAACGTGCCCTCGGCCAGCGTCACGCCCGCCCCCGGCACAATCAGATCGCCGCCAAACGGCTGGACGCCCGGCAGCAGTTTCCATCCCGCATCGTCCACGGTTTCCGGTGGCGGCGCGAAACCATCGTTGATGCTGCCGTAGATGTCCAGGTCACCCCCGGCTCGAATCACCAGGCTCCCCGCCTCGCCAGAACCGTAGAGCGAAGTTTTGCCGGTGTTCGGGTTGAGACTGGCGTAGCGATAGCCGGACAAGTCCAGATCGCCCTGCACCACCATATCGCCGTCGGCGGTTTTACTCGCAATCTCTACACCTGGTCGCAAATGGAAGGCATCGGCATACCCCGCATTGTTCAACCCTGCCAGTTTGCGCTGCAACAGATCAGCGTTGCCCAAGGCTGCATTGATGAACAGGTCGTTGTCACCGTGGATGCGGTTCAGGTAAGCCTGGTCGATGATTTGATAAGGCCGACCGCTGGCCGCCGGATCTACCCCGTCGGCGGCATCGGTATAGCGGCGCACGGCATTGAGCCCAATGGACCGCGCACCCTGGATGATCAACGCGCCACGGGCATCGATGGCGATGTCATCGGCGCCCAGTCGCGGTGCGTTCAGTTCCAGTGTGCCGCGCAGGCGACCGTCATTCTGACCCGCCAGGGTGCCGACTGCCGCGTCCGTGCCATGGCGCAGGTCTATCCGTGCACCGGGAGCGAGGGTCAGCAGGCCGTCGCCGGAGCTGAGCTCGACCATGGCCCGGTTGGGCGCGTCGATAATCTTGCCGTAACTGTCGACCCGCAGTACCCGACCGTGAGCATCCAGTACCGCGCCGCCCGCCACATTCAGGCCATGGGCGGCCGACAGGCGAATATTGCCGACACGTTCGCCGCTGGCATCGACCAGGCCGTTCACCGTCAGGCTGCCGTTGTCCACCGATACCGAGACCTCGCCCGCCTTGAGGCCATCGCCGATCACCAGGTCGCCCTGTTTGAACTGGAAGCTGCGACTGCCGAAGACTTGCCCGGCGTTCAAGCGTTGGTTGAGCGCAGCAAACTGTTCATTCAGCGCTCCACCCAGGTGTTGCGCGCGTATGTCCACGCCAGCGGATTTGTAGGGTACCCACGTGCCGCCGGCATCGTAATGCCCTGTACTGCTGCCACGGATTTCGCCTTGCAGATTGACCTCGCCCGCGGTGTCTGACAGTGCCACGACACTCAGATTGCCGGCCTGATTGTTCTGCGCTGACAGATCGATGCGCGAGCCGGCCGCCTGACGAATATTGCCGTCGCGGCTGTACAACGCCACGTCGCCGCCCCAGCTGTACTGATTGATATCGTTGAATGGCAGGGTGCGGCCCGCCAAGTCTAGGGTAGCCCCGCTCGTCAGGGTCAGATCGCCCTCGGCCTTGACCTGCAATTTGCCGCTGGCCAGCGCAATCCGGCCGTCGAGCACCACATTACGCCCCTCCAGCGTCAGTTCGGCACCCAGTGCGTCGGCGGGCGCCACCCCGGTCGGCCCGCTCAATACCAGACTGCCGCCGGCCTTGAGCGCATTCACCGAGCCGCCCTCCCCGGTCAGCAGAGGTGTGCGCAGGTTCAGGTTGCCGCCGCTGTAGAGATAACCCTTGATCGGGTCGTAAGCCCCCTGCGTTTCATAAACCGCGAGGCTGCCCTTGTGGTTGGCGGTAATGCGGTCACTGGCGTTGAGGTTGACGTTGGCAAAGCCCAGCGCAAGACGAGCGTTCTGATCCAGGCCGTTGGGTTGGGAATAAGGGCCGTAGCCAAAATCGATGCGCTGAGCCTCGATGTTCAGCGTGCCGTGCCCGGTGCCCGCACCGCCGCTGGCCACGGCCCCGGGCGCCTGAGTGGTGCCGTTCCAGATCAGGTTGGCCGTGCGGATGGTCGCCACGTCGCTCGTATCCCCCAGGCCGTAGATGGCCGGGGTCGTGATCATCAGATTCTGCAACCTGCTGCGCCCGGTCTGAGGATCCAGAGTGTCCAGCGCGACGCTGCCGTAGAAGTTGAACGCGTCGCGAGTGGTCAGGCTGAGCGTTTCCAGGGCTGGCGCAGCAAACTGAGTATCGCCGCGCAGCAACCGGTCCAGCACGCCCTGATTCAACGTCAGGCCGGCAGGCAGGCGACCGACCGCCGCCAGTGTTTCAGTGGTACCGATGTTGACCGCACCCACAGCCAATGCCAGGTGACGGGTGCCGAAACGCACCGCTTCGGCCAGTTCGAACTGATTGTTGGTGGCCGCAGTAATGCTGCCATTCGAATAAAGCATCGCCGGATTGGCGCATGCCTGGCGATCGCAGGTACCGATGCGGATGCTGCCAGACGCAGTGCTGACGTTGACCTCTGGCGCCAGCACATTCGTCCAGCCGTTGGACACCACCAGCAGACTCGCGGCGCCGGGCTGATAGACGAAACCGCTTGAGGAGTCGTACGGCACCTCGCCGCGTCCCAGAGAGTTGATGCCGGCACCGGCTTCGACCGTGATGGCACCGTCCCCACTGTTGGTCCAGAGCAGCACTTCGGGTGCTGAAAGCAGCGCACCTTCACGCAAGGTGATGTTGTAGGTACTGCCCGTGAAACTGACGATGTTACCGGCCGTGCCGTAATTCACCGTCGGGGTCGCACCGATCGCCAGACGAGAAGCGCCCAGCCGGTTGAGCGTATCGGCATTCAGCGAAACGCCGGCAAAGCCTTTCGTGGCTGACTGCCCGGTGGCGAGAATCTCAAAGCTGTCGCCACTGCCGCCACGAATCACCGCCGTCCCGGCCACGCCTCCCTTGGCGGCTGCGAAGGCGATCCGGCCGTTGAAGTCCAGCGCGGCATCCTGCTTGCCCCCAGCAATGACGAACAGGTTGAGCGCTTTGGCGTCCATGGGCGCCAAAGCACGCGGAACACCCCGGCGCGCCGCATCGCTGACGATGAACTGCTCCAGTGTGGTTTCGTTGTATTGCGAGTAACGCCGCAACACATCCGCCGATGTCACGATGACCTGGCTGGCGAGGTTGTCCCGCACACCGGTATTGGCAATCGACATCCGCGCACTGCTTGTCCACGAGCCGTTGCGCATTGCAACCGCGCCGTTGGTGGCGCCCGGGGCGGCCTGGCCGTTCACTTCCACCCGGAACGCGCCCGGTAGCAACGTGAAGGTGGAAGGCAACAATGTATAAGTGCCTGCCGCCAACCCTGGCACGCCGCTGCCCAGGGTGATCTGCTGACCGATGCGCGGATCGACCGCTCCCGCTTCCCCCAGTATCGGTGCGTAGGCACTCTGATCGCCCGGGACAATGGCGTACACCGGGTTGCTGGCCAGCCCCGGCAGACTGAACGTTCCATCGCTGGCATTACGCACCAGTGGACTGAACCGCGCATCGGTGGAGCCACCGCGACCGGAGACAAACCCGGCACCGCGCAAATCTCCGCCGCCCGACAGGTCGATCAACGCGCCGGACTGCACATCCACGTACTGCGAGCGCAGGCTCACCCCGGCGCTGTCGCCACTGATGCCTTTCAATATGATCGGCGCGCCGTTGTAAAGGTATTCGATACCGTCGGTGGTGCCGCCATAAGGCATCACCAGACCGGCCGCACTGACCGACGTCGTACTCCCGGGCAGCAGGCGCAGTTCCTGGGTTTTGGTCAGCAGATCACCCAGACTGATGACGCCCAGAGGCGCACGCAGAACACCGCCCTGATCGATCCGGCTGGCGCTCATCGCCAGCGTGCCAAACACCGAGTACGGCAGCGCTGTCGGCGCCGGACCCTGGCCAGTGATGCGCAATGTCCGATGGGTATCGGCGAGAGAACTCTGACTCTGATAGCCGACCCGGACTTCGGCCGAGACCCCGCTCGCAGGGTAGATCTGCGCGGCGCGCAGATTCAGGTCCCCCGGTGTCCACAACTCTGACTTCACCTGGCCACTGGTGGGCGCAAGAAACCGCACGTCCCCGGTGCTGGTCAGCGATACCTGGTCAAAGCCGCGACGGCTGACTTCAACCGGGGCGTCGTTGTTCTGCAAGATCGACCCTTGCGCGCCGAACGACAGGCTGTTGGCAATATCCAGTACGTTGGCATTGACGTTGAACTGCGCCGGCGAAACTTGCGCAGTCGGACTGTTCAGGACCCGGGGACGAATGGTGCCCACCACACCGTAATAAGTCCCCACACCGGACAGCCGCACCGAAGGCGCTGATAGATTGACCCGCGTCGAGTCGCTGGAAGTCTGCGCCAGGGACAAGGCCCCCGCATAGAGATTCAGACTCTGATTCATGTGCAGGTCGACGTCGCCGTCAAATGACAAGAGGCCGTTGCTGAACACGCTCAGATTGTCGAATCCGCCCGACATCAACGTATCGGTGCTCAGGCGGGCATGGCCGTAACGAAGAGTGTTCGCGGCGTCACCGGGCTTGAGGTCCACGGGCAACACTGCATCACCCGGCCCGTGACCAATGACGATTTCCCGAGCTCGCAGAACCTCGGCACCCGCCTTCTGCGTAGCGTACAGCGGGGTCTCCAGAGCTACCTCCAGCCGTCCGCCGGCAGCACCGCTGCCACCTGAAGCGGCGCGCAATTGACCATTGATCCACAGGCCGTTATACGAACTCAGGCTGATACGTCCGCCATCGGAGGCAACGCGGGTCGGACCCTGCCCGGAGATGTCCAGCACGGCCTGCGTCCCGGAGGCATCCAGACGTGCGCCTTCGCGCACAATCAGAAATGCATCGGCCGCCGTCGCCGTCGCACGCTTGGGATCGATTTCGCCGCCGATGATAATGCTGCCGCCCTTGTCGACCTGACCGTAGACCCGACCCGACGCATCGACCGCCGTGTGGGCACGCCCCGCGACGTCCAGCAGCGCCTGCTCACCGATCCAGATCGAGCGGTTGTGCGCCTTGCTGTCGGCTTGTTGCTGTGAAGTGGCAACGTCGATTGAACCGAACTGTTGCTGACGTATATCCAGGGTTCCGCCCCAGGCCTGCAGTTCGCCTTCCAGGGTGATCTGCCCGGTCCCGCGCAGATTGATCCGTTGTCCGGGATCGACCGTGATGCGCGATCCGCGTCCCAGCGTCAGGGTGCTGGCGGTGTCGAACCGGTCGAGTTCACTCGAGCCGGCTTGCAGCGCCAGACTCGCACCGGCGCGCTGACTGAGTACGCCCTTGAGCGGGTCTTCCTGATACAGCGTGGGTGTCCACCGCTCCATCGCCTGGCTCGGGTCGACCCCGCTGACCGGATTCAGCGTTGTGTCGGCAAAACGGTAGACCGGCATCGTCACATCGATTTGTGTGCCCGCCGTCACCTCCAGACCGTTCAGACCGGTAACCCGGTAGGCAGAGAAACCGTTGTCGAACAACTCGGGCGTCAGCTGCAAGGCATGTTCGGGCAGCGTGTCTGCGGACGCACCGATCCGCACCCGGTTGGCCTGAATAGCCAGCGTACCGCCGCCCGTCACGCCATGACCGAGAATGTCGCCGGCCATCGTCAGATGCGAATCGCCCAGCGCAGAAATCGCGCTGGACTCAAGACTCACGTCGCCACCCTTGCCGCCCCGGGTCTTGCCATTGGCCAGAATCGCACCACCGGACGACACATCGATCAAGCTGCCCGTCGCCACATCGATATCGCCACTGCTGCGGATCGAGACCCGGCCTCCGTTCAGGTATCCGAGACTTGCCACATCGTCCGGATCGGTACGCAGATTGCTCCAGAGACCACGGGTGTCGAGGCGTACATCCCTGGCGATTGTCACCTGCACCGGTTCACCCGCCGGTGCAGCAATCAGCATGTCGTCAAGGGTGCTGCTGCGCAGTTGGTTCAGCACGTTGCCCAGATTCAGACTGCCGCCGCGCGCCGTCAGGTCGGCCGCAACACGGACATCCGGTGCGTACAGCGTGATGTCACCCCCGGTGTCTACCTTGAGCGCGTCGTTGACTTCAATCCGCTCAAGCGCCGAAATCTTCAGTGCGCCGAGATCAAAGCCATTGAGCTGGCCGGCGTCGAGAAACAACTTGCCCTGACGGTCTTGCGCGACGGCGCCGTTCAAATCCCCGGTGAATTCCTCGTCCCGCCGTTCGCCGCCGATCAGAACCTGATCCAGCAGCGGATTGAGGGTGTAGCGCAATCCGCCGGACGCCGCCTGATAGCTCGGCAGATAACTGCCGACAATCAACTGCGCGCGCCGTGCCAGCGCAGTCTGGCTCTGCTCATAACCGTCGATGACCGCACGCGGCGTCTGAGTCTGTCGTTCACCCTGGAAAACCTCACCCAGCAGTTGCCCGTCCAGCACCGCGTTTCCAGTGCTGACCACCAGTTGCCCGGCATCGCGACCCACGGTGTAACCCGACTCTGTACGACTGGACGGTGCAATCAGCGGGTTGTAGAACGTGCGGGTCTGGCCCCACCGCTCACTGTGATCCTCGTAGCCCTTGTACAAACCGTTGTAGAGCTGATCCCCCGGCGCACGCGAGACTTCATAAAGACGACCGTCTGCACCGCGCAGCCAGCTCTGTCGAATCTCGCCGCTTTGCACATCGAGGGTGCCGCCAGACAGGTTGATCAATGATCCTTTACGCGTGACCACGTCGTTGCCGGCAAAACTCACTGTGCCGCCCTGCGCCATCCACTCGCCGATGCCATGCCCCTGGGTGCCCAGATAACCGCCGACTTCCAGCAGGCCACCCGCGGTGTACCAACGGTCCGTCGCATAACCATTGGTGCCGGCCGGCACGTAGACCAGTTCACGCACATCGACCCAGACATCGTTGCTATTGAGCGCGCCGTTCTCGCGATTGACCGACGCATCGCGCTGCTCGTTACCCTGCACGTTGATCTTGATGTTGTTCGATTCCATCGCCACCTTGACGCCGACAGCGCCGGCAACGTCGATCACCGCGCCTTCGCCAACCAGGCTGCGACGCTGCGCGGTGACAGCGACCTGCCCCCCGGTGGCCAGGATGATCGAACCGTTCTGGAATTCGACACTGCCGCCGCTCTGGAGATCGATACGCGACTGATCGCCGCGAATCCTGTTATTGAGGTTGACCCCGCTCAGGGCCGCCTGATGCTGACTGTCCAGCGCCGTCAGGTCGCTACTGTCGAGCATGACCGCCGTGACACTGCCGGGCGCCAGGGTCACGCTGCCGCTCGTGTCACTCGCCGGATTGAGCAGGTGAATGGTCCCGCGAGTGGCGACCGAGGTGCTGCTCAGCAAAACGCCGACCTGCTCCACTTCATGCCCGGTCAGGGTGATGTCACCCGTGGCAGCCTGAATCAACCCGCTGTTGCTGACCCGGCCGCCACTCTCGCCAGCCTTGAAGCCGGGCGTGACTTCGTTGCCAAAGGTTGTCGAAAACGTGTTGCCTTCTGTGCCTGAGCCTTTGCGGATGTAAAAACGATCACCGGCACCCAGCACGGTCTGGCCTTTGGCGGTGTTGAGGGTGCCGTCATTGACAACGTCTTTGCCGAGCAACAGCGTATAGCCACCGGCGTCGGTCGAGACGGCGGGCTTGTGGGTTTCAATCAGCGCACCGCGCTCCACCAGCACCTTGCCGGCGGCATCGGTGAACGTCGGCTGGCTGCCGTTGCTGTCGAAATACAGACCACGATCCCGGAACTGGATGTCGGTGATATTGGCAGCGGCGGCCACCAGGTTGCGCACGTTGACCTGGCTGCTGCCGCTGAACACGATGCCGTTGCGGTTGATCAGCATCACCGTGCCGTCGCCCTTGATCTGGCCCTGGATCTGACTGGCGCGTGTGTTCGGATCGTTGACACGGTTGAGCACGGCCCAATTCGACTGCTGAGCAAATTCGACTGTGGTATTTCGCCCGACGTTGAAGGTCTCCCAGTTGAGAATGGCCTTGTCGGCCGTCTGCTCGATCTTCACGTTGGTCTTGCCATCGGCTTGCGTCTGCTGCGGGCCTTTGGCGTTCAGCCAACCTTGAGTCAGGCTGTTGTCGACCTTGAGGCCGCCCTCGCCCAGCCCGTCCGGAACGGTCTGCAGACTGCCCAGGGCCACCGCGCGCCCGGCAGCCTGAGCCGCCTGCTGTGCGGCAATGGCCGCCACGGTGTTGTTGAGGGTCTGCAACGAGCGTTGCAGTTGCTGGTTGGCTTTTTGCTGCTGCGCCAAGGGTGGCGTCATCCCCGGCAAACCAGCCGCACCGGGCCGGGCGGCCGCGGCTTGTTGCGCAGCGCCCTTGGCCGCGAACCAGCCAGAGCTGAACGCGGTCGCCGCCTCGGCACTGCCGGCTACCAGACACAATGCCACCGCGTGCGCCAGGGGCTTGAGCAACCACAGCGCCGGATCGGCAACGTCACGCCTGAAAGTCTGGCCGGGGATATTGCGACGGGATGGGCGAGCGAGCATCACTACGAGATCCTTTTTGATTGCCACACGAAGCTGCAGGCCAGCAAAAACCTGCTGTTACGACATAGGCTGTTGGCGAGGGCCACGACCGAACGGATGTCACACAAACTTCATGATTGAGGTGTAAATCGGCCAAAAAAAATGGCAGCAGCCCTAAGGCTGCTGCCATTTCATTGTGCGTGTAGCAGGACTTACAAAGGACGACCCACGCCGTTGCAGACGCTGGCGTTGTTGATGTCCAGGTTGTTGCCGGAGGAGTTGGTGATGAAGTTGGCGGTCACAGCGTTTTTCCAGTTGGTTGGAACCGGAATGAAGCCGTGGGCAGCGGTAGCAACAGCGTTGCCTGGAGTGCTGTAGTGCTGGGTCAGGAAGGCCTTCACGTCAGCGGCAACAGCGGCGTCCTTGTAGCACTGGCCGAAGATGAAGTTGGTGTAGGCCGCCATGGCATAGCCGGTCCCTGGGTTGGCTACGACCGGTACCCACTGCGCCGGGTTGGATGGAGTGGCTGGCAGAGCAGCCGATGACAGGGCAGCATTGACGTTGGCGCTGGTAGGCTGAACACCGTTGATGCGCGCCACAACGGCGTTGCTCGACGCGTTCACACCGTCCGGACCGACATAACCGATCGAACCGTTTACAGCGTTCACGGCGGTAGCGACGTCAGCCGTGTTGACCACACCTACCCAGTTGCCCGGCAGCGGAGAGCCACCCAGACGAGCGCTGGTAAAGGTAGTGTTGACGGCGAACTGGCCAGGGCACACCGAGTTCAGGTGACGAGTGAGAATTTCAGTGGTGCCGCTGGAAGCCGTGCGATAGACCACGCGGATCAGGGTCGGGTCGGTTTTGGCGTCGTTGTTGAGCAGTTCACCCCAAGTGGTCTTGGCACCGGACAAGGCGTCGCACAGTTGCGCGCTGGTCAGGTTGAGGGTGGTGTTGCCAGTCTTTTTGTAAGGGATCGCTACCGAGGTGGCAACCGATGGCAACTGAATCAGCGGGCCGTAGGAAGTACCGAAGTTGGCGGTGTAGTTGCTGAGTTCCGTAGCGTTGAGAATCGAATCGCTGGCAGCGAAGTGCACAGTGCCGGTGGTGCCGAATTGCGAAGCGGTGTTGGAGAGGAAAGCACTTTTGCCGATGCCGCTACCGGTTACGGCGTAGCTGAAGTTGGCAGGCAGGATGCTGTTGGCAGAACCTTTGTACAGAGCGGCAGGCAGTGAAGCGCCACCACCGGTTACGGCCATGGCCTGGGCGGATGCCAGAGCGGCGACGGTCAGTGAGGCTGCGATCAGAGTGCGCTTGAACATGAAGAATCTCCTTTTCAACTAGGTTTGGGAACACAGGTTTTCGGGTGACTTGCATGACACTGGGAGGACTCACCGGGGCCCTCGCTAGCGTTGGCCTTGGTTAAGTCGCACTGAGAAATTCGCAGTTTCCGGTGACAGATAAAGGAAAAAACCTCGGGAGCTGTGAGGTGTTTCTGAAGGGATTTTCTCGGGTGTTTGTCGGGTGTCGTGCAGCGTCTGGATTGGGGGTTGTGCTGAATCGGGCTGGAGGCGTTGGCGGGTGGTTGCAGATGACAGAAAGGAGAACCCGAGGATGGTTCTTTTGAGGGTCGGGTGATGCTGAAGCCCTGGAAAAAAGATTGGATTATTTGTTGCCCTGACTGGCCCCTTCGCGAGCAGGCTCACTCCTACATTTGAAATGCGTACCCCTGTAGGAGTGAGCCTGCTCGCGATGAGGCCCTGCGCAACAACACCACTACTGCACCAGTTGATTGATCTCAATGATCGGCAACAACACCGCCATCACAATCACCAGCACCACCCCGCCCATCACCACAATCATCAGCGGCTCCAGCAGTGCGGTCATGCCCATTGCCCGGCGTTCGATATCACGCGACAGGGTCTGCGCCGCACGCTCGAGCATCGGTGGTAGAGAACCGGTTTTTTCGCCACTGGCAATCAAATGAATCAGCACGGGCGGGAAGACATTTTCCACCCGCAACGCTGCCGCCAGATTCACACCCTCACGCACCTTGGCCGTGGCCTCAGTGACGCTCAGGCTCAAGCGGTCGTTGGACAAGGTCTGCCGCGCCGCTTCCAGTGCGCGCAAGAGCGGAACCCCGGCGCCGCCGAGAATCGCCAGGGTCGAGGCGAAACGCGCCGTGTTCAGGCCGAGGATGAAACGCCCGAATAACGGCAGTTTCAGCACGCGATGATGCCAACTCAGGCGCGCCGCCGGGTTACGCAAATACAAGCGCCAACTCCAGAAGCCTGCGGCCATGATCCCTGCGCACAGCCAGCCCCAACTGCGGATGAAATCACTGGCGTTGAGCATCGCCAGGGTCAGCCCCGGCAGGTCCTGCCGCGCCTGGGAAAACGCGCTGACCACCTGCGGCACCACGTAACTGAGCAGGAAAATCACGATGCCGATGGATACCAGCCCAACCACACCCGGGTAGATGAACGCGGTGAGAATCTTGCCACGCAGGTTGTTGCGCTCCTCGATGTAATCAGCCAGTCGCTCCATGACCTGTGCCAGATCGCCGGACTCTTCCCCCGCCGCAATCAACGCGCGGTAGATCTCGGGAAAGTCTCGCGGTCGTGCGGCCAGCGATTCCGCCAGACGCATGCCACTGCGCACATCCGCACGTACGGCGCTGAGGGTGTGGGCGATGTACTTTTTCTCGGCCTGCTCGACCGTGGCACTCAACGCCGCTTCCAGCGGCAGGCTGGCACCGAGCAGACTCGCCAATTGCCGCGTGGCCCACGCCAGATCGTTGTCCGAGAGTTTGGCGCTGAACAATCCACCGCCACCGTGTTGGGCAACGTTGCTTTCCTTGTGCACTGACAATGCGGTCAAACCGCGCCCGCGTAATGTTGTGAACGCGGCAGCCTGGCTGTCCGCCTCAAGGTGCCCGGATTCAATCTTGCCGGTGGCATCGGCGGCTTCAAAACGATAGCGATTCATCAGGCGTCCCGTGTCACACGGAGGATTTCTTCAGGGGCGGTGGCGCCACTGCGGATCCAGCGTTCGCCGTCCTCGCGCAGGCTGAACATCCCGGCTTTCGCGGCGGATGCGCGCAAGGCCTGCTCCCCTGCCCCTTGGTGAATCAGCGTGCGGATGTCGTCGTCGATACAGAACAATTCGTGGATGCCGGTGCGGCCGCTGTAGCCGGTTTGATTGCACGCCGGGCAACCGACCGGGCGCCAGGTGCCGGGGGCTGCCGGGTCTTCCTGCTTGCACTGATTGCACAGGCGCCGCACCAATCTTTGCGCGAGCACGCCGAGCATCGACGAGGCCAACAGAAACGGTTCGACGCCCATGTCGATCAAGCGGTTGACCGCCGACACCGCGTCGTTGGTGTGCAAGGTTGCCAGCACCAGGTGACCGGTCAACGAAGCCTGCACGGCGATCTGCGCGGTTTCGAGATCGCGGATTTCACCGATCATGATGATGTCCGGGTCCTGGCGCAGAATCGCTCGCAGCGCCAAGGCAAAAGTCATGTCGATCTTGGCATTCACCTGAATCTGGCTGATCCCCGGCAAGTCGTATTCCACCGGATCTTCCACGGTGAGAATGTTGCTGGTACTCGCATCCAGCCGCGCCAGTGCCGCGTAGAGGCTGGTGGTTTTGCCGCTACCGGTCGGGCCGGTGACCAGCACAATACCGTGGGGCTGGCGGATCAGGTGATCGAGTTTGGCGAGCACTTGCGCATCCATGCCAAGGGTTTCCAAGTGAAGGCGGCCGGCTTGTTTGTCGAGCAGGCGCATCACCACCCGCTCACCGTGTCCGGTGGGCACGGTTGAAACACGAATATCGATCGGTCGCCCGGCCACGCGCAAAGCGATGCGACCATCCTGCGGCAGGCGTTTTTCGGCGATGTCGAGCTGCGCCATGATCTTGATCCGCGACACCAGCGCACCGTGCAACGCCTTGCGCGGCGAGACCACGTCACGCAGGGTGCCGTCGACGCGATAGCGCACCACTGAATGGGTTTCGAAGGGTTCGATGTGAATATCGCTGGCCTCGTCGCGCGCGGCTTGGGTCAGCAAGGCGTTGATCATGCGGATCACCGGCGCGCCGTCCTGAGTGTCGAGCAGGTCGGTGATTTCCGGCATGTCCTGCATCAGGCGGTCGAGGTCGACTTCGTTTTCTGCCGCACCGACCACCGCCGCCGCGCTGCCGGTGTCGGCATAGGCAGCGGCGAGCAAGCCATCCAGCTCATCATCGCGCACGCGCTGAATCGTGGTCGCACCAAACTGCCGCCGCGCCTCGCTGATCGACCAGCCCGGCGTCGACGGGCACACCGTCAGCACGCCATCGCACAACAGAATGCGCTGCGCCTTGGCCCAAGCGTAAGGCAGCGCGCTCATCTCAAGCCCTCCCCAATCCCTGTAGGAGCTGCCGAAGGCTGCGATCTGTTGATCTTTGGCCGTTTGGGTCCGTCGAAGAGCAGGATCAAAAGATCGCAGCCTTCGGCAGCTCCTACACGTCGGTTTTCCAGATCAAGAGGTGATGTCGGCGTCATTGGATCGGCACCGCTTTGATGGTTGCGCGTGGGCCGGAGCTCGGTAACACCGCAGGCACACCCTGCGCCGCCGTCGGCAACTGCGGCGCCTGCATGTCCGGCATCGCCCAGCTGCGTTCCGGCTGCAAACCGCCCTGGGCGCGGCGCATGAAGTCGTAGCGATTGAGGGTGATGCTGCGCCCCGCTTCGCTGTCGCGGATGATGTACGGGCGCAGGAACACCATCAGGTTGGTCTTGGTGATCGCTCGGCGCTCGTTGCGAAACAGTGCGCCAATCCCCGGCAGACTGCCCAGCCATGGCACCGCGTCGTTGCTCTGGCTGTAGCCGTCCTGCAGCAATCCGCCGAGGACCATGATCTGCCCGTCATCGAGCAGAATGCTGGTGTCGATCGCACGTTTGTTGGTGACAATCCCCGCCGACGCCGCACTGTTCGAAGCACGCTCATCAATGCTGCTGACTTCCTGATAGATATCGAGCTTCACCGTACCGCCCTCGGAAATCTGCGGGCGCACATTGAGCTTCAAGCCCACCTCTTCACGGGTCACGGTCTGGAACGGGTTATTGCTGGTGCCCCCGCCGCCAGTCACGTAACTGCCGCTGACAAACGGAATGGTCTGGCCCACAAAAATACTTGCCGCTTCGTTGTCCAGGGTCAGCAGATTCGGCGTCGACAGCACATTGGTGCCGCCCTTGCTCTTCAACGCCCGGGCCAGCACTTTCAGGTCAAGAATCTTGCCGATGCCGGGGATATCCACGGTGCCGTTGACGTAGCCCAAGTTCAAACCTTGCGGCAGCACATCGATGCTGGTCTTGCCGTTGGTGTTGAGCCCCGAACCACCCAGATTCGCGCCACCAATCACGCCGTTGCCACCGAGATTACCGGTCTGCCATTGCACGCCAAACTCACTGGCATCGTCCTCGCCGACTTCGACGATCAGGCTTTCGATCACCACTTGCGCGCGACGTTGGTCGAGCAGATCGATCACCTCACGCAGGTTGCGATACAGCGGCTCCGGCGCGGAAATCAGCAAGGTGTTGGTGGTGGCGTCAGCCTGAATGGTCACGCCACCGGCACTGAAGGCGACATTCTGTTCGCTGCTTTGCGCGCCGCCGCTACCGGTTGTGGTGCCACTGCTGCCCTGGGCGTAACTGCCGCCCGTGCTGCCGCTGCTGTTAGTCGATGTGGTGCCGCTGGTTTGCGTGCCGCCCTGGCCGTTCTGACCAGCGCTACCGCCAGTACTTGCCCCCATGGAGCTGAGCACCGAACGCGCACTGTCACTGGTGCCGCTATCACTCTCGCCAGTGAGCAAACCGCGCAACGCCTGCGCCAGTTTCGCCGCTTGGGCGTTACGCAGATAAACCACATGCAGATTGCTCGGATTGCTCTGCGCGTTATCCAGTTTGTAAATCAGATTCCGCGCCAGCTCCGTACGCTCCGGGCTACCCGCGCGAATGATGATGGTGTTGGAACGCGGATCACCGATCACCGCGATTTTCTGCGTCGGATCATTGCCCGGCGCATCGAGTAAATCCGCGACCTTCGGCGCGATGTCAGCGGCGATGCCGTTCTGAATCTGCACCACATCCGTATCGATCGCACTCGGCGAATCAATGCTCGCAATCAACTGCGCAACACGGGTCAGGTTCTCGGCGTAGTCGGTGATGACGATGGTGTTGTTGCCCGGATAGGCGTTGATCGGGTTGTTCGGCGAAACAATCGGCCGCAGCACAGGAATCAGGTTCACCGCGTTCTCGTATTGCAAACGAAACGTGCGCGTGAGCATGCCGTTACCCGCCGGTTTGTCAGCGCTGTAAATCGGCCCGCCCAGCAACTTCGCATCCGCCTCGGGCACCACCTGCGCCACACCGCCGACATCAACCACACTGAAACCCTGCATGCGCAACGCCGCCAGCAACATGTCGTAAGCCTGCCGCGCCGGCACTTGTCCTTCCGAGACCAGCGTCAACGTGCCCTTCACCCGAGGATCGACCAAAAACTGCTGGCCAGTCGAACGCGATAACGCCCGCACCACCGCTTGAATATCGGCGTCGACAAAATTCAGCGTCACCGGTTGATCGCCCAAAGGATTACTCGGCAACGCAATGCCCGACGCCGCCGCGCCGCTGCGCGCACTCTTGCTGATGTTGTGCAATTGCTTCGGCACAGGTCGCGCCTGCGCCTGCGCGCGCTCGCGGTCGAGCACTGCGTCGCCGCTGCGCTGGGTGTTGGCCAGCGGCCGCCCGAGTTCACTGTCGACCAGCAGCGGCGGTTGATTCTGTGGTGTGGTGGTGTTGCTGCACGCGCTCAACGCCATCAGCAACATCGGCAACGCCAGACGTGCCGGTTTGGATCCTGACCCCTTCATGAAGCTTCCTTAGCGCCCAGCGCCTGATCCATGCGAACGGTGCCTGACAAAGTGCCGGCGGTGACTTCGGTCGAGGGGTTGTCTGCGCGTTGCAAACGGGCCTCGACCACTTGCAGAGAAAGTTGTGCCGGGTTGCTCAACAGCCAGTCGAGCACGGCGTCGGCCGGCGCCGCGTCGAAGGTCAACTGCCAGGCGCCCTGCGCCTCCTGTAATTGGTAATGTCCCGCCAGGCCACTGGCCTGCAGGGTCTGCTCCAGCGACTGCGCCACGCTTTGCCCCTCCGGGCGCACGCTGACTTCGCGCAGCAGCACTTCCAGCGCTTCGGTCTGGGCGCGCAGCTTTGGCGTTTCGGTTTGCCAATAGGTGATTTTCTTCAGCGGCGGCTGGATCAGCGCGACCCACAGCAGCAGGCCGACCAGCGCGATAACCATGCCGGCAACCATGCGTTTTTCGCGCAGGGCCAACGGCTGCCAACGGGCCTGCAACTGGGCGTTAAAGCGTTGCCACTTGGCGCGGTAGAGCGCGAGCGAGGCCTTATTCATCTTCTTCTGCTCCGCCGCTGTCATCGCTGTCGCTTGGGGTGGCCTCAGTGGACGGACGCAACGTCCAGCCCTCGTCATCTGCCGTCACGCTGATACCAGCCTGGGCCAAGGTGCTTTGCCACTCCTGATCATTGCCGCCGCGACGGGCTTCACTCAGCAGACTCAGTTGCAAGGCGCCGTCGACAAACGCCAGCCGCTCGACACTGCCCGCCATCGACGGCATGCCGCTGCCCGCCTGCAACACCAGACGATTAAAAGTCTGCGCCGGATCATCCGCCGCGCCCTTCTGCCGCGCCGCCAATTGCTGACGGGCCTGTTGCAACGGGTTGAGGATCACCGGCAACTCAGGGAACGCCTGCTTTACCCGCAGGTTCATCTGGGCTTTCAACTGCTGGCCCTGCCCCGCCTCGCGAGCGGCATACAGGTTCAAACCAATCACCCAAACGGCCACGGCCAACGCTGACAAAGCGATCGCCCTGCCCCAGCCGCGATGCTCGGTTTTTTGTTGCTGGACCGCGCCATGCAGTCCCCAACCCGGTAGCGGCCCGGTCCAGCGCTGCGCATCCGCCATCGGCAATTCAGCGCCCGGCGGCGGTTGATCACCGATCCAATGCAAAGTGATGCCCGGTTCCCACACGACACCGTCGAGGCCGTCATCGAACAACGGCTGCACCCGCGCCACTTGCACGCTATCGCGCAGCAATAAATGCCCGTCCTGCACGCACGCGACGGTGCCGGGCAGCACCGGCAAACAGTACGGCGCCGGGTAGAGACCGCGCAGGTTCAGCCCAGCGCTTTTCAGCAACTGACCAAAACGCAACAAGTGCTGCCGAGGCGCCCAAGCGATCTGCACCTGCCCGGCCTCGTCCCGCGAGCTGTGCGCGATGTGCATCTCACTGCTATCGCCAAGCATCAACGCCTGCGCCGCACACTGCACCGCCGCGACAATCTTGTTCGCAGGCAACGGCGGTAAATCGAGACTCGCCAACAGGCTGTCAGCCGGGTGCAGAAAACACACCAGCGGCGGCAGTTTCGACTGCTGGCTCAACTGGCTCAGACTGAGGCGTTCTTCCCGCGTGACCTGACCCTGACGATCCAGCCAGGCGCAATGCAATTGACTGTGCAGATCCAGCTCCGCCAAGGGCGGCAACGCAATCTTCAACTGGCTCATACGCCCACCCGCGACCAGATCACCTGCGGCAAGCGGTCCTCGCTGCGATGCAACAACGCCTCAAGACTGACCCGCCGCTGATCGCGCCGCGCCTCACCGCGCAGGCGAAACCAGTCACTGGTGATGCCGACCTTGACGCTGGTCAGCTCCAGTTGCGGCATGCGCAAACGGTTAACGAAATCGCCCCGGTTGATAAACCAGCGCCCGGCATCACGCTCGGCGATCAGCGCATTGGCACGCTCCAGCGACAGCCCCGGCACATAAGCGGCCAACACCGGCGCGGTGGCGGTGTTGCCATTGAGCCAAGTGGTCGCGGGGATCACTGTCAGGTACGGCGCCAGTTTGCCGATCACCGCCTCATTCACGCCGTCGACACTGCGCAAATCATCAAGGCTGCGCAGCATCGGCAGCGTCGGCTTCTGCGGTTTGTGTGAAGCGTTGGGCGAGGTCGCGCGACCACTGTCGAAACCACTTTTCGGCGCCTCGGCCATCTGTGCATTCAGCAGTCGCGGGTACGAGGCAATCACCCGCTGACTGATGCGCTGACTCAACCCGGCGCTGACCCCGATCAACTCGCACAAACGCTGAAACGCCGCCACCTGCGCCTCATCCACCCGCTCGTTGGCCACCAGATTGCGCAGGTTGAATTTGCCCTGCTCATCCTCCAGTCGCCCTTCAAAACCTTGCGCGGAGAGACGCTGCGCCCACGGCTGATCGAGCCGGGTCAACGGATCGCGCTGACGTGCATCCCAAAGCAACTGACGACTGATCTCCAACCCACCCTGCACCAGCCAACGCCCCTGCACACGCTGCTGATCCGCCTCCAGCGCACGGGTCGACACGCTCTGGCGCGTCAACATGCCCGCCGCAATCACCGCCACCACGGCCGCAATCAACAACGCGCTGATAATCGCCATGCCCTGTTGCTTCGCCCCCTCAGGCGAGCGGCTGTTCATGGCCGGCCTTACAACTGCCAGGAACCGATATCGGCATTCACGCCGTCGCCGTCCGGCTGACCGTCGGCACCGAGGGAAAAGATATCGATCTCGCCATTGGCGCCGGGGTTGAGGTATTGATAAGGACGCCCCCACGGATCGTTCGGCAAGCGCTCCAGGTACGAACGCCAATTGCTGTTCTTCGCATCCGCCGGCCGCTCCACCAACACCTTCAGCCCCTGATTCATGCTCGGGTAAGTGCCGTGATCGAGGCGATACAACTTCAACGCTTGCATCAACCCACCAATATCCTGCTTCGCCGCCGTCGCCCGCGCCTGATCCGGCCGGTCGAGCACCTTGGGCACCACCATCGCCGCAAGAATCCCCAGAATCACCACGACCACCATGATCTCAATCAGGGTAAAACCCTGCTGCCCACGCGGCGTGCGCATCGGTTGCTGAAGCGATTTGAAAGGTGCGATATCCATCTCGACATACCCTGGCTTGATTCGATTCGACGCGCAGTGTTGCAAGAAGATATGTCAGTGATGTTGAAAATCCTCGGGTGTTTTCGTCGTCAAGCCGTCAAGGACGCGGGTTAGCGTCGAGGGCTGGGTTTTGGCTTTGGGCCGTTTATGTGTGCGCGTTCGCGGGAAGCGGGTTTCACGTTGATTGAGGTGCTGGTGGCGCTGGCGATTATTGCCGTGGCGATGTCAGCGGCTGTGCGGGTGGCGGGGTTGATGACGCAGAGTAGCGGGGTTTTAAGGGATCGGTCGGTGGCGATGATTGCGGCGCAGAGTCGGATGGCGGAGTTGCGGTTGGAAGGCAGGTTGCCGATGGGTATGAAAGCGCAGGAATGCGATCAGGGGCGGTTGTTGCTGCGGTGTGAACAGGTGATTGGTGCGGCGGAAAATGGGCGATTGCTCAAGGTTGGGATTCAGGTGTTTGACCGCAACCAGGATGCGCCGCCGTTGGCCAGGCTGGAGACCTTGTTGTCGCGAACCGAAAGCCCCTCACCCTAGCCCTCTCCCTGTATGTACCGGAGACATGGTGGACAGGTGTTCGGAGACATGGTGGACACATTTTAATAGACACATTGCTCATCGCGAAGGAGATGGCCTGTGTCTT
>Ga0157369_10001920_pt1 | contig 25082 bp, 20 predicted proteins | sample C25metaG_FD_113461 | JGI IMG/M metagenome (GOLD analysis project Ga0157369, IMG submission 113461) | Corn rhizosphere microbial communities from Kellogg Biological Station, Michigan, USA - C2-5 metaG | ecosystem: Host-associated > Plants > Roots > Rhizosphere > Soil | place: USA: Michigan... | reverse complement strand
CGGCACCCGGGAGGCGCTTTACCGCAAGGTGGTCCGCGGGGAAACGTTCGGCCGCCAGACGGTGAAACCCGCCGAGCTGCGCTGGCTGTTTGCGCAGGCGCACGCGGCCTGCCAGACCGGCAGTGCCTTCATGAGCTGGCCGGTGATGGAGGCGCTGGTGGGCATTACCTTTGACGCACTGGTGTACGCCGCTGAAAACGGCATCCCGGTTGACACTTACTACATTAACCGGGCCTTTGACCTGACGGGCGAAAACTACCGCGCCGAGACGGACGCGTTCATGGCGGCCATGCCGCACGGCGTGGACAGCACCTGGGCCGAGTTTCTGCTGCGCCCGCTCTCCTCCGGCGCCCTGAACCTGAAGGCATTTCCCGACGAGGCGATCGCCCGCATCTGCACACCGGCGCGCCTGAAGGCTGTTTTCCCGCTGGTCATCCGGGCGCAGCAGCCGGATCCGCAGAGCATGAAGGCCTGGGCGGTGGTGACCGGGCTGGTTACGGACGACGTCTGCCTGACCGCGGAGGTGGCTGACGTCATCCTGCGTGCGGAGGTACGCGGAAACCGGCAGCCGCAGCTGCCCGGGCAGGCCTGGCAGGCGCCGCAGTTCAGCCTGTTCGTGACCGCCGGGCGGGTGTCGCTGGCACTTGGCTGGGAGGTCTTCAGTGCGCTGGTCCGCTACATGCATGCCCGGGCCGGGTCCGGGGTTACCTACGACTGGAACGCACGGGACAGCCTGGTATCGCTGTATATCCCGCGCGGTGACGGAGAGAAGGTAATCCTGGGACTGGACGGCACCCACATCGCCATGACGCAGGAGGAGTACCTGCAGCTGGAGGCGGCGCTGCTGGCAGCAGTGAGCGCACCTGACGCAGCGGCGGTGCTGGCTGAGCTCCGCGCCCTGTACGGAGATTTGTGATATGCCTTTATTGAGTGAACTCTGGAATGTAAAGGGGCTAGATGCGGCAGTTGAAATCACGCCGGATGACCGCTACGGATTTAAAAACATTGCTGATAATGTTTCCCGCTCCATTCTTTCTCTCCCACAGGTTGCCTCCAATGTGATCGGCATCGAGGGAACATGGGGATCGGGTAAAACAAGTCTCCTGAATCTGGTACTTAAAAGCCTTGACCAAGAAAAGGATGGCCGCACGCATGTTCTTCATATTTCCCCCTGGCTGAGCGGCGGCAGCCCGGTTGAAGCGCTGTTTCTTCAGGTTGCCACTATTATCCAGCAGGAAACGGAAAAACGATATCCCCCGAAGGGCTTCAAAAAGCTCTGGCGCAAATATCTGCTTTCACCGGAAGCTCAGAAAGTGATTGAGTATGCTCAGGACACTTCATCACGCGTACTTCCGCTGGTTGAGTATATTGGGAAGTTTTCCCGTTTCGTTAACGGGATAGCAGGTGGGCTTAAAATGCTCTCAGAGAGTCGTCTGTCGGTGGCTCATAAAACCACCACGAAACTTCGGGAAGATATAGCAAGTCAGCTGGTTAGTCTTGATCTTAAATTTATCGTCGTAATGGATGATCTGGATCGCCTTGAACCTTCTCAGGTGGCTGAAGTGTTCAGACTGGTGCGTGCTGTAGCCGACCTTCCACGTTTTACCCATATTCTCTGCTATGACAGAAATATCATTACTCACGCGGTTGAGCATGCGCTGAATGTCGGGGATGGGAACCGCTATCTTCAGAAGATTATTCAGCTCAGTTTCAAAATCCCTCGCCCCGAATCCTTTGACCTGCGCAATGAATTCCGCCAGCGGGCTGAAGTTTTGTATCAGCAAATTAATCATCAGCCGCCAGATGCAGAAATGGCAAGGGCTCTAACCTCGGTTACTGATGTCTATGGTGCTGCTCTTTCGACACCCAGGGAAATTCATCAGGCTGTTAATTCCCTGATTTTCCTTTATCCCGGCATGAGGGATTTTGTCTATTTTCCGGATTTGTGCCTGCTTCAGCTTATCCGCGTCACAAATCCGGGTCTCTATGATTGGACAGAACATTACCTGACTGAACGGGCAGTTATTGAAACCGGCCAAGGTGCGCTGGCCGAAGGAGAAAGAGAAGTTTTTCAGCAGGAGCTAATCAACCTGATGAGGTTGTTCAGGGCATCGAATGCAAGTTCGTTCTCTGAACTCGCGGAGTGGATACCGGGTATCAGTGCACATGATGATGAAAACATGTGTCTCTTCGAAAACATGAGTAAAAATTCCAGCCATATCAGGACGACCGGTAAAAGGCTTAGCAGTCTGACACACTGGCGATATTATTTTGCCTTTTCTGCACCACAGAATGTGCTGCCTCCTGAGTTTTTTGACCAGCTTTTTATACAGGCTGCGATACCGGAACAGCAGCAGCAGCTTTCCGAGGACATGCTGTCACAAATCAAGAGCGAAGGAAGCATAACCGGTACCTGGTTCGAGCATATTCTGAGCAGGCTGACGCCCAGCTTAATTCAGGGCAGAGATTTTGATGAATGTGCAGGCCTTGTCAGTTTTTTTTTCAACTCTACAGACATAGTCATTGAACGTTTTCGGGCACGTAACCCATGGTTTTCGCTACGGGAAATGGGCATTAATCAAGTAGTGATGTGCCTACTAAAGCATATGATGTACATAGATGAAAACAGAACAATTTCACTGCTGGATACGCTGGTCATAAGTGGCGCTTCACCCTTCTGGATAGCTCATTTTATGCGGGAGCTTATATGGGAACACGGTCTTGCGCAGAATACCGTATCTCCTTCAGAAAAGCTGATGAGCCGTGAAAACACGGAACGGCTGCGCGACAGATTTGCAGGTCGGATGGATCAGCAGGAACTGCATAGCCAGTTGCTCTCGCAACAGTCACTTCTGGGGTATCTGTATGCGTGGAAAGAAATGAGTTCGATGAAAACGGTACAAGAGTGGGTCCGAGAGGTTTCGTCCAGCGAGCAAGGACTTTTTGACCTGTTAATGCGGTTAAGAACTACCGTTTTCAGCTCTGCAAGAGGGGCGTATCGCCGTATTGATCGTGACCAAGTAAGCCCATTCTTTGATGACTGGCAATCAGTAGAACAAAAAGTCAGGAGTAAACTTTCCGAAAGTGGACTGACGCCGGAGCAAGAAGAACTCAAACGCGCTATGGAGAACGACGACTAAAATAATGTACAAGGCTGCCTGCCAGTCTTGTACATATAAGTAAAAAGCTTAGTCAGGCATTAAGGGCTTTTTCTTTATCAAAAGGTACGCCAGCATGTGCCAGTTCAATCAGCAGTCTTCGCTTCCAGCCCCCGTTTTCATCAAGATCGGTATACAGTACACCGGCGAGATCGGAAGGGATTTCTATGTAGCCCTTCTTGAGTACCATTACTTTCCCCCGGCCAAGTTTCCCGGCAAAATATCCCAGCTCGTACAGGACGTTCTGGCGCGCACGAAGCCGTATACTTTCCGATGCCACCGCATTACCTGCATCATCGGGTGTCATCAGTACTACCGCGAAACTGGCATCTCCTGACTCCGCTTCAAATTTCTCAATGACTGTCCTTGAGCCATCAGGGCGTTCAGAAAGAATTATCTCCTCAAGCCCTATCCGGTATATGAAACGCGCAACAGACTGAAGTGCATCGTTATCATGACCATGGACAATGAAAATTTTACGCGAGACAGGACGCAGTACCACAGGTACAGGATCAGATTCATTCTCAATGTACTGCTGATAATCACGAATAAAAGGGACAAGTAATGATGAGGTAAATTTACGGACAGATTCAATAGGCCTGCGATCGTAAAAGAATGTATGGCAAAAATTAAAGGCAAAATTGTTATCGGCTACCATTTTCTCGATCAAGAGTAACTTCAGGCCCAGATCGCCTCCTGGTTCCTCCGGCCACTGCAGTACCGCAGAGCCTGCCATACTTGATTCACTGTCCCAGCTTTTAGTAATAAAACCATCAAGATCGGCATTCTGTGTAAGGCGCTTATTGACCTCCTTTAATGCGTCGGATTTCAGCAGGCGTGCAAGTTGTTTCAGAGGCTGCTGGTAGTTCTGAAAGTCAGCGCGCTGCAGATCGAATACGCAATTTTTTAGTGACTGAAAGATATCAATCGTCATCGTGCCCGCTCTCCTGCCTTGTTTGTTCGGCCTTGTTCAGAATTTGCTGGCGCAGATTTTCTTTCATACCCTCAATTATTGGAATAACCATTGGATTACCTGCATAGCGCGAAGCGCGTTCGTCCACCATGCCGTAGGCTTCGTGAATCGCGTATTCAATGCTGGCAGGATCGTTAGCATCTAAACGGACATCATAGCTACCGTTTAATGCTTCTGTGGCATCTGCAACTTCTTTTAGCTGCTTCTGAAGCTTGTCAATGCCTGTAATTTTGACGCTCATAATTGCCTCCAGAACAGAGAGATATCTCAATCATCATAGATAGCACGTGGAACATAGGGATTAGTGGATATCCGTCAAAAAACGCATGTTTTGATTAAGATCCGGTTCTGCCTTTTCCGGATCTTCTGAATCAGGAGAAAGAGAGGTGAGCAGCATACAGTGAATAGGCAGCTAAAATGGCTCATCTGATCTAAAAAAGAACTTATGCTGCATTATCGACTGCAGGTTGAAATTACCGCTTATACGGTATAAATCTGCATTATGGATTAAATTCGTTCAGTCAGAGTATCCGGGGTGCAATATCGCTCAGAAGACAGGATCAGACTGGCCCGGACCACAATGCTCCATTCCGCCGCACCCTATCCACTTGGCCTCATCACCGAAAGCAAAATTTTAGTTAAAAAACGCTTTACGAAGGCATTAACTGGATTGTAGATTAATCAATCCACAATAAAGGTTAGTGATCCATGAAAAGAAGTGCTGGCAGACCAAGAGAATTTGACCCTACTGACTTTCTGAACGTTGCTCAGGCGCTGTTCTGGGAGAAGGGGTACAGAGCGACATCTCTTGCCGACCTTAGAGAAAAATCGGGGCTGGCCAGCGCAAGCATCTATAAACTTTATCCTGACAAACACGCCATTTTCCTTGCAGCGCTTCGTCAGTACATGGAGGGCGGTCTGAGTCGCCTAACCCAGCGTGAAACCGAGCTTGAGCCCGAAACAGCACTGGCCCAGACGCTCGATTTTTTTGCACAAATCACCGCCGGCCCTGATGGAGCACGGGGATGTTTTTCTATTGCGGCGGCCAGTGAGCTGCTTCCTGGCGATGAGGATGTCCGGGAGCTGATTGAATATATGTTTTCAGGACTGATTTCCCGGCTGACGCGCATTCTGCAAAAGGGCCAGAGGAAAGGCGTATTCCGGAATGATTATGATGCCGGCATTATGGCTGAAGGCCTTTTTATGATGCTGGAGGGAATGAGGCTGTATGGAAAAGTAAAACCAAAAATTGAAAATCTGCGAAGGTCGAATGAGTTTTTTATCAATTCGGTTCTCGCATTCCCTGTCAGCAACGATAAGTCCCCGGGATAACGTGATGCTGATGGCAGGAATGACCGTCCGGAGAAAAAAAAGGAACAGGATCCTGACTGTTCTGCATTCTTCAGGCAGAAACGTTATCTGCGGCTGGAGCGAAAAAGGAAAGTTCTATAAAAGAACATTTGATGAAAGCACACTGGTTATACTCACACCGTCACCTGAAATAATTACAGCAATGTAATTATTAACCTTCACATGTAAATACTGGGCTCGTTGTTCCAGGGTATTCTCACGCCATCGATAATAATTAAATTATTTCATGACAGTCAGCATTAAAAATACAATCTATACGCGAAAACTCTATTGATCCTATCTTTCATTGCTTATGCATAATTGTCACTAATAATTCATCAAATAGGTTTGACTCAGATAATTTCGGGGAGTAGGTTTTATATAGTTTTGTAAAGCCCCCCCCCTGCATCACACTGGATGAGGATTTATAAATGAAGCCGAATGTAGACCAGAATATTGTTCTCAGCACGGAAGAATCAGAATATATCCGATCAGTTCTTGAAAAAATTGACTATGACCCGTCAGGATCAGATTTTTATTTAAATAAAATACGAAAGGTTGCCTATACGGTTTTCCCGGAAAGGGTGATCACGGCAATCAATAAGGTTAAAGGCTTTTCAGCGAGTGCGCTCGGTTCATTGCAGATTGATAACCTGCCAGTAGATAATTCAGTGACCGGCAGTCCCCGTCATAATGAATCAGGCAGCGCATTCAAAAATGGCGTATTAACTGAAAATATATTGGTGACGATAGGTGTGCTTACCGGCGAACCCTATTCCATTGCTCATGAAGGTCATGAGCTGGTAAATAATCTTACGCCGCATAAAGAGGCAGCCAAAGAGTTTACCGGTCTCGGGTCTGAAGTTGAGCTCGATTTTCATATTGAAAATGCTGCGCAGGCATATATGCCGGAAGGCGATACGTCACCTCTTGCACTCATATTACTGGGCGTCAGGGGGGAACCTCTAGGCGGGCCGCAGACCCGCATTTCCGACTGCCGCCGGGCGCTGGAAAAACTGTCAGAAGAGGATATCAAGCATCTTTACGGCAAAAATTTCATTATCCGCGTGCCTTACCGCTGGCGCGGCGCGTCTGCTGAACCACGTGATAATACTGACCTGAGTCCGATTCTGTCAGGCCCTATCTCTGCTCCACGTGTGACCGTAGCCTTCTACCCGGATATGGTCCTGGCCGTGAATTCGCGTGCAAAACAGGCTCTGGAAAATCTTTATCAGGCAGTACGCGAAGTTTCATTTGGCGTTCAAATCAGCCCCGGCAGGCTGATCCTTATTAATAACAGTTTTACCCTGCATTCCCGTGACAGCTTTAAGCCCGCTTTTGATGAAAACGATCGCGCGCTTCGCTGGGTACAGCGCATTTTTGTAGCCCGCAACCTCTGGAACTTCAGATCGTTCGTACCCGTTAAAGACCGCGTGTTTGATCCCAACGTGAAAACCGCAGCACCTGAAAAGCCGGGGCGTGAGAAAACGCCGTCGGCGGCCTGAAGCCTTACCGCCACCGGCAGCCTGCTGTCCGGTGGCTTTCACCAGCCCGGTTTGCCTCAGTACGCCAAAGGCGGAACAGGCGGAACTGGCACCAGAGTCAGCCGGCTTACTGTCAGCGGCCACTCAAGAAAGGAACGTTATGAACCCAGCCAGCCGGACATCTAACCGACCAGCCATTACGGGAGGACAGGGTAAAACCGTGACAGGAACGCTGCTCGCAACCAGCTTTGGCTTTATTGTGGTCCAGCTGGACGTGACTATTGTGAATGTTGCACTTCCGGAAATAGGCAGCAGCCTTAATACAGGGGTTTCAGGACTTCAGTGGGTGGTTGACGCTTATACACTGTCCTTTGCAGCTCTGTTGCTTACGGCGGGAGCGGCAGGAGACCGCTTTGGCAGCCGCCGGGTTTTTAACAGCGGACTTTTGCTTTTCTGCCTGGCTTCCCTGACGTGCGCGCTTACGCATTCCGTGGATGTCCTGATCGCGGCCCGATGCATTCAGGGTGCCGGTGCGGCGCTGATCCTCCCGACGTCACTGGCGCTGCTGTCCCATGCCTGCGCGGGAGATCCGGTAGTGAGAAGCCACGCAATCGGATGGTGGAGTGCCATCGGGGGAGCGGTAAGCGCAATGGGGCCGGTCGCCGGTGGTCTTCTGACGACAGCCTTCGGATGGCGCGCCATCTTCCTCGTCAACTTTCCCGTGTGCCTGCTCAGCCTGTGGGCAACTTACCGGTTTGTGGCGGAAACGCCGACAGAGCAGAGCAAAAGCTTTGATATGCCCGGTCAGGTGCTGGCCATACTGTTTCTGTTCCTGCTCACGTATTCAGTTATTGAGGCAGGAGCAGAAGGATGGTTATCACCAGAAATATGGGCCGGACTGGCTCTGGCACTGGCTGCAGCACTGCTGTTCGTGGCCCGGGAAGCGCGGGCTGCAGAGCCGATGATCCCGTTATCGCTGTTCCGTAATTCCGTGCTGACCATTGCAGTTCTTCTGGGACTCCTTTCCAATCTGACCTTTTATGCTCTGATATTTATTCTGAGCATTTTTTTCCAGAGCGTAAAAGGGTACTCCCCTACGCAGACGGGGCTGGCCCTGCTGCCTTTTACGGTGATCATGATTGCCAACGTGGCAAGCAGCCGTCTTACCGGATATTTCACGCCCCGGATCACGGTTGCTGGCGGCGGTATTTTATGCGTACTGAGCTTCCTGCTGCTACATGGTCTGGACAGGGATACGCCGTATTACGTTGTCATGGTTAGCATGATTTTCCTGGCGATCGGCTCCGGAATAAGCACCCCGGCTCTCACATCCGCCATTCTCGGCAACGTGCCGTCAACGCGCTCTGCGACTGCATCAGCCATTTTTAATGTATCCCGGCAGGTTGGCAGCGCCCTGGGCGTCGCGCTGCTGGGCGCACTGATAGTGGGGGCCGCTGAGAGCATGACCGCTGGCGCAAGGCTTGCCTTTGATATCTCAGTGGTACTCCGGGTGGCCGGAGTCATCCTGGCCGCGTTATTTCTTTAAATAAATAGAATGTTAGGGAAGGGGAGCATGATGAGGTTTGTAATTATAGGCACCCGTAAAACAGGCACAAGCCTGGCACTGGTCAGCACGGCACTGAAAAGAGGACTGGCCGTCACAATTATCAGCAATCCTGAAGACAGATTAGAGGGGGTTTTCCCTCCGGAAGTGGAAATAAAATATCTGCCTGCTGATGTCAGCATTATTTCCGAGTGGATTAGAAAAGAATACCTCAGGCCGGAAGCTGATCTGAGGATCACCACTATTAATGATGTGTACGCGAGCGTTGCTGCACAGGTCAATTCGGCACTTGGCCTTCCGGGACCCGATGCCTCAGCCGTTAGCCGTGCGGTATCAAAATTACAGCAGAAAAGGATACTCACCGATAACAATATCCCGACATCCGGCTATTCGGAATTCCGCCTTTCAGATCATAAAGCCCGGGGGGAAGCGCTCCACAGGCTGCAGCTGCCGGTAGTAATAAAACCCTCAGAAGGAACTGCGAGTAATGGCGTGAAACTCTGCTGTCAGCATTCCGAGGTAATCAGCCATCTCGACTATCTGGTTAATCAGAAAGAGCAGCGGCCGGACCTGGTCCCCAGCGATACTGTACTGCTGGAAGAATATCTGCCCGGAACAGAATACTGCGTTGAGTATTTCGACGGGCATTACGTTGGCGCCATGCGCAAGTCCAAACGGTACGGCGCCGAATTTCTGGAACGCGGCTATACGTCGGAACTGGATATTGATGAAAAGACCCTTCGTAACCTTATCGGAACCGGCGCCCGGGCAGTACAGGCGGCGGGGCTCGACTGGGGGCCGGTACATATTGACTGCATCATTCATAATGGTTTCGCCAGCATCATTGAATTAAATCCCAGGATTGCCGGCAGCTTCATCTGCGATATTGTCCGGGATGCCTATGGCTTTGATATGGTTGAACACCTCGTTGATAAGCTTCAGGGGAAAAAGGTCACGGTGCCTGAAGGCTTCCTGCCTGCCGCTTACGCCTGCGTTAATTTTTTCCTCGAAAGCGACCCGTTACCCTGGTCATTTACTGAAAAGGGTGAACTCAGTAACCCCTTTATGCACATCAGCTACGGTCCACAGCACCTGAGTAACCGCAGGCGCAGGGCGTTCGTTTACGTCAGAAACCTTATACAGAATTTCCAGCCGGAGACTAACTAAATGAAACTAATCAGTACTGTCGTGATTGTGGATGGTGCATCAACCAGCGCGTATCTGGCGCCGGCATTCCGTTCTTATGGGGTTCAGTGTGTTCACGTTCTCAGCAGTGAGGCACTGCCGGAACGCCTCAGGGCGCAGATCACTCATACTGACTATATACGCAGTCTTGTATACCAGGGTGATATCCGCGCGCTGGCAGAGAACCTGAAGGATCTGCAGATTGACGTGGTATTACCGGGCGGGGGAAGCGGTATCGAGCTTGCGGCCGAGCTTGCCGAAGCGCTTGATGTTCCATACAAAAATCCCGTCCATCTTGCCAAGGCACGCCGCCATAAGTTTGAGCAGATAGAAGTCCTGAGCCGTAGCGGACTTCTCACGCCCAGGCAGTATCAGTCAGAACAGGCAGACGAGATCGTTGAATGGACGCAGGCTCATCTTACCCTGCCGGTTGTGGTGAAGCCTACCCGAGGGGCCGGTGTGAGTGGCGTGAAAGTGTGCCACACCCTTTCTCAGGTCAGGGAAGCAGCGGAAAATATTCTCAATTCAAAATCTTATTATGATGAAGATCAGAACGAAATCCTGGTTCAGTCCTGCACGCAGGGGCAGGAGTACATTGTTGATATAGTTTCTTTCGATGGCCATCACAAAGTTGTCAGCATATGGGAAGTGGACCGCGATCGCCGGGAATCACCGCGCCTTGAAAAAATGATGGTGGTTGACCATACCCAGCACAGATTCTCGGCGCTGATTGATTACGCCAAAAAAGTACTGGATGCAGTCGGCCTTAAATTCGGACCTTCCCATATGGAAGTGATGCTAACCGGCGATGGGCCGGTAATCGTTGAGCTGAATTCCCGTCTGCATGGAAGCCTCGATCCCTTACTGACGACGGCGGTGACGGGGGAAAATCATGTGTCCGCTACCGTCAACGCGTTTGTCAATAATGCGCACTTTATTAACAGCATCGGTAAATCACCCGGATTCAGTGGCTATTGCGGACATGTACTGCTGGTTTCTCCGGTTTCAGGCCGTCAGTTACAGAACTTCCCCTGGGACAGAATTGAAAGCCTGCCTTCATTTGTAAGCGTAAAGCGGTGGGTGAAACCGGGCGGGCAGCTTCAGGTCACTACGGGCCTGCAGACGGCTATTGGCATGGTCGGGTTGTTTCATGAAAATTTTGAACAGCTGAACAGGGACTGGAAAACGATCAGGGCAATTGAAAATGAATACTTTATGGTTCCTCAGGCCTCAGCCGAGCCCGCATAAGAAATCTGAAAAGGCCGCACAGGCGGCCTTACCCACTGCAAACAGCCGGTGGCACCTGTCCATGCTCATTCCTGCATACGGGCGATGAGCTATCCGGGGAAAGGAGGGACTTATGCATCTTGTCATTATCGGTGCCAGGAATACGGGGACCAGTCTGAATCTTGTGGCTCAGGCGCTGGCCCGGGGGCTGCATGTAACGGTGATCACTGCTGAACATGATGACCTGACCCATGTTTTTAAAGAAGAAGTGAACGTCGTTACTATGACTGTAACGGCAGATAACGTCGCGGGCTATATTCAGAGTGTCATCCGTAAAGACAGCGAGTATATCCGGGTTACAACAGCACACGATATGTATGCTTCCGTAGCGGCACACGTTTCATATCGCCTGGGCATTCCGGGACCGGATGCTGATGCTGTCTCTCATTGTGTCTCAAAAAAGTATCAGGACATAATTCTGAACAGCCTGGGCTGCAGGCTGGGTTCATCATGCCAGTACAACCTTGACGATGAGTTATATCAGTCCCGGTTTGAAAGTTTTACCTTTCCCGTTGTAGTAAAGCCGGTTGAAGGATCAGCGAGTCATGGAATAAGAAAGTGTTACACCCCGGCTGAAGTCGTAGACCACATGCAATCCCTTAAGAAAATGTATAAATCTCTGCCTGAAATTATACCCTCCGGAGATATAATGATAGAGAGCTTTATAAACGGGCCCGAATACTGCGTTGAAATATTCGATGGCCAGTTTGTAGGTATCATGACTAAGAAAAAAACCGCCGGTAATTTATTTATTGAGCGGGGTTATACCTCTGAAACTGACCTCAGCGCAAGTGTCATCAGGAATATTGCTGCACTTTGTGAGCGTGTGGTATCCACAATGAATCTCTGCTGGGGACCTGTTCATATTGACTGCATCATTGAATCCGACAACGTTCATATCATTGAAGTTAATCCACGCATTGCGGGAAGTTTCATTACGGATATTATCCGTGATGCATGGGATTTCGATATGATTGACGCGCTTCTTAATAAACTGAATGGTTCAGATGTTGTCTTACCCGGGAGAGCGGAACCTGTAGGATTTGCTCAGGTTATTTTCTTTCTGGACTCTGATCCTGAAATACTGAAATTCAAAGAGAGCGGTATCCTGTCTGACAAAAATATCAGGCTGTCATTTTCACCCCAGATTTTAACCGGCAGGGAACGGAGGTCTTATCTTTATCTGGTCGTGCGTTGAATTATTTTCCGGATTCGTCTGAGCGGGAACTGCAGAACGCCTGATACCTGTTTTTATAATGCGATCACTCCATGTGGTGCGACCATGCCCGGTTCTTTGCGCCTGAATATCAGTACGCCGTACCTTCAGCCTAAATAAGGTAAACATTGATGAATAATATTAAGACCCACTCGAATATCAGCAAGGTTCATGAAACTTCATCGCCTCACTGGAATATAGCCCGTCGTTCCAGAACAAGTCAGCTGAGCGTCACGGTAAACGGAGGTAACAGCCTGACAGATCAGTACGGACGTGATTTCATCCACTTCTGCACTACGTCCTATCTTGGCCTGGACTATGCGCCGGAAATTCAGCAAGGTGCCATAAAGGCTATCCAGGAACAGGCAACGCTGCGCGTAGCCTGCTCAAGGAACCGCTGCCGCCTCGCTCTGCTGGACAACTATCAGAATGCGCTCAGCGATCATTTCAACGCGCATGCCCTGGTAACGCTTTCCTGCAGCAGTGCATCAGCAGCAATGTTACCTTTACTGGCATCAGGTATTTTTAACGACGGTATAAAGCCGTTAATGGTGTTCGACCGTTTCGCGCATTATTCAATGAATCATCTAAAAGCATTGTGCGCAGAAGAAACGTCTGTGATGACTATCGGCCATAACGACGTCACCGCTTTAGAGGACATCTGTAAGACTAATCAGCACGTTATTTACGTCGCTGATTCCTTTTACAGCATGGGAGGTATATCGCCCATCACTGAAATCGTGAGCCTTCAGAGTAAGTACGGGCTTGGCCTGTTCTACGATGATTCTCATGCAATGAGCATTTCTGGCACCTGCGGTACCGGTTATGCCTGCTCTTTCTTTACTGAACTCCCTGAAAACACCTTTATTGTTGCTTCCCTGGCCAAGGCATTTGGCGCTTCGGGTGGCGTTATACTGTACGGAGATAAAAAGATCACCCCGGTAATTGAGCAGTACGGCGGCCCGGTTAACTGGTCTCAGAGCCTGAATGCGGCCGGCATAGGCGCCGGAATGGCTTCACTGGCGATACACCACTCGGCATTGCTGCCCCAGCTGCAAAAAAAGCTGTCTGATAACATCCATCATTTTGATCAACTCCGCGGCACAAGAGGTGATTCGAGTCCCAGTCCGGTAAGGTTAATCCGGTGTTCGAACGCAGAAGAATGCATCTGGCTCAGCACAAAGCTGGCAGAGGAGGGCTTCCTTACCTCCCCGGTATTTTTCCCCGTTGTACCTAAATCAAGCCCGGCAATACGGATCACCTTAAGGGCTGATATGAAGAAGGAACAGATCAGCGCCTTTCTGGCAAAGCTGAACTCTTTGATGACAGAAAGAGAGGTGCTTAATGAAAAGCCCGTTAATTTTTAACGCCTTTGTTCTTAACTCCCTTACCCATCTTAATCCGGGCCAGTGGAAAAATCCGGACAATCAGTGTGCCGGTTTTATGAATCCGGATTACTGGAAAAAGCTGGCCACCACGCTTGAGGATGCTCTGTTCGATGGGATTTTTTTTGCTGATGTTTTAGGCCTCCATACTCAGAAAGACGATGAGTCAGAATATTGCATGTCCAGGGGCATTCAGTTCCCTCTTCACGATCCTGCCCCGGCGGTAGCGCTTATGGCATCCGTGACGCGTAACTTATGCTTCGGTATGACCTCGTCAGTTTTTGCTGATACACCGTATCTGTTTACCAGAAAGATGAGTACGCTGGATCATCTCACCCGGGGCAGAATGGCCTGGAACATCGTCACGTCTTATCTGCCATCGGCCATGCAGGCAATGGGGTTCAGCGCTCCTCTGAATCATAAAGAAAGGTACCTCTATGCAGAGGAGTATGTATCGCTGTGCATGGAAATGTGGGCCGCCGCCCCCCGGATGAACATCATCCCGGATGACACTTTCTTTTCACCGGCAAAAAAGCTGAGATTTGAGGGGGATTATATAAAATTCTCCGGATACGGTCTGTCAGCGTACTCACCGCAGGGCTATCCCGTTCTCTACCAGGCCGGAGCATCATATACAGGACTCACTTTTGCTGCTAAAAATGCAGAGTGCGTTTTCCTGGCCGGTAAGTCGGTAGAAAATACTAACCATCTTATGTCCGGCATAATCCATAAGTTCTCAGAACGCAGAAGGCCGCGCACGTCATACCGTATCATTCCTCAGGTAACTTTTATCACGGCAGAAAATAACAGAGTCGCTCAGCAGAAGTATGAACATTTGCTTCATTTTGCAGATACAAAGGGTGCGGAGATTTTAGCTTCTGCCTGGCTGGGTATCGATCTTACCGACCAGGATCCACTCCGGCCGCTTGCTTCCTTCCAGTCAGAAGCCATTCAGTCATTTGCTGAGCAGTTTACAGTATCAAGTCACAGTAAATGTCCCGAAACTGTCGGCGAGCTGATTCGGCGTGCGGCTGTCGGGGGACTGGGGTGCGTTATGGTGGGCGGCCCTTCAGAACTGGCTGATAAGATTGTTACTTTACAGCAAAACGGCGCGGACGGATTTAACCTGCCCAGCATAGTGAACTCCGGAACTTATGAGGACTTTATAGGCTATCTAATCCCGGAACTGAAGAACAGAGGCGTGTACAAAACTGAATATTCAGAAGGAACGTATCGGGAAAAGATATTCGGCGCTTAAATAATATCTACAATATTCATCATGTTAATGTTTTATATTCAACAACCGGCAGTTATGTTCTGAGCCAAAAGTATTCCCGGGTATCATCCTGACAACAGGCTCTAAAAATCGAACAATAAAAATGCCGCTTATGCGGCTTTTCATGTCCTGATCATGTCTCCCTGCATTACCTGACACCGCCATCAACGAGTCTGGTGATCAAGTCATCGTGACTGCCAACAGCCCGCAGGACTACGCGGCTGGAGCATGGAAAGTGCACATCCGTCTGAAGCTCACCAAAGTCAGGATTCTCGTTCCCGCGCCTTGAAAAGAGCCTTTTCATCCCAGATCAGCCTTAACGTAAGGTACAGTTCCCTGACAGTGATGAAGGGATATGGGGTTCGCGTTCAGGGGTGGGATTTCGCGGGCAACATTCCCGCTGCGTCCGGTTATTAACGGGCCATAGCGGGATGACGTTTCCCGTATTTTATAGAAAGATTATGGTACAGGATTTGAATTGCGGTTATAAATGGAAGCATCAATCGATACCTTCATGTGATCAACGAATTCTTTAATGTCCTTCATGGCCTTAAGCAAGATCTCTTTATTCAGCGGGACGTGGTTGCCGTCCTTGTCCACGCCGTTACGGTGAACAATGTCATGCCGGACTTTGGCGATTATGATCACCGACGGCATGTTATTTCTGACGTTATCCGGCGTCTTCTCGCCAAGTATCGCGCTGTATACAGGCACGATTTTTTCAATATTATGATACAGGTAGTCGGAGAGCGTTTTTAATACGACTTTTTTAACGACAGCGCTGTCTGAATAAACGTCCATCAGTGACAGCTTGATGTTTTTTAATTCGGATACACTGGTAATGGCATTTTTCAGATAATAGTCGTCACTAAGCACCACGCTTTTAATCATGTCACCGAGGCAGGTTTCCATCAGCGTGACGGAATACGAGTAGGTCATTTTCAGCAGCGACTCAGACGGTGCAACCGGTAAATCACCTTCCAGAGCGGACATCTGATTAAAGAACGATGCGTGGGCCAGGTCGTCCTGGGTTAATCGCGCCAGTTCTTGCTCGAAATTCTCTAGCTCCCAGTCAGGTTCCCACGTGAGGCCAGCTAGGTACTCTTTTTTGGCATCCTCCCACTCTGGATCGCCCTCCACCACGCCTAAATCGACGTGCTCGCGAAGCCATTCATTCATCGCCTCTTCTTCTTCAGCCTCTTCAAGCATCCGCTTAGTAAAACTCATTTCGATACCTCCCTCTGATTTGCTTGAGATCCCGTAGATGTCCCGGCATCTGCACCCGGCGCTGAAAGATGGCCGTACAGCGCAACAGTCCATGTTTCCTGAACCAGCGCGGCGAGTTCCCGGCACTCCTTCAGTATCGGCCTGAAGGTTTCTTCATCAACGGTAAAATGTTTTAGCTCTGTTCCTGTACTCGTATTGACGATTTTATGCCCGTTTGCGTGAGTAAACTCAGTTTCATCGCCGTTACCCCATCCTACGAAAATCGTACCATGGATGTACTGATTACGGGTTTCAGTGAGCTTTGTCATTCTCCGGTTTATGTCCTTGAGGGATTGTTCCACCTCCGTGGTGATCCATTTGGAATCCATAAACATGGAGCGGAATACTTTCAGCAGCGGTGCGGCTGAATATTCAGCCATCGCCGCTTGCATAATGTTCTGATCCTGAAGCCCGGAGTGCGTTGCCAGCATAGAAATACCCATGCGCATGTTCAGGCAGATGATTTCAAACTCTACGGCAAACTCGCCCATTAAGCTGTACAGCGCGGCTTTCTGTGAACGGTAATCGTCGTCGCTTATTGCTCGGGTCATGACTGTTATCCTCTATCTAAAGTGAGTACCTGCTATGTATTATGACTTTGTTTATCGGCTGAAGACCTTTTCGGTTTAATCCTATGACCCGATTATGCAGGCAGGGAATTCCAAGAGATTCGCATACGATTTACTCCTGTGCCCTTCATTCACATCCAACGCTGGTTTAGATCGGATTCAGTGATGCCATTACTTTCTCCCTAGGCACTCTACGCTGGATGCCTGGTAACGGAGGAAGAAGAGAAAAGCCATCCGTGTCTGTATAACAAGTTTCGGCTTTTCGTACCGGAGATAAGTGGTATTCTGTGACTGAACCCTTCGACTCCATGTAATGGCTCTGGCATCGGGATGATAATGAACGTTGAAAAATATATCTGTCACGCCTGCGTGGGCGAGAAGTACATCAGTCAGCTGATTCTGGATACGGGTAAAGCGAACAGAAACTGCAGCTATTGCCGGAAAAGAAAAAAGAATATACCTCTTGAGGATTTAACTCCAAATCTTCACAAGCTCTTTATGGACCATTATGAGCAACCTGAGGAAGGCCCATTTTATTACAACACTGGAGATTCCGCTGCAGATATAATTCAGGATCAGCTTTCTGTTGATGAACAACCCGCAAAAGACTTATTCAGCGTTCTTGAAGATGAAAAAAACGATTTCCATGGGCTCGAAACAATATATGACGAATCTTATCATTATATCAAAGTTAATCGTTCAGAAAATGGTCTCGGCATAGCTTGGGAGAAACTAGAGGAGTCATTAAAGAAAGAATCGCGCTACTTTAATCACCAGGTTAAAGACTTTCTCGACGGATTGTTTACCGATTTAGATAAGCTCAAGACAAAGCATAATCAGAGTGCGATACATCTGCCTGGCATTGGTATGACTTTCTATCGTGCAAGGGTTTTTGAAAACGAGGAAGACGTTGAAAAGGCACTTCAGCACCCTGAACGGTACTTCGGGCCACCACCACACGATCTCGCCCCGTCAGGCCGTATGAACGCTCGCGGTATACCGGTATTTTACGGCTCTACCTCGCCTGAGATTGCTGTAGCAGAAGTCAGGCCCGTTGTCGGCAGCTATGTCGTGGTGGTGCCGTTCAGAACGCTGTGCGAGATGCGTATTCTAGACATCTCTGCGCTGAGAAGCCTGAGGGAAGTCGGTGGCAGCATCTTTGATGAACGTATTGCTAAGCTGAACGACAAGGCCAATTTTATGCGTACCCTGTCGAGAAAACTGACGCTCCCGGCCAGTGGAAGGAATCCCGAAAATGAATACCTAATCACACAGGCCGTGGCGGAATATCTGGCGCAGTCAGAAGAAAACAGGCTTGACGGTATCAGTTTTAACTCGACTCAGCACCCCAGGGATAAGGGGGAGATTACAGCACACCAGAACGTGGTGTTATTCAGCAAATCGGCCAGAATAAAGGGGGCAGAACCCAATAGCAGATCCTATCTTGTTGAGTTGTACGAAAATGTAGGAGATAACCAATGGGTTCTTAACCCGACCCTGCAGCCGCTCAATGGGATAAAAAAAAGCAAACATTCATTTACTTACTTCTCTGAAAAACCCAACCCTTCACTTGAAATACGGGCTGACCTGATTGCCATTCATAAAGTAAAGGGAGTCAGTTATGATACGAGTCTCAAGGAAATTACACTCCTTGCACCCTTGTATCCTGAAAAAATGCCCCAAAAAGACTTAGACGATGGAATCGATTCCCTATAAATTTTTAAATAAGGGCAGGTTGTGAGTAAACTTAAAGATGCATACGAAATAATGATTAACCATAATATTTTGAAGAACCATGCGGAGGGAGTCAAAGATGATTCCGTCAGAAATGCGCTGCTATATATGCTGCATACAAATAGGTCGGAAGCAGATGAATATGGTCAGACTTATTTAAAATTCGATGACGAAGACGAGAAAGAAGTTGCTGATGAAATTAACCGCCTGACGAAAGGCGAAGACGCATTTTCAGTTTTCAACGGCCAGATGATTGAGCTGAAAAATAATTTACATCAGCGACCCACGCCGCTTACGATGAAAATGAATTTAGCTTACGCCGTGACCCTCATGGAAACCTGTCTGGCTGATATGCTCAAACATGCAGTTCTCAATGAACCTGAATTTATGAGCAATGCACTAAAAAAAATTTCGGATTTTCAGGGTGTAAAAATTAATCTTATAGATATATATAAAAACCCGGACTTCTTTACTGGTGCTGTCATGAAAGTACTGACGGAATGTCTTTATCATAACATCCCTTTGGTGCTGACTATATACAAATACACGCTGGGGAGTGAAAATCCTAATTTCATTAAAGAGAAAACAGGGGCTTTAGTAAAAATAGCCGACATGCGTCACGACATCGTTCACCGCAACGGTTTTGACAAAGAGGGTAATGAACTGACGTTTACGGTAGAAATTGTTGGTAAAGCGATGCAGGACATTACCGATTTTGTGCAAGGAATGCGGATGTACATCTCAGAGTCACTAAAGCCATTCTGATAAGTTTCGGACATTCAGAACACATAGAAATGCCCTGCCAGGCACTCTGCGCACAATGCCTGGCAGAAAAAAATCAGTAAAATCCCCAAAAATGATTGCATTTTCTATATGCATTCGCTGTAGTCTGTCCATCACGGCAGGCACTGTCAGTCACTGATTCGAAGACTATAATCAATCAGAGTCGGTGGCACTTTAAACAATAGCAGCATTAAGATAATGCGGTATCTATGTTGGCCAGCACGTTTAACTTCTGTGATGTGGCGTTAAATTATTATCTGTACTTAAATTTCGATAAAAGGAATTTGTATGTTACAAAAAAAACCAGTCAGGATAATGTTTCATTCGGTCTTGCAGTACTGAATTACTATCTCAGGTTCAACTCAAAACAAAATTTACAGGATGCAAATGTAGCTTCCGAAGAGCTTATCAGTGAACTCGTAAACGTACTAAAAGATACAAATTTCAGATGTACATCTGATATAAAGTCAAACTTCCCAGGGATTGATGCGCTGGATAAAAAGAATAAACTAGGTCTTCAAATATCACACAGCAGAACCAATAAAAAAATAAATGACACCATCGATAAAATTCGAGATAACAATATTAATAGTGTTATCGGAACTCTATATTTTTTTATCACTTCAAGAAAACAAAAGCAATACACCATAAAATCACAGTGCCCGGGTTTAAACACAGTCGTTGACAATATACTTGATTTTGACGATCTTTCAGTTTTACTCTCTAAAGATACAAGCAAACTGTCTCGCGCTGAAAATTTGCTAAAGGACGCTATGCCTCTTTTATATACTGATGGCAAAGCAAGATATCAGGTAATGCTTGACTGTATCCTTGTGTCACGAAGTCAACTTGACAGGCAGGTTTTTCACGCCGGCAGAATTCTGGAAGAGCCTGAAGACATGCTGAATTCACTCACGCAAATAAGGATAGCCATTCAGAAAGAAGGCGTTCTAAATAAGGCAGATGTCATTGTTTCTGCAGCATTCAGGGAAATAATTAACCTGATCACTTCGAGTGAAATTGAGATAGCTAAAAACCATAATGTCGGATTTAAAAAGTACAGAGCAGGTGTTAAACCGGCATGGTCTTACCCTGATGATAGAGAATGCGTTGATATATTAATGAATATACGCGATGATATTTCTGAACAGATAAAATTAATAGATGATGAAATAGAAAAGCTAAAAAAACTTGTCATCTGATTCATGTAAAATTAAATATTTACAACTTAGTCAGGCTCGCAAAAACCAATCATTGTAATATCGTGGTTATTGTGATTCGTTTATTTATGAAATAGCCAGCATGCTGTCCTGACTACCTAATCTAGTTTCGCCAATGAGACTCAATACCCAAAAGTTTCAATTAAAAAACATCATAATGTATGATCCTTCATCTACATTATGCCAGATACGTCAAAGTTTTAAATACTGTAAAAAAGTAAAATGAATACATTCCCTATCCTAACTCTGCTCAGTTATGTCGTGATCACAGTTACTTAAAGCTGGCAAAAGGAACAAACCATGTATAACAATCTTTACGCACTGACCGACAGTCTTTTTTGGGCTGATACGCTTTTAGAAAATGAATATATAAATATTGAATTTAAAGAATTACTGAGTGAGTTAAATGAATATAACAAAAAGATAGATTTACTCATAAGTGAACCTATGAACGCGATGCAATATTCACGCCTTAATGTGTATATGGCCGGAGATAAAAATATTGAAAATTATCGTAGTGGTTTATTTTCGATGGACAGAGTCATTCTTGATGATGTTCTGTATTCACTAAGCCTCAGACATAGGGCAAATTTAACAGAAAATGTGATTGAGAAATTCATTGAGACCGATAAAAATGAAGAGACTAAAAACCTTAGAAAGACAATCTCTGAATTCATACGCTTTGTTAAAGAAAACTTCGCACTTATCCAGGGCGAGTTTATAGTCTTCATAAGAAGCGAGTCGGCTGTAAAGGACTCTGAAAGAGTTAACGGCATACTAACTGACAATGCGGATCCGAAATTCATCTATGGTTATCTTCCAGCTGAAATTGCTCGCCTCTATGAAAAAAAGTTATCAGTACAGAACATAGAGAGATTAGGTAACAGCAACAGAATCAGACTGTTAAATAAAAAAGCCTTAGCAAATGAAATTATGCTTAAAATTGAAGGCTGTGTGAGCTCTTACACTAACGGCTATATGTACCAGCACATTAACAATGCTGTTGATAACGGTGACAACACCCTTACTATGGACATTATTATGGGTACGCATAGCGGAAAAAGAAGTTATGAGCGATGGGTGCAGGGTGCCAAAAACCGTACTGTTCTCTTTCATTACAGAAATCTTTTAACTGACCTTGAGCAGGCACATGCAGGTGGGGCATCCTTGGGGACATACTGTCCTTTTCAGGGAGAAGTATTGCGTAAACTGGATCATAAAAATGAAGTGCATAGGACCAGCCTTTCAGTAGATGTCCCGTTCCTAGAAGGGGCAACCCCTGTAGAGCTTTTCCGTATCAGAACTGAGTTCGAGGCAAGCTTTAACGCGTTTCGGTCCGTTTTACGTGATGCTGCGTATGATATGGAAGCAGAGAGTGATCCTTATCGGAAGCAGTTAATTAATCAGCGATTTACAGAAAGAGTGTGGGACGAAGGACTGAGTGATATTGAACAGAAGATCCAGGCATACAAACGAAAGAGTAAAAAAGAGCTTCTGGTAAATGTTACACCCTCCGTGATAGGAATTATCGCCGCACCTGGCTGGGCTACGCTGGCAACCGGTGCTATCTCACTTCTGAAGGAGCTGTTTGATATTCACACCCATTCTGAAGAAATCAAAAGTCATCCTTCTTATTTCCTGCTTAAGGCATCTAGAAATAAAAATTAACATTACAATATTTTAAAGGAAGATTATGCTAATACATTTCTGGCTTAAGCGATTCGAAAAAAAGAAGCATGTCGGCGACCGCATTAATTTAAACTTTGATGTATCAAAAAACTATGACTTCTACACCGTAAAAATACAGACGGGAGAAAAAGAAGATGACACTCATTACTTTGAGGGATATTCATCGGATAAAATTCAAACGTTAAAGTATGATGGGTCAGCATTCACTGTTTTGTCAGAGCTCAACCCAAATGACTTAAAATCAGAAGACTTTTCTGTTACCCATTACTATAAAGCTAATGAGTTTAGCTATAGCGGCCTGAGATGGCTGTGTTTTAAAAATAGTTATCATAAATTTACTGCCATAACGGGAAACAGTCTTCGTGACTATGCACAATATAGATTTAATAAGAAGACTCTTTTTATGAAAGACCGCCTTGAAATTCTTGGCGTAGTCCTTAATGAATTTTTCAACGATGACATTCAATACGGTATCAGCTCTGTCTCCATCATGAACAGAATCTATAGTACAAAATGGCTTTTCCATCCTGAAAGCACTAGCCTTCATAATCGGATAACATTTTATCTTAATTCACTCGTTGTCAGTGGAGATTTGAAAGTTGGTGGTATGGGCAACTATCTTGCACAACCCAGGGCGCTCGAAACGCTTGAAAAATACCGTCATGAAAATAACAGAGAACAGCGAGATAAAAAAATAAAATACTGGACGCTATTCTGGAGCATCCTGGCCGTCTTCTTTACTTTTTTCAGTGCATGGGGAACCCTGGTACAGGCGGGTATTCTGCCTAAATGGGGGGGGGCTTTATGACCCACTTAAGACATTACTAGTGCTTGTATCCTGCTCCCTGAGTTTTTCCGCCGCGCGCGTGGCGTACAGCACCACGACCTGTTGCATCTCATCCAGCTGCGTAACTCGCTGACCAAATGAACTGATTATTTTTAAAACGTTGATATTCTGGTCCGGACTCATGGAACGGAGAAGCTTTAGATGTCTGAATATACCCTGCAGGACTGCAACATAACGGTGCCTGACGTATTTCGCGATCGCACCATGAACCTCTTTACCCTCAGCCATACGAATGCCAATGAATTCACCTTCATGTCTAACTTCGCGCCACTGCATTCAGACAGCCGGAAATGGTGGTATTTCCATTCTGCCTGCCGCCTCCCAGTACCACCAACGCCCGGGCCCATATTCCGCCTCATAGTGAGAAGTTTTTACCTGCCTGCGCTGCAGGTATTCTGGAGAGTTCATGCCGAACACTTCCATCGGAAGCGCATCCACGCCAGGAACGTCTTTGAGCACAAAATCTGGAAACACATCTTCTTCACCGTCGTAGCGCAGAGGCTTGATAAAGGCGCGTTTTTCCTGCCACAGTTTTTCTTCCACAGCCCCCTCATAACCTGAATCCAGCGGAATAAAGCGTGGGCTGACCGTCATCAGCGCCACATCGATCACGGTACTGCAGCTGGACGGCCGTTTACGCCCGTCTATTTGCCTGAACGATGTTTCCGGCGGTTCTGTTTCAGCGATAATCACGACTTTCATTCCCCTGCGCCAGTCGCTCAGCTCTCGGCTAAAGCTTCGCTCCAGGCGAAGACGAACGTCTTCAGGCATAACCAGATCGGGAAAGCCAGAAAACAGCCCCAGTGGCAGCATTGCCTGGAGCCGTGCTTCACCGGCCTCACTCCAGCCAGCCAGCATGGAAACCAAAATGAGTCGCCTTTTGTTTTTTTCGGCCGATTTCAGATGCTCCCGGTTGGCGATAACCTGCTGAGTACCCTTCATGGCCATGAGCAGCAGGGATTCTTCCAGCGGCACGCGACCAATACGAATCCGGACAGCCGTCTGCTGCAGGTGCCAGCTCACCCAGCCAGGGGTACGTTTCTTTTTATCGAAAGCGGGGTGCCAGACATTAATACCAGACTGCTCCCACAACAGGTGCAGAAGCCCCAGCAGGCTCATCGATGGCCGTCGTTTTCGTTTCACTGGTTCGTCATCTGAGACGTTTTGAGCCGGTTTTACATCAGAAGGTGCCTTTTTCTGGAGGCCCGTGGGCAGTCTGACCACAATGGTGCCATCCGCTGCAGCACGGACCGCTTCTCCCTTATAAATCTCTGCCTGACGTTCATCAGACCACACCGAATAAAACCGGCAGTCAGGTTTATGCTCATTACCCGTGAAGGCGTATGAAGATAGCCAGCAGCGTTCGGTATCCCGGGAGTAGTGAACCTTCAGCCGTCTCCTGACAGGATCGTGTTCTGCCGGCAGACATCTGCAGGTCACCACTGTAGTTTTTTTATTATCCCGTGAGTGTTTGAGCCAGCGCTGCCAGGTGGATGTTTCATTCTGCTGGAAAGCCTCAGACGCCTCCTGATGGCCCCGCTGACCAGTGAAGTGAACCGGATAAACTTTTTTCTTTGTCATATACAGTCCGCTCAGCAGATTATATTTCGCCAGTCGATCATGAATAGCTGCACTTTACGGGCGATGACTCGGCCCAAAGGCGGTTAATTTCATTCTGATATTGCTGACTCAGGACTGAATTGCCCCGGATAACCAGGGCATTCTCAGCATTACGTTTTTCAGCCGATGATCTGAAGTTAAAAGAACCGTCTACAGCATTATCATCAACCACCATGAATTTATTATGCATGAAGGCGTAACGGCTTTTCATTCATAACATCACACCCTGATTGACCAGAAATGTCACGGTGGTGTACCGGATGCTATTGGCTTTTCATCGGCAACTAACCTAAGAGTTACACCTCGATTTATCGCGGACGCCAGTGCCGCCACAACGGGCTTGATGTTGAAACTGTATGCCGCCATATTGATAAGGCTTACAGCACCATCAACAGCGTTTAACACGATTTTTAATGCAATCCTGTCTGCCGTAGACAAAAAACACGGTAATTTCAGATGCGGAGGGATAAGCCAGG
>Ga0157369_10001919_pt1 | contig 25084 bp, 20 predicted proteins | sample C25metaG_FD_113461 | JGI IMG/M metagenome (GOLD analysis project Ga0157369, IMG submission 113461) | Corn rhizosphere microbial communities from Kellogg Biological Station, Michigan, USA - C2-5 metaG | ecosystem: Host-associated > Plants > Roots > Rhizosphere > Soil | place: USA: Michigan... | reverse complement strand
TCAGCGAATGGTGGGCATGCTGCTGACTTTCGGCAAATTCAAGTTTCTGGCGCTGCTCGACCTCGACTGGGAAAAGGAGATGGAACTGGTGTGTCCGATCAACAAGCTAGGTCAAGTTACCATCTATCAAACCAGCCGTCACGGTTCATTCGGCGATGCAGGCTCGCCCGCGATGTTGGGCGCGATTCGTCCGCAAGTGGTGGTTATGAACAACGGCCCGCGCAAGGGAATGGGACAAACGGATGCCACGAAGTCCAATAATCCTCCCGGGAAGACCGTGGCTGCGTATGAGAAAAACACCTACCTGCGGCTCGCGTCCACGCCCGGAGTTGAAGGCGTGTGGCAGAGTCATCTATCATTGCTCGATCCCGATCCTCATCACAATACTGCGGAGAATATGATCGCCAATCTGGAAGAAACGGCGGATTGCAAAGGCAACTGGATCAAGGTCAGCATAGCCCCCAATGGCAAATTCACAGTCACCAACGGCCGAAACGGATTCAGCAAGTCTTATGTAGCCCGCTAAACGCTTCGTGGTGCTGCGACGCCCTGCGCACTACTTGCCGTCTTTCTTATCGTCAGGCGAACCCGTGCCCGACGAGCCCAAGAACAGCTTCTTGCCGTCAGGCGTCGTGACGTTTGAGCCATTGGCGCGATTCGAGCCATCCTTGGCACGGAAGCCTTGCACCACGATTTCGCTTCCCGGCGGCAAGTAATTCTTGGTGAATCCGCGGCGCAGGAGCGCGTTGGGCGCGCCGGCTTCCACTCTCCAGGCGACTACCTGCCCATCTTCTCCCTTCACGTCGAGGTTTATCCAGGCGTGAGGGTTGGTCCATTCAACCTTTGTAACGGTGCCGTGGAGCGTGACCGGTTGTTGGGCGTCGAACTCGGCGGTGAATGCGTGATGCGCGGCCAGCGGGCCGGCGGCGAAGAGCAAGCCCAAGGCTACTATCGAAATTGACAAAATTCTACGCTTCATAGTGGTGGTCCTTTACTGACGCCCTGCCGCCGCATTCTTATCGTGTAAACGTCCGCCGCCGAGAGTGATCTGCATGTAGTCCTGGTTGGCTTCGTGGCACATGTATTCGTAGATCTTGTAACTATCGTCACGCACCAGCGGCATGGCCACTTTCCACGGGGCGCTGGCGGCCTTCGGATCGTCGATAGTAACTTCGTAGTTGATCGTGTTTTCGTCGGCGCGCGTGAACCGTTCGGTGATGTGCGCGTTTTCCGTCTGCGGCACCGAACGGATACGGTTCGACGCGGCGTTGGTGGCGATCATGCTTTTGCCATTGAAATTGGTGGTATCCACCACTAGCGTGTTGCCTTCCCAGTGACCGCGCGGGTCGCCATTCCATTGGCGCAGAGATGCGGGCAAGTGCGGGCGGCCATCGATGGGAATGATGCGGGTTTCGTGGATCATCTCATAGACAATGACTACCTGGCCGGGCGTTTGCAGAATCTGGTAACCGTTGTTGTAGGCGGCCGGAAAAATAGCGGCGGGAATGCCACGCGTGATGCAGCGTTCCCAGGGAGTGTTGTACTCCCAGGAATCCTGAATGTGCGCGAGGTCGTAATCGCGTTGCTGCTCGGCCCACGGCGTGAGGGGAACGCGACCGCTCGGCGGATCGACAACCAGTGAAGCGCGAGCCGGCACTTTCGGAGCCTGATCGGCGAAGGGACGCAGGCTCGGGTCGGCATTCACGCGAGCGGGGGCGGTTGTTCCAGCGTTAAGCGCACGCTCGAACGGCGTGGACTCGAAGTTGACCCATACGCCCTGCAGATCGGGCTGACCGTCGGGGGTCTTGGGCTGCTTCCATGTTTTGGAGGCGGCAGCTTTAGCAACAGGCGTCGTCTGCGCGCCGAGCGGCAGGACAAGAGCACCCGCGCTACCGAACAACAGAGCGGCGATGCGAGTATGGCTCATGGTCTGGTCCTCACTTTGATGTCTGTTTGCGGAGCGGCCCATACATCAGTTCCTCCACAAACTCGACGCACTTGAATTCGAGCAACTGCGCGTTCTTTTCCAGGTGCCGATAGAGCGGCATCGAAATTTTCCATGGCCTCGTGAAGGTTTTCGGATCCTCGATGGTGGCTTCGTATTGGATGACCTCGCGGCTGAGCGGCGTATAGCGCTCCACTACGTGCAGCTCGTCACTGTGGAAGTCGCCCGCGCGAGAGAGCCACGTGCCATCGGTGAAACCCTTCACATCGACCACCAGGGTGTCGCCGTCCCATTTGCCGTAGGAGTCGCCCATCCAGGAGTCGGCCGGGCTGTCCTCCGTGCGTGCCTTGATCGGGATCAGGCGCGTGGCGCTAGCGAATTGGTAGGTGATCACGACTGTCCCCGGCGTTTGCACGATCTGGAATGGGTACGGCAAGTAAGTGGCGCGAGGCACGCCCGGAAGAAAGCATTTCACTTCGGGATCCAGGGTGAGCCAGTGCTCGCCGTTCTTTTTCTTCTGCACTGCGGCTGCCGGCAGGTAGGGGATTTCGTCGCCTTCGACTACGCCCAGTCCGGGGGGCTCCGCACCGGCCGCGCCCAGAGCGAGAACCGGTCCTGCTGCCGCAGCGTGTGGGAGCAGGTCCCAATCGGCGCTGTTCAGCGTTTGCCAGATGCCGTTGAGGTCGGGCTCGCCGTCGGCGGTGCGAGGTCCGGAGTAACGAGTTTGGGCCGCGGCGCCAGTTGCCAAGGCAATGAGCATTACCGCCAGAGGGAGGCGCATAATTATCCGCGGATCATGTTATCACGCATCGCGGCGGAGCGCCCCGGCTGCCGCCTGGTGATTCGAATTAGCAGAACGAAGCACAGAAGTACAATGCCTGGCACGGACTTTCGGCGCCCGGGGCATCAACCACCTCGTAAACTCCACCAGAAGCAAAATAAGTTCGCTCCGCGGGGACTTCGCTCAAGCGGTTGCGGTGCCGGGTCCAATATTATTTCTGGCGCAACTTGAATCTCGATTCGAAATTTGATTTACCGCGCCTAGTTGATTATTGTTACGCAAGAAAATAAGCGTTCTCCCATGTGTTACCGGCCGTCGCTTCCAAGCATTCCACGGATTCTGCACGGCAGATGGGTACTTTGGGCATTGCGAGATCAATCGATGCAGCCCGGGGTCGGGGCATCAATTGGCACGGAAGAACAACGCTGAGAGATACTTACGTACTGTCCAAAAGATATAGTACTCATGTGCTGCAAAGTGTGATATAAAGACAACAGTAAACGAGCCTACGGAAGAGAGGCCGTAAAGAATCGCATTCCGATCCTTTATACGGAGGAGGTCGGCACTTGCGTACGTGCAGGGTCTTGGTAGTCGACGGCGAGGAATCAAGCCGGAGGAACTTCAGACAGTTCTTTGAAAAGAAGGGCTGGCTGGTCGAGTGTGTAAGTCGTGCCCACGAGGCGCTTGAGCGGCTTGAGGCTGCTCCCCCCTCCTTCGTGATCGCAGACATTATGCTACCTGACATCTCCGCGCTCGAAGCGCTGTGTGAGTTGGCTCCGAAAGCTCGATTGATCGCTGTCTCGACTTCCGCACGCGCCCGCACAATATTAAGGGCGACGCAGCTCCGAGCGGTCGAGTGCTTGATTCGGCCAGTGAGGGATGAGGACATGGAGGAAGTGCTCCAGGACCTCAGTGGGATAGCGGGTCCAGACCCCCTTTTTTTTGATAGCGTCCCGAGTGAAACGAGCACATCCAACTCTTGCTCGCCTGCCGCGCTGGCGTGCTTCAATTACTCATCGGATCCCAAGTTAATGCGTATCGCCGGGATCGCCGCGCGTGTCGCCGAAAGCGACGTGCCGGTATTGATCTCGGGGGAATCGGGCGTGGGGAAAGGTGTTCTCGCGAACTACATCCACAATTCCTCGTCTCGCCGGGATCGGGCGTTCGTCACAGTTAATTGCGCGGCTCTCCCCTCTGATCTCCTTGAGTCAGAGCTGTTCGGCTATGAGCGTGGCGCATTCACGGGCGCAATTGACAAAAAGCCAGGCAAGTTCGAACTGGCAAACGGAGGCTCCATCCTACTGGATGAGATTGGGGACATGTCCCCATCCCTTCAAGCAAAGCTCCTGCATGTATTACAAGATCAAGAATTTTCACGACTGGGAGCGACCCATTCCATCCGGGTAAATTCGCGGACCTTGGCCACAACGAATAAGCCCATGGAGGCTGCTGTGTTGCGAGGTGAGTTCCGCCAGGATCTCTTTTTCCGGCTGAATGTCATCCGCCTTGAGGTCCCACCCCTACGCGAGCATTTACAAGACGTGCCCGCGTTGAGCCATTACTTCATGAACAAATACATGAGGCGCTATTGCGGTAACGGGCGACCGGAACTGCCAGCCCGTCTCCGGGAGGCGTTTTGTTCCTATTCATGGCCAGGGAACGTCCGCCAGTTGGAGAATGTCATCAGACAGTTCTTGATCCTGGGAGACGAAGAATTAGTGCTACAGAGCCTATTGCAGTCCCCTGGACCGGAGCAGGAGCAATCGGCCGAGGCTTCGCCGGCTCCCGTTATGGAAGTGCATTCGCCGAAGTCGGATTTGCACTCATTAAAAGTTGTTGGATCGGCAGCCGCCGAGCGCGCAGAGAAGGAGATTGTCTTCCGGACCTTGAACAAGGAGCATTGGAATCGAAAAAAAGCCGCGCGTGAATTGGGTATCTCCTATAAGACTCTCTTAACCAAACTCCATCGCTGGGACGGTCGAGAAGCTAGTTAAAGTTCAAACGTTTGGAGCTCGGAAAACGCGAGCGGATCTCGAGCACTACGCCTCGATCAGCCGTTGGCGGATCGCAAAACGGATGAGCCCGGCACGACTTTGAATGTTCAGTTTTCGCATCAGATTGTATTTGTGGGTGTCCACGGTTTTGACGCTGAGGTGCAGGCGTGCGCCGATCTCTTTATAAGTGAATCCTTCGGCCAGGAAAAGCAGAATCTCCCGCTGCCGCGAACTGAGCACCTGCCAGGCGATGTCTGCCTCCTTCGAAAACTTGGGTTTGGCTGAATGCTCTGCTCTCTTCAACGAGGCAGGGGTGAGATATTCACCAGAATTTCTGAGGTGCCGGACCGCAGACAGCAGATGCAAGACTGGCATATCTTTGAGCACATATCCCGAAGCTCCCGCGTTCCGGCAGTTGAGAGCAGTTTCTTCGTCATCGTACATGCCCAGAACCAAGACACGGGTGTTGCGGTTTTTGCTCGTCACGTGGCGCGTCGTATCCACGGCGCGCGGTCCCGGGAGGCAGAGGTCCAGCAACATCACATCTGGCTTCAAAAGCTCCGCGAGATGAGCAGCTTCGCTACCATCTCTCGCTTCGCCAACAACTTTAAGGTCAGGTTCCCTTCCCAGGATGATCTTCACGCCCTCTCGGTAGATAGTATGATCGTCACAGACCAATACTGAGGTGTGATTCACTAGCCCTGCACCACCCCTCCCCCCGAAATCATCATCGCGGTTCGGAAGCCGGTGGGTTCGGCACTAGACATAGGTTGGTGGGACGTCGAGAAGAGTGATTCTGGATCGTGGAGCGACCGCGTCGGCAAATCTTCCCGAACGGTACCTCGAAATTCTTTCATAGCCGTAAGGTTTACCGCTTTGTTATCAATGAAATAATCCGTCGGAAGCGAGGTTGGAGCAACCTGCATGCCAAACGTTGTGATACTGCCGCTCAGCTCAATCGGCCTGAGTCAGTGTACTTCCATGGATTGAACGGACGCCTTCGCTACCCGGCTCTTTCCTAGTTGACCCGCGGCTGGCCGCACCAGACCACGCGGGGGGATTAGAATTTCAATTCTGGTTCCGACCTCCAAGGACTTGCGATGGATATCTGCACCGAGGAGTTGTGCGCGGTTTTGGAGCACCAGCCAGGACTCTTCCACGGACTTCCGCGGAACTTGGTCCGGCGCCTCATCCTCTTCCACGACAAGCGCGATCGACCCTTTTTCCCCGTGGAAAGACATCTTTATGTTTTTTGCGTGGCCTTGCCGGCAGAAGTCGAGGATTTGCTGGGAGAGTCTATAAAGCGCCACCTGAAGTACGATAGGAATCTCAGTTGGCAAGTCTTCCGCCTCAATGGTGACGTCAATCCAGGAGCGGCTGGAAAACTGGCGAACATACATTCGGACCGCCGGAATTAGACCAACTTCCCGGACGACGACCGGGCCCAGATCCAAAACCATCCGGCGAACGGATCGAATAGCCTCATCCACCAATGCGACCGATTCATCCAGTTCCATGGAACACTGCCGGGGAATGCCTGCGCCGAGGGCTCGCTTTAGAATATCCAAATGAAGTTTCATCCCAACCAGAGAATGGCCAAGCTTCTCTTGGAGTTGTTGGGAAATTTTGGAACGCTCACGCTCGCTGACATGAGTCAAAATCGAGGACGTGCGATGCAGAATCGCGTCGGCTTCCCGATTCCGGGAGTTCCAAATCCGTCGTTCCTCCTCCAGTTGGTGGGAATAGCCGGTCGCCAAGATTCGCACCGCAAGAAAACAGAGTCGACCGATGGCCAAAGCTAATTCTGTCCGCCGAAGCTGGCCCTCCGAAGTTTCGCGGTCATGATGGCCGTTCATCCACAGGGCTGATAAGTAACTTTCCGATAACGACTCGATCACTGCGATCCCGTCTTGGATGTCGACCCTTTGGCGAGCCAAGCTCACGCCGAGACTCAGAAGTTCTTTACGAAATGAACGAAAGTCCATCGTTTGAAGGTTCTTCGAGAGCGATGCGAGGTCGTGTATCGCGAGCCGGGCGCGCTCGCTCTCCGATAGGCCGAGATCGCGAAGCAATTCGCTCCAGTGCTGCAGCAATCGCTTAGGATCGGACTCAGATTGTTGGAGCGCTTGGAGGGAAGCCTTTTTGACCTGGGAAAAGATTTTTGACAGGATTGGCGCGTCGTTCGTTGCCTCCCGCCTCTCGATCATGCAATGTTCACAGCAATTGGCATACCGTTGGATATCTCTTAGTCGAATAAGAAACTCCTGCGTTGAGACCTGCGTCAAATCACCCTATCGCGGTTCGCACAACAGCGGCGCGCTATCCGACGCGCTCAGCTTCGGCCCGAGTATGCGCGTTACCACTCCGGGGATGTCGGACTACTATAATCATTACGCCAGCTACTCTTTGATGCCAGACGCTCCACGCGTTCAAATTCGCGCCACGCCCACCAAGCGCTTTAATGCCAGCGGGATAGTTCTCCAGCCTGAAGTAAGCTGAGTGTGGCTCACCAGTTGCATGTTTTAGCGCAAAGCGGGGCCTTACCGACCGTACGCCAGATTGCGGTAGCACTGTCTCCTTATGCGTTCTACTTTGAAAATCGAACCGGAAGCTGCGTCCATCGAACGATCTCGGAGCACCTCGCTCGACAACGATTTCGGCGCGGCGAGCGGCGAGAGACTCGATTGGTTCGCGATCGCAGTGAAACCTCGACACGAAAAGACTGTGGCGCACGTCCTCGATACCAAGGGCTATGAGACGTTCTTGCCATTGTACAAGCACCGGTCTCAACGCACGTCGCGCCTAAGACACTTCGAGTTGCCGCTTTTTCCCGGCTATGTTTTTTCGCGCTTTGACTTATTCAAGCGCTTGCCTGTTATCATTACGCCCGGCGTGAGCAGGATTTTGGGAGTTGGGCCCTATCCTACTCCAGTTGACCCCGTAGAAATTGCTTCGCTGCGGACAACGCTCGACAAGGCCGTCTCGGCGGAGGCCCTGCCGTTCCTTCAAGCCGGGAACAAGGTTCGAATTCGGGAAGGTCCCTTACGTGGCGTCGAGGGCATCATCGTCCTGGTCCGGGGTAAACCGCGGATTGTATTATCTGCGACCCTCCTGCAACGATCTGTCCTGGTCGAGGTGGACTCTAAGTGGCTTGCTCCGCAGGGTGACTAGAACCGGCATGCTTCAAGAAGCTTCTAGCATGCGAAAATCTTCTTCCCCACGCCGCTGGGCAATTGTAATTCCCACGTCACTAGCTCCTCCGACTATTTGCGTGGGATCCAGTGGCGTGGGGAAGAAGCCCATATTTGCGTATCAAGGAGCCGTTGGCTAGACGGCAAGTCGGAGGATTTGTCAGGCGTCAACGGGTGGGAATTGTCGAGTTCCGGAAGCCCTCGAACTATCGAAACCGCCGGAGAGGTATTCGAAATGCGGCTCAACAGGTTGCCAAAATACCCTAGAATCGGGCGAATCAGCGGCTTGGTCCTGCTATTATCCCTTGGCGCGACGTCGGCGGCCCAGCAACGGCCTACGGCTCCGTCGTTGACGGGGGAACCGCAGGCCATCCCTGCCCCAGCGGACGTCACGCCGGAGTCTTACGAGCTCGGGGTAAATGATTCGATCAACGTGCAGTGCATCAATCTGCCTGAATTTGGCGATGCTCCAATCCGTATCGATACCGACGGGCAGATTTCTCTTCCCCTGATGGGGCGCGTCCGAGCGGCGGGGCTGACGATCAAGCAACTCGAAGAGGATCTGAAGAAGCGCCTGGCCACCTATGTTATCGATCCACTTGTTCTGGTCCGTCTGAACGAACCCCGCAGCCAGCCAGTTTCAGTTATTGGCGCGGTCAATAAGCCGGGAGTACATCAACTGGAAGGCACCAAGACGCTGCTCGAACTCCTCGCGCTGGCTGGCGGTCTGGAGCAAGATGCAGGGCACACTGTCAAACTAACCAGGCGCCGTGAGTGGGGGGCCGTCCCTTTGCCGGGAGCGAGCGAGGACGAAACCCACATGTTCAGCGTCGCAGAAATTGACCTGAAACAACTCGTTGACGCGAAGGTCCCTGCCGCGAACATCGTGGTTCGTCCGTACGATGTCATTTCGGTGCCGCGAGCCGAACTCGTCTATGTGGTGGGTGACGTCCGCAAACCCGGCGGCTTCACGCTCGCCCAGCGGGAGTCCCTCTCGGTTCTTCACGCTCTGTCGCTGGCGGAAGGGTTACAGCCGACAGCCACAGCGAGCAAGGCGAAAATTCTTCGGCAGGATGGAGGAGCCCAGCGCACGGAAATCCCGGTGAATCTCGCGAGGCTCCTTTCAGGAAAAGAGCAGGACGTTCCCATGATGCCCGGCGATATCCTCTTTGTGCCAGACAACAAAGCGAGGAGCGTTGGCCTGAAGGCCGTCGACTCCATGATCTCAGTTACCAGCGGAATATTGATTTACGGACGATTTTGACATCCATGGTTCATCATCAAAGGCGCTCTCTCTTTGGTTGGACTGCTGGAGCCTACACGCAAGCGATACAAGGAAAGGCGATATGAAAACCACGGGAGTTCCCTGGCCGCGTCGCGCGATGGAGCCGCAAGACGGCACTAGAATACTTACTCACATCCCTTCGATGGGTGCGCCAACGACGACCATCCCGCTTTACCCGATGCCGGAATCGCAGGAATACGGCTACCCATCGGATCGCCGGAACCAACTGATTCCGAAGTTGCTACGCCGGAAGTTCCTGATTGCAGGCGCGGCCCTCGCGGGCGCCCTCGCTGGAGTGGGAATCGCGCTGATGAGCAAACCGGTGTATCGCGCCAGCACGTCTATGCAGCTCGAGGGGTTCGACGATACGTTTCTTCGCGATCTGCGGCAGCTCCCGCCCATGTTCCCCAATGGTCCCCCGGAGAGCTACATCAGGAACCAGGTGAAGCTGCTGCAAAGCGAGGTCCTGGCTCTCCGGGTCGCGAAGAAACTCGGTATTGTACCCCAGGCAACCTCAGCGGGCACAGTCTCGATGTTCGGCATACGGTCGGGACTGATTGCGCACAAACACTTGTCGGCGGAACAGCAGGGTATCGCCGCAGTCCAGCATGCCATGAAGGTCCGTACAACGCCGCAGACCCAGGTCGTTGAAGTGCAGTACGACTCTGCGGATTCGGATCGTGCGGCCTTGGGCGCGAACACGGTCGCCTCCGAGTTCATTGCGTTGAACCAGGAGGCGCGGTGGCAGTTGGCGCAAGATACGGCCGAATGGCTCAGCAAGCAAACCGCGGATTTGAAAGTCAAGGTCGAGACGGGCAACCGCGCGCTGCAGGATTTCGCGCGCTCATCCGGATTGGTTTTTGCAGGCAACCACAACACTCTCGACGAGGATCGTATGCGGCAACTGCAGGACGCGCTGACCAAGGCCGAGACCGACCGTGCCAACAAGTTTGCTCGCTATGAGGCGACCTTGAACAGCAATACGGAAAGCCTGCCGGATCTTGTGGTGACCGGACCATTGCGCCAATACCAGACCGATCTCCAGGGGTTGCGCCGCGAACTGGCGGATCTAAAAACGATTTATACGCCGGCGTACTATAAGGTCCTGCGAGTCGAGGCGCAAATTGCCAGCCTCGAATCGGCCATCTCAAACGAGCGTCAAGCACTTGTCGAGAGACTGCGCAACGAATTCAAGGTTTCGGCACAGCTCGAGCGGGCTCTGCGCGAAAAGCACGCGCTGGACCTGCGGGATGCACAAGACGTCAACGAAAAAGAGAACCGCTACAATCTCCTGAAGCGCGAGGTCGAATCTACCCAACAGTTGTATGAATCGATGCTGCAAAAGGTGAAAGAGGCTGGCGTGACGTCTGCACTGCGCGCCACGAATGTACGCGTACTCGATGAAGCACGGGCCCCCGCTAGTCCCTATTCGCCGAACGTCCCGATCTACGTAGCTCTGGGATTGGCTTTGGGCGGCTTGGGAGGGGTAGGGGTCGTCCTCTACCGCGAACCTTCCGACCGTGTATCAACCCCCGACGATGCGTCTTTCTTGAATGTTCCGCTACTGGGAGTAATTCCATCCGCCCGGCACGATCGTGGTCTGGTGGGTTCACGGCCGGGACTAATCGGCGCCAGGCGCCTGAATGGCAATCTTGCACTAGTGACGTGGCAGCAAGAAGGATCGCTGCTAAGCGAGTCGTTTCGAACCACGCTGGCTTCGATTCTTTTTGGTTTCCCGGACGTACGGGGTGGGCAGCCGCGTGGGCGCGCTCTGGTGATCACCAGCAGGGAACCTTGCGAGGGGAAAACAACGGTCCTGACCAACCTGGGCATCGCGTTAGCGGAAACAGATCGGCGCGTGCTGCTTATCGACGCGGATCTGCGGCGGCCTACGCTACACGAGTATTTCGGCGTCTCTAGCCAAGTGGGGCTTTCAGATCTCCTGCGGACTCCCCACTTGATCGAAGCGCCGCTCCTGAAGACCATTCCCCAGAAAACCCGAGTCCCGAACCTGTGGGTTCTACCCAGCGGGCCCTTGGCAGGCGGATTTCCGAAGCTACTCTATTCGGTGCATCTGAGGCAGCTTCTGCAGCGCGTGCGGTCGGATTTCGATTTAGTCCTGATTGACACGCCACCCATGGAGTTATACCCCGAGAGTCGAGTACTCGGCAGGATCTCAGACGGCGTCGTGATTGTAGTACGGGCCAACAGGAGCAGCCGGAACGAGTTGAAGAGCACCTACCTGCGGTTTGTACAGGACGATATTCCGATTCTCGGAATGATTCTCAACGACTGGAGAATCGAAAAGGGCGAACACCCGGCGTACGGCGAACACTACAGGCGGTACGATCGTCCGCGCGCACCGCGTGTACTCTGAACGAAAACGCGAGCGATTCAGCGACGACCATTGGTATGCTTCCGAATACAACTTGTGCACGAGCGTCGGCTAACAGCCGGCCACTTCTGGGTTTAGTGCAATCCCAAAGCGCTACTGTGCTGTCGTTGCTGGTGGTTTACGTAACAATCGTGTTGATCGGTTCTTCGGTGAATTTCAAAGATGGGGACGAGGGTGGCTATGTAGCCTATGCCATGCGAATTGCTCACATTTCATCACCAATGCAGGATCTCAGACAGTGGTGGGGGACACAGGATACGCGATATTGGTGGGGTCCCGGATATCCGCTGGTGCTGGCGCCCTTCGCGCTTTTCGGCTGGCCCTGGCTGGCAGCAAAACTTCTTAATGCCTTCTTTCTCGCCGCGGCGCTTGCCTATATCGGCGCAGTAGTCAAGTGGTACAGCCCGGGTGCGGCTTGGTTGGCGGTCACATTGTTCCTAGGATTTTATCCACCGTTGTTACGGGAGTTGCCATCGTTGGGCTTGGAGAGCCTCATGGCCTTGCTGGTGTGCGGCTTCCTGTTTCACTTCTGTGCACTCTTTCGAGAAACCCACAGCTTCCGGTTACATCTGTTCGTTGCGTCGATGTATCTCGCCTACCTCGCGTTGACCAAGATCTTTTTCGGGTACGTTTTTGCGCCGATCATCGTATGCCTCGTGGTATGGGCGTTGTGGGAGTGGAAGCGCCCGGTCCGAACCGCCCTAGCTGTCTTCCTGCTTGCGCTGCTGTGGTGCGCACCGTACCTGTTCTATATGTACTCGGCGACGGGCAGGGTCTTCTACTGGGGCACCTCCGTCGGAAGCACGATCTATTGGATTTCCACACCCTATGCCGGTGAGTACGGCAGTTGGTATTCCAGCAATCAGGTGCGGGACCGGCGGGAGTTGGCACCGCATCGAGAGTTCTTCGCGAGCCTCGATAGTCTAAGCGATGTGGGACGGGACGACGCTTTCCGAAAGCAGGCCATCCAGAATATCGCCAACCATCCAAAAGAATACGCGCGCAACTGGGCAGCGAATGTCGGCCGACTGTTATTTTCGTATCCTTACTCGTTTGCCACGCAGAGCCTCACCACCTATTTCTATTTGGTTCCGAACATGTTTATCGTCGTGCTGTTCGTGATGAGCCTTATCCCGGCAGTCCTGCGTCCGCATGCCATTCCCTTCGAACTGTGGTTTCTGCTTGCATTCGCCCTCATCGCGTTCGGCGGATCCACACTGGTGAGCGACTTCGACAGACAATTCAGCCCTTTGGTAGAGATCCTCTGCGTTTGGGTGGCGTTCGTTTTTGTTCGTGTATTACGAATCGAACTGTGTCCCCTGGCCCCGAGGGCAGAGCGCGCGGCACTCAGCCAGAAAGCAATATTTTCTTCGGTTGCATTCCCGTCGCCAACGGGTGGCCGCCTTCAGTGAGCTACAGAGACACGATGATCACGCCTGTAAGTATCTCTTCAACCGCAACCTACACACGGAGGTCCACAAGTAGCCGGCCACTTCCCGGTTTTCTGGCACGTCAAAGCTCTCCTGTCCTGTCTTTGCTGATGATCTATGTGGCAATTGTGTTGATCGGCTCCTCGCCAGCGTTCAACGGCGGAGATGAAGGTGGCTATGTTGCCTATGCCATGCGAATTGCGCACGTTCCGCCATCTCAGGATCTGCGGCTGTGGTCAGGAGCGCCGGACCTGCGGTATTGGTGGGGTCCGGGATATCCGCTGGTGCTGGCGCCCTTCGCGCTTTTCGGTTGGCCGTGGCTGGCGGCAAAACTACTCAACGCCTTCTTTCTCGCCGGGGCACTCGGCTATATCGGCGCAGTCGTCAAGCAGTACGCCGGCGGAGCGACTTGGCTCTTCGTCACCCTATGCGTGGGACTGTGGCCGCCGTTTATGCAAGCCCTACCATCCCTGAGCTCGGAGTGCCTCGCGATCTTGCTCGTGTGCGGCTTTATGTTTCACTTCTGCGCACTCTTTCAAGAAACGCGCCGCTTCCGGCTGCATCTGCTGGTTGCGTCTTTGTATCTTGCATACTTGGCGTTGACCAAAATCTTTTTCGGATACGTCATTGCCACGATCCTCGCCTGGCTTCTGGTGTGGGGATTGCGGAAGGGAACGCACTCCGTCCGAACTGCGCTAGGGGTCTTCCTGTTGGCGCTGCTATGGTGCGTTCCCTACCTGCTCTATATGTACTCGGCGACGGGCAAGGTCTTTTACTGGGGGACTTCGGGAGGGATGTCTCTCTATTGGATGTCCACAGCCTATGCAGGAGAATATGGCAGCTGGTATGCCGGCAGGCAGGTGAGGGACCGGCCCGAGTTGGCGCAGCATCGAGAGTTCTTCATGAAGCTGGAAGGCCTAACCGACGTCGAGCAAGACGATGCCTTGCGAAGGCAGGCAGTCCACAATATCGCGAACCATCCGAAAGAATACGCGCGCAACTGGGCAGCGAATGTCGGCCGCCTATTATTTTCGTATCCGTTCTCGTTTGCCGCGCAGAGCCTGACAACATATTTCTATATGGCTCCGAACATGTTTATTGTCGTGCTGTTCCTGACCAGCATGATCCCAGCAGTTCTCCGGCCTCAAGCCATGCCGTTCGAATTGTGGTTTCTGCTGGCTTTCGCCTCGATTGCATTCGGCGGCACCACACTGGTCAGCAGCTACGAGAGACAATTCAGGCCGCTGGTACCGATATTATGCGTGTGGGTGGGGTTGGTTTCTGTGAGGGTATTGCGAATCGAACTACGTCCGTTGGCTCCCCGCGTGCACGGCGAGTGAAATAGGTTCGAGTCGGAGGAAAGGTTGATGTTCGTCAAGCTGCGTTGGCTAGTACACTATTGCGCGGGCGCGGTGCTCGCGCTGCTGCTGATTGGATTGGGGCGCGCGCGGGCGGCGCGACGGAAGGCACTGAACCGGGAAGTGATTTCGGCGATCGCATTCCATAAGCCGAACCGGCGATTGTTTCTTCGCTGTATCGCGTGGCTGATCGAGAACGGTTACACCTTTATCGCAGCGGACGACGTCGTCGAATTTCTGCATCGCGCGAAGCCGATTCCACAAGGGGCAGTGTGGCTGTCCTTTGATGATGGATGGAAAGAGTTTGCCGAGGTCCTGCCGCTGGTCCGGAGGCACCACATCCCAATCACCCTTTTCGTCCCTTCAGGTGTGCTGGAAGGCAACGGACGGTTCCCTTGGCTGTGCGATGCCATGCATCCAAGTTTTTCTTCCAGTCAGACTCTTCGGAAATCCGCCCTTGCGCCAGATTCTCGGGATGCCATAACGGTGGACGAACTAATGAAGATCGCCGCCTATCCTGAGGTAACCATTGGCGCGCATTCCGTCACTCACCCGGTGATGCCCGATTGCACGGACGAAACTGTGGGATTCGAGGTCGCCGAATGCAAACGCGTGCTGGAGTCGTGGACCGGTAAAGCGGTGAACTGCTTTGCCTACCCGGAGGGCAAGTTTGACGGCCGTGAGCGACGGTTCCTCATTGATTCCGGCTATCAACTGGCCGTGACCACACAAAGTGCGTTTATCACTCGTGAAGCGGATTGTTATCTCGCACCACGGTTCATCGCCGGCGACAATGTGTCGTTTCCGCAAGCCATTTGCAGCATGGTTGGGATCTGGAGGCCGGTAGCGGACCCGCTTAAGGTATTGCGGGATAAGGTAGCGAGGGTTCTAGGAGGCGTGGGAACGTTGGCCGGAGATCGCGCGCGCCGGATCCCGCAGCGGCCGCAGGGCGGCGGCACAGTTCCTGGAATCTAACGATTTAAATAATTGCTTGTACTCGGGAGTGGCATCGTCCCGAAACCGTAAGAACCGGGCCATTCCGGTGCCGGTGACGCCCCTGGCACAGATTGATCACTTTGCCGTCCAGCGTATTGAGCTATGAACATGTCGAGCGACAAAACAACACAGACGACAACCGGCGCCTCGAAGCCGCCTACGACGATAAGGAGCACGGGCGGCCCGAATGTCCAGATGCAATCCCGCGTGCATTCGGCTCTCCGCATGGCAAATAACCCCCGGCTCGCGGCTGCGGCTTTTCTTGCGCTTTTCTCCGCGGTTTACTTTGCGTTGATTCCGCTCGCCGCCGCGAATCGGGCGTTCTGGTCCGACGAGCTTTTCACGGTATTCGTCGCTTCTCGGCCCACCGTTGCGAGCATCTGGCAGGCGTTGCTCGCCGGCATGGACCTGCATCCTCCGCTCGACTATATCGTTCGCCATTTCGCGCTGCTAGTACCTGGACCGCCGGAGCTCGTATTGAGAATCCCGTCAATTCTGGCTCTATATCTCGTCTCGCTCGCGGTTTTCGTCTATGCCAAGTCAGCGCATTCGCCGCTCGCGGGAGTCTGCGCATTGACATTTTTCGCGTTGAGCCCGGCGATAAACTTCTCGATCGAAGCCCGCGGCTACGCTCTACTGCTGCTCTTGACGGCGGCAACGCTTCTCCTGTGGCGGCGGATATCGAATGCACCGACGGCATCGGTTGGGATCTGGGTGGCCCTGGGGGGCTGTGTCGGTCTAGCCTCATGGGCACATTACTACGGCATGTTTCTTCTGTTTCCATTGGCCGCCGGCGGCGCGGCTCTCTGGATTAGCCGTCGCCGCTTCCCGTGGAGGCTTCTGTTTTCGTTCGGCGTCGCCCTGGCGCTGATCGCAGTGATTGTGCCATTTGCAATGCGTGCGCGCCAGTATGCCAGCCACTTTTGGGCAACGCCGCCTGGACTGTCCGTAGCGGCAGGACTCACCGTCCGACATTACGGAGGCGGAGTTACCCTTTTCGTCTGCTTTGCCCTCCTTTTGAGTCTGCTGGGGCTCAGGACTCCGGAATCGATCCGCTCGCTTCCTCAATGGCCGCTTGCAGAGCGATCATTCCTTTGCGCGATGGTGCTGCTACCAACAATCCAGTGGGCCGCCGCGAAATTGATCACACACGCTTTTGACCCCCGGTACACAATCGAAAGCGTGATCGCCGGGTCCGTGTTGATCGGAATTTTAGCCGGCGCCTTGGCCGAAGGCACAGCAATGCCTGCCGGCATTGTGGCATTGCTATGTCTCGCGGTTGCCGCCGGAGGTTTGGTCTTTTTTCCAGCCGATATGCGCAAAAGTGCGGAAGCAGAATTCAACGGAGTAGCGGGATTGTGGGGAAGAGATACCGGGTACACGTACACCCGTTCCGCGGCGCTGGCGCAGGTGCAAAGCATTGAGCAGCTCATCACCGCGACAACGCTTCCTATTCTGTCACCGCAGCCACAGACTTACCTCGTGCAGTTTTATTACGGATCCCCTGAACTCAGGCGGCGTCTGATTCTACCTGTTGTGGATGAGGATACCTGGCTTCGCTTTGTGGGCTATGATACCGAATCGATTGCCCTACGAAACCTCTCCCGCTTTATCCCGCTAAGGCTTGAGCCGTATGACCGAATTATTGATGATGAATCTCGGATTTTTTTAACACGTGGCAAGTACACTGGCGACAATTGGCTGGTTAGAAAACTGATAACGGACGGCTATCGCGTACAACTCGCCACCGGCAACGGAGGGGCCGCAATGGAATGCTTTCGGCCGAGTGGAGAGGCGGGCTTTTGACGACTTTGTAACAAGGTTCTCCAAAAGACAGCGGTTCAACCCAACCAACCTGGAATACGAAAGCAATGCTGTCGACCATCCCCTTGGCTGTTTCTTCCTTCGCCTTAACGCTTCTCCTGGTGCCATTGCTTCGCGATGTCGCCCGGCGCCGACTGGATGATGCGTCCCACGGAAACGAAATTTACTCCCGTTGCGGCGAGGGCGGCGATGGTTTCCAGCGTGACTCCTCCGGAAGCCTCGGTTTGAGCACGCCGCCCGGCCAGGGCCGGGGCCTGCCGCAGTTCGTCGAGGCTCATATTGTCGAGCAGCACCACGTTAGCGCCGGCTTCCAGCGCTTTGCTCACCTGCGCGAGCGTATCGCACTCTACTTCGATCTTGAGAGCGGGAGCAGATTGGCGCAGGGCCTGCTCCGCCAGTTTGGCTTTACGCACTGCTTCGGAGATGCTGCCGCAGACGGCGATGTGATTGTCTTTGATCTATATCGCGCCGAAGAGTCCCATGCGGTGGTTTTGTGCGCCGCCACAACCGGTCGTGTACTTGGAAAACTCGCGCATACCGGGAATGGTCTTTAAGGTATGTTCGCGAAGCGATTTAAAGATCGGGACGCCGGCGGGGCCCGGCTGCCTCGAGGAAAGCCCTTCATGAGCAGCCGCACGGACCGGGCGGCGGCAGGCTTCCTGACCAGCCTCGTCCAACTTTCGACCGTTGCACTACTACAATTGCTACTGGTTCCTGTAGTGGTTCACCGCGCAGGCCAGGACGCGCTCGGAGCTTACGCTGCGTTCTCGCAAATTCTGGTCTTGATGAGTCTGATGGATCTCGGCTTCGGCGTGGCAGGAAGCCGGTTCCTGGCGCGGGCATTCGGCTATGAAGATGGTGGCGCCGCCTTCACACACGCGCTCAACGCCGCCCGGAGGTTTTATGGATACATGAGTCTGACGTACGCTCTGGTAGCGGCGCTGCTGGCGACGCAGGCGCCGCGCCTTTTGTCACTGCAGGGTACGCTGGCGGAGCAGGCTCGTATTGCGTTCCTGGCGATCGCGATTTGGGGCCTCGTGCGGATTCCGCTGATGGCTTACCCGCTGGGCTTGATTGGTTGCCAAAGACTAGCCACCTTAAACCTGCTCACCACCTTTGGTAACGCTTGCCGCATTGGGGCTTCCATTATTTTAGTGAGCGTCGGGGGAGGCTTACTCGGCTTGATCGCGGGGAACATTGTGGGTGAGGCCGCCACGCTGGTGCTCCAGCGGCGGGCGTACCTGCGCACCGCAATGGGCGGCGTCAAACATATCCAGGCTCCCGATGCGCGTTTGTTCAAAGATATGTTGTCGTTCTCAGCGCACGCGCTGTTGCTCAACCTCTTGTACTACCTGACGTTCTATTCCGACAGCATCTTCGTTTCATACCTGTATGGTCCCGCGGTAGCCGCAGCTTACTTCGCGACCGTAGTTCCGGCTCAGCAGGCCTGGACGCTGATCCTGCGTCTGATGAATAACTCGGTTCCCGGGTTGAACGAACTTCTGGCAAGAGGCGATTGGGAGGGAGCCCGAAATGCGTACTACCGTATCAGCCGATACAGCTTGCTTCTCGCGTCCGCACTCAGCCTGGGAATTCTGGGCTTCAATCGGGTGTTGATTGGGATTTGGGTCGGGCCCCAACGGTATGCGGGAGATTCAATCACTGTACTCCTTGCGATTCTGGTTCCTTGGTCGGTTCTGGAGAACGTGCAGACTCAGTTTCTGCTGGCCATCGGCCTGGCGAAATATTTGTCTCGCCTATGTCTCCTCGAAGGCTGTCTGAAAATTGTTTTGTCGCTTGTGCTGGGACGCTTGATGGGGCCCGAGGGAGTCCTACTCGGGACGCTGGCTGCAAGCCTGACGATTGCGCCCTGGATCTGGCGCCAGTCTCTGCGGTCCCTGAATACGAATCCCTTGGCGGTGGCGCGGGCATCTCTCCTGCCTGTGCTGGTTTGGTCCATACCGCTGGGAATCATAACCATGTTTCTGCTCGCGATCGCGCCAGTGTCCTTCGCGGCGTGGGCTTTGGCGCTGGCCATTTTCGGCCTGGCTTGGTGCGCCTCAGGCTGGTTCGGAGCGCTCTCGCCGGGTGATCAGTTGTACCTGCGTGAAGTTGTGTCAAGATTGCGGCTTTCGAAGCTCGTGCTTAGGGGTCAACCTTCCCCAGCCAAGAACTGAGGGGCCCGAGATCGCCATTCACTCGCACCCACTTTAGTGGAATCTACGTAATCGGGAAAGGCAAGCAAAAATCTGTGTTCGGGACTCAACAGCGGCTCGCAGCTCACGTGGCACAATGTTACACCGACGGCTCTTACTTGGACCGAACCGGCGGGACCTGGCATCAGGAAGACGCGGATTTCAAGGCCAGCCAAATATTAAAAATGTTGGGCAGGCATGCGGAGATCTCTGTGACAACCGTATGCGACATTGGGGCGGGGGCAGGCGGAGTACTGCACCAACTGCAGCGCGCTCTCGCGGATGACGTCACGCTGGTCGGTTACGATGTAAGCCCGCAGGCGCATGCCATGAGTCTGCAACTCGCAAATCCGCAGTGCCAGTTTGTCCTAGGGGACGCATTCGCGGATCCGCTCTCGTTCGATCTCGTAGTGGTCATGGATGTCGTCGAACACGTAGACGATTGCTTCGCGTTTATGCGCAAGGCAAAGGACAAGGGGCGCTACAAAATCTACCAAATTCCCTTGGATCTCAACGTCAATACTTTGCTGCGCGGCGTCGACCGCTGGGATTCCGTAGGTCACTTGCACTTATTTACAATCGAAACCGCCCTTAAATCGGTCACCTACGCGGATCAGACGGTGCTGGACTTCTTTCTCACAAACGGCGCTCTGGCTCGTCCCGGGAGTTGGAAATGCCGGCTGGCCAATCTTTTGCGTGTACCGATGGCAGCGATCAATCGTGCGTTCGCGGCGAGGCTTCTAGGCGGATACTCGATCCTGATTCTTGCTAAGTGACCGTTGGGGGCTTTCATGGCAAACAACCGACAGACGCGGCGACCCGGGCTTTGCCCACCGATCTGTTTCGCGGCGGAGGCACGGCCCAAAGTTGGCCGGAATGGCGTTTTTTTATTGGCGATGTTGGCCATAATGGATCCGATCCTCAATCAAGTCAGCACCGCCTACGGGCTGGTCGTAGGGCCATTGAGCCTGTTGCAGGCAATGCGCGGGGCCGCCCTCATTGCCGCTCTTGGGATGGCAGTGACACTCCCACGGAACCGCGGTCACGTGCGACGCGTCGTTTGCCACATCACAATCCTTATCGGGGCCGGAGTGGCCGTGATCGCGATAAACGATGTTATTTTGAATGGCCTAGAGGTGAGCAATATCATCGCCTACGTGCAGATCGCGTATTGGCTGACCATCTGGTATGTCGGAGTCGCAACGATTACCGATGCGCGAAGTGCCATGACTGTTGCGACGGGTTTGGTCACCGGTGCGATGATTACGGCCGCGTCCGTATATTACGGCTATATCAGTGGGAGCGCTCTGAACGCCATTTACAGTGGAGTAGGAGTGGAGGCCTCCTCGGGCTGGTTCGTCAGCGGAAAGGGCATCGCGGGTAGCCTCGTCGCAGGAGCTTTACTCGCCGCCTACCTGGGCTACCGCCGTCATCCTTGGGTATCCATCGTGTTCGCGTTGTTCTGCTTGGGCGCTTCCTTTCTAACTTATGCCCGCTCGGGCCTTATGGCAATGTGCGCCGCTCTTATCTGGTTATCCATGTGGAGTGCGGCCACCGGTTTCAGCGCCCGATCTTCCTGGGCCTTGCGGCTAGTGCTGGCATCGTTGTGCGGCGCCGTAATCGTTGTGGCTTTGGTCGGAACAGCGGATCTGGCGATACGGTGGGCGGATCTCGACGATCCGCAAAAAGCTGGATCGGGACGCCTACTGCTGTGGACCGCTGCCGCTGGGAGCTTTCTGAACGGGAGCGCAGCTCACCAACTATTTGGTCGAGGTTTCCAGGGGATGCTCGATATGGTCTACGCGTCCTTGGGCGTAATCATGCATACTCACAACGATCTTTTGGACATGCTAGTCATTGGCGGCGTGCTGGGACTGATCGTCCTGGGCTTGATCTTTGCCGGAATCGTGGTTCAGATTCGCTCGGCCCCGGCCGCATCGCCGGAATTCGCAGTCGCGGTGGCCATCTTGTTGGTGCTGGGCTGTCAGGCTTTCTTTACTGGGCAGTTGTTTCTGCCGGACGTCATGTCGTTTTATCTCCTGGCCATTACAGCCGTATTGGCCTATGCACGGGAAGCGGAACCGGGCCAACTAGCAGTGCTTCGGGGACTAACGATGCCTGTCCAGACCTCATTCGCACATGATCGCTTCGTCCGAAAAATCGCCGTAAGATCGGGATTTTCAGGCTCCCAACTTGTCGAGGAACAAGGCGGCGGATGGGATCGAGGCAACCGGATATAAATGAGGTCAAACCATCGTGGACCACTCGGGCTCTAATGACGGCTGGAACTACGAGAGGATAAACCTTCTTATGTTCTCTATCGTGTATGGCTACGGCAGACCCGCCTATCAATGGATCGATGATCTCGAAGTCTGGAATTTTCCTCCTTGCGCACTGCTTCCATGCGCTGCTTCCTGAGACGCCGGGCGGCAATTAACGTTTTTTGGAAATTACATTAACGGTGGAGGAGAGCAATCCATGCGCGTCCTGGTGACTACACCACGGCTCACGAAGGCAGGTGGGGTCGCCCAATATCTCCGGGTAGTGCGGCCACACCTGAATGATGATGTTGAATATTTAACGGTCGGTGCTCGCTCCGATCATGAGTCCTCGCCAGAGGTCCTGCTGCGGCTGCTGAAAGACTGTGGGCGGTTCACGCGCGCCATGACGCGCGGAGGACACGCAATCGTGCATCTGAATCCCTCCCTCGGTTCCAAAGCTCTGGTCCGGGATGGTTTGCTTCTCTTGATCGCAAAAATATTTCGCAAAACCGTACTCGTCTTCACGCACGGCTGGGACGAGAAGTGCGAACAACTCATCCAGAAGCACTTCCGTACTTTGTTTAATTCTGTATATGGGCGTGCCGATGCATTCATCGTCCTGGGCAGCCAATTCAAGGAGCGGCTTCGTGTCGCCGGATACGAAAAGACCGTGTTCGTGGAAGGCGCACCCGTGGATGACCGACTATTAACAGATGTCCGGCGCTCTCCCGTTCGTGCGCGCGCGCGCACGGAATTCGGACGCTTCAACGTCCTGTTTCTGGCCAGAGTCGAGAAGTCGAAAGGGATTTACAATGCTTTGGATGCGTACGCTTTATTAAAGACGCAACATCCGTTCGTATCGCTAACGGTCGCCGGCGACGGTGGTGAACTTGGCGACGCAAAACGTTACGCAGGTTCTCAAAAGCTCCCTGATGTGTTTTTTCTGGGTCATGTCGAGGGATCGGCGAAGTTCGCATGCTTTCGTTCGGCCGATGCCTACCTTTTTCCGTCCTACACGGAGGGGCTCCCCATCTCGGTCCTCGAGGCCATGGCCTACGGAATACCGGTTGTGACCTGCGCGGTCGGGGGACTGCGCGATTTTTTCGAGAACGGAAGAATGGGCTTCATTACGGAAAGCCACGATCCGTTAGTCTTCTCTTCGTTGCTCGGCCGGCTGTCGGAGCAACCGGCACTGTGCCGCCGCATCGCTATTTTCAATCGACGATATGCCGCAAAACACTTCGCCGCTGCTCGAATCGCCGCGGAACTTCAAGACGTGTACAACTTCCTGGCTGGATCCGCTCATTGAGCGTTTCTGCATAGGAGACGACTTGTCCACGTATGACCCTTACGACATCTGGAAGACCCCCTTGGGGTTCCAGGCGAAGCAGCTTTACAATCGGCACCCATGGGCAGGTTTGGGTCCAGCAGCCATCCTTACTGTTTTCGACACGTTCGTAAACAATCGAATGCGGATCGGCTACCGCCGGCAAGAGTATCCCATCGTACGCGCAACCGCGGCGCTATGCCTCCTCAACCGGTACGAAAAAAGAGGCCATCCGCATCTGCTCGCCTATGCAGGCCGGCACTTGAACTGGCTCGTGGAACACAGTTTCCGCGGATATAGCAGCTACTGCTGGGGACTTGGCTTTTCCTATGGCGCGGGTCCCACGGTCGTGTACGACGCGAACACTCCTTTATCGACGATGACCCCCTATGTGCTGGAAGCCCTGGTCCGCTACACGGTTATGACTCGCGAGGAGCGGTTCCACTTCGCAATTGAGAGTACCTTCCAGTTTTTTGACAGAGATCTCCAAGTTATGGCCGAAGATCGCGAGTCTATGGCTACCTCGTACGGTCCGTTCCTGGATCGCATCGTGATCAACGCAGTGTCCTACACTATGTACTCTCTCGCGTTAGCGCTTCCCTATGTAAGCGGGCAACCGAAGCAGCGGGTACAGGAGAAGATCGGCAAGCTGTACAGGTACATTCAGAAGGCGCAACGGCCGGATGGCTCCTGGCTGTATTCACCGCAGGGCCGATCGTTCATCGATTGTTTCCATTCCTGTATCGTTCTGAAAAATGTGTTCAAGACAAATCTGGTGCGGCCACTCCCAGGTGCGGAGGATTTAATCGCTGCGGGTTACGCATACGTAAAAAGCGCCTTCTTCGATGAGCAGCGGGGCCTGTTTAGGCGCTTCTCCCTGACCAACAAGCCTGGGATCGTGCGTTTCGATCTTTACGACAATGCCGAAGTGCTGAATCTCGCAAATCTGCTCGGAGATCGGGATTTCGGCGTAAGGCTCCTCGATTCTATACGCGCTGAGTTCTGCCGGGGATTGGACGTTTACTCGCAGATCGACGTATCGGGAATCCGGAGGAACCGGAATACTCTGCGCTGGGCTGTACTGCCGTTCCTGCATGCAGTGTCGCAAATGATCTAGCAAGTTCGATTATGTGCGGAATTTTGGGTACGTTGAACTTCCCGTTTGATGTGGGAGTCCTGGATCTCATTCGTCATCGCGGTCCCGACGATGCGGGGATGACCCAGGCCGTGGTGGGGCGGCATGCCGTTGCGCTTAGTCACCGGCGGCTGTCGATTTTAGATTTATCGCCGGCGGGACATCAGCCCATGTGGAGCATCGGCGGCCAGCACGCCATTGTTTTCAACGGGGAAATTTACAATCATTTCGATTTCAGGGACGATTCCGATGTTCGATACCGGGGGCATTCTGACACCGAGACAATCCTCTACCACCTTGCGCGAAACGGCATCGGTTCGGTGCAACAATTCAACGGAATCTTTGCTTTTGGTTTTCTGGATGCTCCGAACGAGAAGTTATTCCTGGTTCGGGATCCGTTCGGCGTCAAGCCGCTGTATTATTGGTCGGACTCGCGTTCGCTGATCTTTTCGTCGGAGCTTCGTCCCATCCGCGCTCTGGTCGACGATTCCATCGACGTCGAGTGCCTCAGCGAACTGTTGCGTCTCCGATACCTTCCGGCGCCCGATACTTTGTTCAAAAAAATACGCAAGGTCAGGCCCGGCCATATTGTCGAGATCGATCTCGGCAAAGACGACCTCCGATTGCGGGAATATCCGTACGTCGCAGCGACTCCGGGCGAGATGACTGCAACTACCGAAGCCGGTGTTCTGGAACGCTACGGATTCCTGCTGGAACAGGCCGTCCAGCGGCAGATGTTATCTGACGTGGAAGTAGGGATTCTACTCAGCGGAGGCATCGACTCGGCGCTGGTCGCCCGGTTTGCTCAAAAGCATGCTTCTTACCGAATGCAAGCGTTTACGGTGGGATTCTCAGAGCGTGACGACGCCGATGAGACCGCTGAAGCCCGCGCGACTTCCGAGCTGATCGGACTCGAGCACCATGACGTGCGGATCGGCTTTCCGCAATTCCTCGACGTACTGCCGCG
>Ga0157369_10001917_pt1 | contig 25098 bp, 12 predicted proteins | sample C25metaG_FD_113461 | JGI IMG/M metagenome (GOLD analysis project Ga0157369, IMG submission 113461) | Corn rhizosphere microbial communities from Kellogg Biological Station, Michigan, USA - C2-5 metaG | ecosystem: Host-associated > Plants > Roots > Rhizosphere > Soil | place: USA: Michigan... | reverse complement strand
GTTGTTCTTGTAGTCGTCGGGACGTTCGCTGTACTGCGCCCGCTCGTTGTGGCCCGAGCCGCGCGTGAAGTACGCCGCATTCGGATGATCCGTCCCCGGCAGCGTGCGGTAGCCGATGCCGTCGCCGTCCACGTCCTGATATCGTCCCCACTCGCCCTTTAGCCGCTCCAGGTCTTCTTTATGAAGGACCTTGCCGCGGTCCTGCTTCCCTTCGGGATAGTTAAACGGATCCGACATCCAGTTGTTCATGCCGAGGTCGAGGTCCGACATCACGAAAACGGGCGTCTGGAACCGCTCCGCCAGGTCGAACGCCGTCGAACCGAAGTCGAAGCACTCGCTCACCGATCCGGGGAATAACAGGATGTGGCTCGTATCTCCGTGCGACAGCGTGGCACACATCAGCACGTCGCCTTGCGCGGTGCGCGTCGGCAAGCCGGTCGACGGCCCCACGCGCTGCACGTCCCACACGACGGCTGGAATCTCTGCGTAGTAAGCCAGTCCGATGAACTCGCCCATCAGCGAGATTCCTGGTCCCGCGGTCGATGTCATCGAGCGCGCGCCGGCCCATGCCGCGCCGATTACCATGCCGATGGCGGCCAGCTCGTCTTCCGCCTGGACGATGGCGAAGGTCGCCTTGCCGTCCTTGATGCGGAAGCGCTTCATGTAGCCGATCATCGTTTCCACGAGCGACGACGATGGCGTGATCGGGTACCACGTAACCACCGTGCAGCCGGCGAACACCGAGCCCAGCGCGGCCGCTGCGTTGCCGTCGATGATGATCTTCCCTGCCGTCTTGTCCATGCGCTCGACGACGTAAGGATCCTGCTTCGTCAGGTTGGCTGCGGCGTAGTCGTAGCCGGCCTTGGCGGCGCCCCAGTTCAGGTCGAACGCCTTGGCCTTCTTCTGGAACTGCTTGCGCAGCGCCTTCTCGACCTCATTCATGTCGAGTTCGAGCACCTTCGCCGCCACGCCGACGTAAATCATGTTCTTGACCAGCTTGCGCAGCTTGGCGTCGGGGCAGACCGCGCCGACGAGCTTGTCGTACGGCACCGCATAGAAGGTCAGGTCCGAGCGCAACTTGTCGAGCCCGAGCGGCTCGTCGTAGAGCACGGCGGCGCCCGGCGTCAGCGACATCACGTCTTCTTGCGCCGTTTCCGGGTTCATCGCGATCAGGAAATCGATTTCCTTCTTGCGCGCGATGTAGCCATCCTTGCTGGCGCGGATGGTGTACCAGGTGGGCAGGCCCGCGATGTTCGACGGGAACATGTTCTTGCCGGAAACCGGCACGCCCATCTGGAAGATGGTGCGCAGCAGAACCGTGTTGGCGGTCTGCGAACCGGAACCGTTTACCGTCGCCACCTGCACGCTGAAATCGTTGACGATTCGCTTCTGATCCGCGCCTTGTCCTGTCTCGCGCGGAGCTACATCAATGGTCGCCATAAGACACTTCGCCTCTTTACCGTACAAGTCTTTCAATTCATTCCGGTGGGATGAAACAAACGCCGATTATACGTCATCCTTCCAGCGTCTGAAATCGTGATTCTCTCCACCGTAGTCGTCAATGTCGAAAAGCCGCGTCCGGGCTAGGCTACGTCCATTGTATCGCGTGACGATGCATTCAGCGTCCTCTTCCCTTTTGTTCGCCTCGACGGACGCTGGTAAATGCTGCTGCACTGCCGCGGTGCCGCCAGTACACTGGCTGCAAAGTAAGGAGCCTCATGCCGGCTTACGTTATCGCCCACATCGAAGTGCTGAATCCCAAGGAGTACGAAACCTACCGCGAGATGGTGCCGCCCACGATCGCGGCGTTCGGCGGAAAATTCATCGCTCGCGGCGGCAAGGTCGACGTTCTCGAAGGCACATGGCAGCCAAAGCGGCTGGTCATCCTCGAATTTCCCGACGCCGCAACGGCGCGCCGCTGGTACGACTCGCCCGAATACGCAGCGGCAAAGCAGGTCCGCCAGGCCCACTCGCGCGGCGACCTGGTGCTGGTCGAAGGTCTTTAACCCCGCTCGCCCCGCCGACAAACGAAAAGCCCGTGCCTGTCTTCGCATGACAGACACGGGCCGCGGTAGAACCCCAAAGAGGCCGCTGATGAACACGATTAACGCTGATTATCGATCATGATCCGCCGTTATGATCTTGATCTGCGTTCATCTGCGTTAATCAGCGGCGTGTTTTGTTTTGCTATTTGCCATTTGCTATTTGCCATTTGCCATTTTTCTGCTTTTGCTTTTTCTAGCCACTAGCCACTAGCCACTAGCCACTTCTTCTAGAACTCCTGGAACCTCACGATCGGTACCGTGACGTTACCCATCGTCAGAGTGCCGGTCGTCGCGCTGGTAAAGGTTAAGGTCATCGGCGTGGCCGTACTGACTTTATGCGCGGAGTAGCTTCCCTCCGGGCTGGTCAGTTGCGGTCCGCCGGCGTACACATCCCACGTCCCGGTGTAGCCGGTTGGCGAAGTCATCCCGCCCGTCGCCAAATACCACACCGGATTCCCACTGGCATCGTAGTAGTAGGCGACGGCAAAGATTGCCGAGCCCTGCACTTCCACGCCGATTCCCGTCCCAGAGAATGCGGATCCCGCCCACCACCATCCGCTCTGCGCGGCGCCGGCAGCCGGAGATGAGATCGTCGAGCCCGCGCTGAACGAGAAGCGCTGGATGTTGATCTTCGTTCCGTCCGGACGAGTCATCACCCCGTGCGTCGAGTCGGTAAAGGTGATGGCGATGTTGCCCACCGGCGTCTGCGCCGTCGGCGCCGAGTACGGACCGAGCAGCGTCTGCCCGCCGGTTACCTTCAGCCAGTTGCTGTTGTAAGTGGAACCGCTCATCTGACCGGTGGAAACCAGCCACGTGGCGTTCCCTGCCGCATCGTAGAGGAACCCGGCCAGGAACATGCCATTGTTCGACTTCCCGCCGAACTCGACGAAGAATCCCGTGCCGTTCAGGTTTGGATCCCACCACCAGCCCGGCTGCGGCACCACCGCGTTCGTCACGTAGAACGGAACCGAATTCGACGCCGCCGCACCGGGATTCTGCACGCTCACCTGCGCCGTCCCGGTCGTTGCCAGGTTGCTCGCCGGAACTTGCGCCGTCAGCGTGTTTGCGTCCACGTAGGTCGTCGCCAGCGGCGTGCCATTCCACAGCACGGTCGCCCCGGAAGCGAAAACCGTCGAGGAGCGGACGCTGGCAGTAGTAGTGCCAGTGTTAACCACGTTCGACGATTCGGGCTCCACCGCGGTAACCGGGTTCACCCTCGGCGCATTCGTTGTACAGCAGGGTCCTTCGGGTGCTACGTAGTCGCGAAGGCCATCTGTAACCAACATGAAGAAGAGCATAAGCGAGGCGTCCGACGGCCCACCGTCGTCGAAGAAGTTGTCGTGCGAATGCACGCTTCGATCAAGCCGCGCCGCCACTTCCGGATCGGAGATCGCTATGTTCACCGTATCCGGCAAGCCGATTGACGCGGAGCTCGACTGCGTTGCGTACACCGTTAACGTGAAGCTTCCCGAGCCTACCGGCGAACTGCTGGGAGACAACCGGCTGATGCTCGCAGGCGGGCTGCTGCTACCGCCGCCTGGACCAGATCCGACACCTGCGAAATCCAATGAGTTGGAGTAGCCGGCGGCAAACAGCTGTCCGCCCGGCGTCAATTTGAGCGCTTGAATCTGGTCGCCGCCTGTCCCGCCAATATAGGTCGACAAATTCAATGCGCTGCCAGTCGGGTTCAGAATCGAAACGAATCCATCATTGCTTCCGCTGAAGGAACTTCTTCCGTCTGTTCCGGCGTAGAGCACCGGTGTTGCCCCAGTCTGGAAGGCAAGCGCCGAGATCTTTGCCTCGTTCAAGTGGTGACCGAACCACGTGGCGCCGCCGTCGGACGATCTTGCCAGTTCCGATTGACCCAGGTCGGCATACAGGTTCGAGCTGCCGGCCGGGTCAATCGCAACGGCCGTTATGAAGTTGAAGTTCGGTATGGTCAGCATGATCGTCCAGCTATTGCCCCCATCCACGGACTTGAAGACACCGCCTGGGTGCGTGCTGGGTTGCCCAAATTGCGGCGTATCTCCGTCGGTACCGCAGATCAGCGTCAGGTGATTGGTCGGGTCGATAGCGAGCGCGTTGACGTTCACGTTCGTAAGGCCGGTCGAAACTGCGGTCCATGCGGCTCCGCCATTTGTGCTTCGGAACACCCCACCGGTACTCGATGGGGTTTTCACGCCGGCGAAGATCGTAGAGCTCTGCGTTGGATCGATCACGATGGCGTTGACCGCCGCGCCGGTGGGCAGCCCTGTCCCGCTCGCCGCCCACGTACCTCCGCTGTTCGTGCTCTTGTAAAGACCCGCGCTTCCGCCGACGTAAACGTTTGCCGAGTTCGTAGGGTCGACTGCGAGCGACGCAAACGTCCCACCGTTAAGCCCCGAACTGCTTGACGTCCACGTCGCTCCTCCGTCCGTGCTCTTGTACACACCCGATGTATCGATTGCCGCGTAAAGTGTCGACGAGTGCGCCGGATCGACGGCAATCGCTCCCACCTGCGATCCTGAGGGAATTCCGGATGTCGCCGCGCTCCAGGAATTGCCGCTGTCGCTGCTCTTGTACACACCCGCGGAAGTGCCCGCGTACACGATCCTGCCGGTGTTGTCGACTGCAATACCGCGAACGACCGCTGACTTAAGTCCGGCATTGGCCGCCTTCCACGTCTTCGCGTTGTCGGTGCTCTTGAACACACCGCCGCCTCCGACGGCCTGGAGTCCCGCGGTTGTCGGGAAATCGGGAGCAGCGGTGTTGCCGCCAACCAGGACATCGCCCAACGTATCCACCGCTACGGCCCGCGCCTGGGTGTCACCGCTTCCCCCGAGGTACGTCGAGTACACCGCAGCGGATCCGCTCGGCTTCAGCTCCAGCACGAAGGCGGAATTCACCCCATCGGCGCAACCGCCGCAACTCGTCTGTAATGCGCCCGTAGTGGTCGGGAAATTCGTGGACTGCGTAGTGCCCACCACAACCACTCCGTTCGGAGAAAATGCCAGCCCCGTCGCGGCGTCGTTTCCGCTGCCACCGATAAATGTCGAGTACAGTAATTTGCTTCCGCTCGGATCTAGCACCGTCATGAAGGCATCCGTCTTGCCCGACACGCATCCTCCCCCGCAAGCGGTTTGAAACGCGCCCGTCGTGGTTGGGAAGTTCGCCGAACTCGTGCTGCCGGCTACAAACGCATCTCCTGCGCTATCCGGCTTAATCGCCGTTGCCGTCTCGGTGCTGCTGCCACCGAGGAACGTCGAGTACAACAGCGCTCCCGTCGGGCCGAACTTCGTTACAAAGGCGTCGCTGAAACCCGAGAGCGCGGGCTGGAAAGCGTTCTTAAGCGGAAAGTCCTTCGAATTCGTCTGCCCGGTGACGTAAACATTGCCGCTCGGGTCCACTCCCATCGCTTTCACACCGGATTCAAAACTCGAACCGCCGAGGAAAGTCGAAAACACGAGCTTCGACCCTGTCGGATCCAGTTTCGTGACAAATCCGGATCCTCCATTACAGCTGTTCGCGCACGAAGCCTGGAATGCATTCGCGATCGGGAAGTCGCTCGAGCTCGTGCTCCCCGCCACCAGGATGTTGCCGCTTGCGTCCACCGCAACCGCGTTGGCGGTCGCACCGCTTATGCCTCCCAGGTAGGTCGAGTAAAGCAAGGTGCTGCCGTCGGCCGAGATTTTCGAAACGAATGCGGCCCCGGCGCACGATCCTCCCCCGCAAGTGCTCTGAAAAGGTTGGACCAAGGGCAGGTCCGTCGCTTCCGTGCTCCCCGTGATGAGGAAATTTCCGCTTGCGTCGTAAGCTGCTGCATTCACCACGGTGTAGTTGCTGCCCCCGAATCGCGTGGCCAGGGTCACGGTTGGATCGATGACAAGTGGGCGGGCGCGATCGTAGGCCGCAACCTCGAATCCGATCTCATTCGCGGCGATCATCCGGTATCCACCGCCGACTTTCGTTCGTTTCCCGTCTACCTGCTGGTAGATCACCGGCCGCGGTAGTCTGATTGTGCCGCGCATGGAGCGGATCTCGATCGCATCATGAATCAGCAACAATCGGCCTTCGGTTTCGAGTCGCAGACGAATCGTGTTGGGATCTGCTCCCGGCGCAACCACGAAGTCGTGTTCCAATTCACCCTGGTTGCCGTAATAAACGAGATCGATTCCCGGATACACCGAGCGGTACCGCACGCGTCCGTAGTTGGCCACGCCTGTCCGCCAGTGGCTCGCGTCCGAGCCGACCAGGTAATTGCTCTCCGACCGTTGTTTGTCTTCTGGAGTCGCCTGAAGGTTGGCACTCCTGCCCACAAGGTGGAGCCGGATGAGCTGCGGTCCTTTCGTGCCGAAGTCGCCGCTTGGGTTCGACGCGCCAAGCGCGATCGTCGCCTCGCCGTCCCTCAGCGCAATGGAATAGCCCGCGCCTCGCGCCGCGAACTGAACCCCGGCATCGAACTGTCCTTCGTTCGGCGCAAAACTGAGTTCGAGCTTGCCTGGATTTGCCGGCCGCGCCGCGGAAACCGGGCGCGATTGCGCCGCGGCGATAAGGCAAGAGCAGAAAACACACAGAACGCACGACAGACGAAGCGAGTGCTTGGCAAACATCTTCTCTTTTCCTCCGACCCCGAAGAATTGCTACCGGATAAGGACGGACACGGCTCGGCGCTTCGTCACGCAAAACCTGTCTGGGGATCGCGGATGATCACACAGGAGCGTAATCACCGTCACCGAAATTCTCTAAGCGCTTGTCTATCGTGCCATTTAGGAGGTTTAGGCCTCCCGGCGAGCCGTTCCCTTATCGGGACGGCTCGCGGCGTCTCTGCTCTTTGAAAACTTTCTAAGTCCTTTGGACAACAGATTTTGCGGAGCTCGCGTTGCAATCAAAGAACTTGCCAACAGATCGAACAGATATCTGTTGCTAACTCGTTTAGATAAACAGATCGAACAGATCCCCCACCCCCGACTTCAAATCTGAAATCTGAAATCTGAATTCTGAAATTGCCGAATCGGCACAGGGATCGTCAGGGATCGAACAGGGATCGACCGACCTAACTCCTTTAAAAACAGGGATCGATAGGAACGGGTACCCCCTCAATCTGCAATCCGCAATCGGCAATCTGCAATCGCTTCTCCGGGATCTGTCGCTGTAAGTCCTTTAGAAACGGGAATCTCGGGAATCGATTACGCCACCCACCCCGGGTCTTCCGATGGCGGCGATTACGGCGATCTCGGCGATTACGGCGATCTCATTACCTTCGTGTCCGTCCTTCGGAGTAGGCAGGTAACCAGGCGACGCTCTGCCGGTCATAGGCTAGACTGCGCCCGTGACCGACCTGACCGATGACGTTTTGCGCGCTTTGTTGCGGACCGATCCGGCCGCCGGATGGCGCGCGTTCATCGATCAGTACACGCCGCTGATGATTGGCCTGCTTCGCCGGGCCGGGTTATCGGACCGCGACGAAATCATGGACGTGTACGTGTACTTGTGCGAGCAACTCTCGACGAGAAACTTTGAGCGGCTCCGGCAGCAGGACCCGTCCCGCGGCAGCATTGGTGGATGGCTCGCCGTGCTCACGCGCCACGCCGTGGTCGATTGGATCCGGTCGCGCAAGGGGCGAAGAAGACTCTTCGGCGTCGTCAAGAACCTCTCGCCTCTCGACCAGCGGATCTTCGAGCTCTACTACTGGGAAGGCCGCACGCCGACGGAGATCGCCGAGACGCTCGCTGCTGAGCAGAACGTTAGCGATCTCGGAGGCGTTCTCGACTCACTCGAGAGAATCCAGTCGGTCCTCACCGACCGTCACCGCGCGGAGCTGATGGCGATGGCCGTCCGAACCTCCGCGCCGGTCTCGATGGACGACACCGATGCGGCGGAAAGGATTGCATCGGATCGCCCGCAACCGGACGTCGTGGCTGAGCATTCGCAGCTCAACCGCAAGTTCGAAGCTGCGCTGCGGAAACTACCGCCGGAAGATGCCGCGATCGTGCGGCTGAAGTACATCGAAGGACTCACGAACGACGCGATCGAGCGCGCCATCGGCGTGCGCGATCTCACCGCGCGCAGATTACAGGCCCTGCTCGACCGTCTTCGGTCTCTGCTGATCGAAGCCGGAGTCAACGTCGCCGACGTTCGCGACGCGCAAAAGCTTGCTGTCGATCGGAGCACCACATGACCCACTTCACCCAATCCGAGCTGCGTATGTGGAGTGAGTCCGGTCCGGGCAACGACCGCGATCGCATCGTGGCGCACCTGGCCGAGTGCGCAAAGTGCGCGAGCGTGTACGCGGAAGCGATTCGCACGCGTCCACTCGAAGGCGAAGTTCCCGCGGATGTTCGCAGGTACGTCGACGCGGGACGCCGCGTCACGGACGAGCGCGAGCCGCGCTGGTCGTTCCGCATCGCATGGACACTGCCGCTCGCGGCCGTCGCGGCTCTGATCGTGATCTTCGCGCTTCCGCGGCAGCCGCAACCGCAGTCGTCCACTGCCGCGCCGGTTTTCCGCGGAAGCAACCTTCACGCGCTCGCGCCGGAAGGCGCTGTCGACGCCGCGCATTTGGAATTTTCGTGGTCGAACGGGATGACCGCGGGCAAGTATCGATTGGAAGTCGGCAACGCGGAAGGCTCGATCTATAAGACCGAGACGACTGAGTCGCGGTTCGTCGCTCCAGCCGCGCTGGTGTCGTTATTGAAACCAGGTAGTGAGTATTGGTGGAGCGTGACCGCGCTGGACCAGGATTCCCAGCCGCTCGCTACTTCCGAGCGCAGAACCTTCACGCTCCAGCCGCGCTAGCTCGCGGCCTGCGGAGCGAGTAGCCAAGCGCCAATGACACGAACAGTGCCAGGACAAGAAACGGCCACGCGCGCGGATGACGACTCGCACTCGAGCCATCCACGTTAGAGGCGGAATTGGGATCGGCGCGCGCGCCTGACCGGTCACGATGAACGCGCCCCAATAGAACGGACGACTAGTCGCCCCTCCTGCGCGCATCAGGGCGATCTTGGCATTTTGCAGTGCGACGTCGATCGGCTGCCCATCGCGCAGGTTGGCATAGAAGCTTTCCATCAGGCGCGCGGTCGACACGTCTTCCACGTCCCAGAGGCTGGAAACGACAGCGCGCGAACCCGCGTAGAAAAACGCGCGCGTCATGCCAACCATGCCTTCTCCCGTGAGACGGCGTCCGAGCGCGGTCTCGCACGCGGAGAGCGTTACCAGGTCCGCGTTGAGTTGCAGTCCATAGATGTCGCGCGTTTGCAGCAGGCCGTCGTCGGCCGGTGGATTCGCGCTGAGAACAAGTCCGGAGCGTTCCGGACGGTCTTCATCGACCAGCCCGTGCGTAGCGAAATGCAGGATGCGCGCGCGGTCGAAACCGATTGTCTGCAACTCCGAACGCGTCGCATGCTTCCCTTCCAGCACGCGCGCGTCCGGCTCGAACATGGAAGCGATCTCGTGCGCTTCCTCGCTGCTGCGCGGGACCGGCGCGAGCAGGTTGGTGTGAGCAATGTCGGCCATGCGGGTCGAAGCCGCCGCATTGCTCGACACGATCGGATTGGCAACCGCGATCAGCGTGCTCTGCGCCGGCTCGGTGCGGCGCGCGGTGCGCAGGAATCCGAGCGAAGCGGCGGAGGGAATGTAAGACGTCGCAAATTGCTCGACGAGCGGATGGCCTGAGCCGTCGATCAACGCTTCGAAGGGTACGTCGTAAAGGATTCCGCTGGGGACGACGATAAGGTGCTTCGCGGTCGCTTTCTTCCTGATCTCGTCCACCAGCAGCGCGCGCGACAGAGCGGCGAGCGCAGAACCGAAATGCGCTGCCGGATCGCGCAACTCGGCGATCGCCTTGCCGGCGACGTCTTCGATTGGGCGCCGCGCCGGGAGGGTGAACGTGATCAGGCCGTCGCGCGTGATCAACCACGCGTAGGAATGTTTCGCTCCAAGGTAGAAATTCAGAAGCGCCTCGTCGGGCTGAAGCAGGCGCGACTGAACGTCCGAGACCGTCAGCAGTTTCGGAAAGCGCGCATGCGCCAGCGCGGGACGCTCCACCGCGAGCCGCAACCGCAACGCGGTCAGGTTCGTTTCCTCGCGCTCGGCCTGTTGCGCGAGCGCGCGGCGCTTGTCATCCGCGAGTCCTTGCGCGCGCAGCGCAGCCTGCGCGGTCTTGATCGAGGTCAGGATCTTTTGCTCGGTGTCGGAATAACCGGCGGGCAGGTCGCGAGCCATGGCTGTCCGCGCGCCGGCGAGCGAGTCGAGAAAGACGCGCGCCCGCTGTCGCTCGCCAACCAGGAAAGCCTGCTCCGGTTTGCCCTGCGACATCAGGAAGTCCAGATACGCGTCGTACGGATCGGCAAACATTACGGCGCCGGCGAGCGTGCCGGCGCGGAAGTCCTCGAGCAGCACGTCGTTCTGTTGAGCATCGAGCAGTTCTAGACACTGGCGGAAATATTGGTCGGCGAGAGCGGGATCTTTCGTTTCCGCCATTTCCGCAAGGCCGAGGCGCGACATCCAGCGGATTTCCTCGACGTCGTACTTGTCTGCGACCGCCGCTGCCTGCTGCAAGGACTGCTCCGCCTTCGCGTGATCTCCCATGAGCCGGTAGGTTTCGCCGACGTTCTTCAGTAGGTGGGCCGTGGTCAAGTGCTCGCGCCGGGCAATGGAGAGTCCCGCTTGGTATCGGCGCAGCGCCTCCGGCGGGTTTAGCGTGGATGGATTGCGGAACGGATTCCCTGAAACGTTGTAGATCGCGACCACGGTCTGCCACGCGTCCGCCGCCTTGGCGTCCGCGAGGGCTTGGTCGTACTCAGACATCGTTGCCTTGAGATCACGCTTGTACCGCCAGGTCCACAGACCGCGGTTCATGTGCAGCTGGGCGAGAAGCGCCCGGTTGTGGCTTGCCTCTGCGAGGGAAAACGCCTCCGTGAGCGCGACGTCCGCGAGTTTCGGCTCAGACAGCCACGAATAGGCTTGCGCCCGATAGAGAAGATAAAGCCCGCGATTCACGCGCGACGCCTCATCGTTCGCGTGTGCCAGGCGGTCCACGAGGGCCAGCACACGATCCCACTGACCGCGCGTGAAGTACGTGTCGGCGAGCGCATCGAACGCCTTCGCGACGAGGCCCACGTCTCCCGCGCGTTGCGCCGCATCGAGAGCCTTTTCGTAGTGGGATGTGGCGGTGGCCAGGGATTCGGCTCGCGTGGAGACGATGCCGCGAATCAGCTCGGCGGCGGCAAGCATGGCAGCGTCGGCGCCGCCTGCCGATCGCGCTTCACATTCGTCGGCGACACGACGAGCGCCTTCGAAGTTTCCCTCGGCGGCAAGCGCGGTCGCGCGGCGGATGTTCGCCTGGGCAGGCAATTCAGGGCCCGCGCCCTGGTTCATGCCCAAGGCAACGATCGAGGCGAGAAAGAAAAACGCCGAAAAGTATAAAAAACGCAGCCTCACGACGCGACACTTTACCCGGAACCCAGCGTTTCCAAACAGAAATTTGCCGAATCACGCAATCAAGACGCCGTACCCAATCCGACAAGATTCGCGGCGGCGATGATCACCAGAATGCCCACCCACAGGAGGCGAACCGGGCGGCTGGAAACACCTTTCCACTCGCCGAGCGCCAAACCCACGACGCCGCCGAAGAGAACGTAGCCGCTCATGTGGAGCATCCAGTTCACGTATCCCAGGCGCTGCGGAATGTTGGCCGCGCCCCAGGCATAAAAGAAGAACTGCAGGTACCACATGATGCCGCCGGCGGCAGCCATGGCAGCATTCTTCGCTAGCGTGTTGCCGGGCTCCGCGAGGTCACTTCGCAGTGAGATGCTCGGGACCATCGCAAGACGGATGAAGCAGTAGGCGAAGTTGACGATCGCTCCACCGCCCATGATGAAGACGTAGCTGGGAAGCGCGGCGTAAAGCGGGTTGACGCCGACGGCCTGCGCGGCCGTCTGGATCGGCTGAGAGGCGTCGATGGCGAACGACATTCCGGAAGAGAAGATGCCGCACATGACGGCGAGCGCCAGTCCAAGCATCACGTTGAACTCGCTAGGCTCAGCAGCCTTTAACTGAACTTCTTTTTGATGTCCGGCGTACGACACGATAGCGACGCCGACCAGCGCCACCACGACGCCCGTCATGTTGATCAGACCGCTACGCGTCTGGAAGAGGGCTGCAGCCTGTCCATGCATAAACGGAGGCACGAGCGTGCCAACTACTAATGTGACGCCGATGGCGACGCCAATGCCGAGCGACATGCCGAGGTAGCGCATCGTCAGCCCGTAGCTGACGTTTCCCACGCCCCACATGGCGCCGAACAGGGCCGCCTTCCACAGCACCGCGGAGGGAATGGAACCGTAAAACGCGCCAAAATTCGGCAGAAGAAGGAAGCTGACGCCGATCGGCAACAGGATCCACGAGAAGAGCCCGGCGACAGCCCACGTGGTTTCCCAGGACCACTTCTTCACCTTCTCGATGGGCGCATAGAAGGACGCGGCCGATGCCGCCCCCACCATGTGCCACCCAATTCCGGCGATGATCGACATTCCTTACCTCTCCGCCCAGCAGTTCTTGAAAAGCGGGCGGCGATGAAGAGGACCCATACGCAAACGCGGAGCGGGAACTCTAGGTCCCACCCGGATCGATGTCAATAGAAAAACAATATCCTTATTGAAACCACGCGGCGGGGCGTGTATCGTTTCGCGCACGAGCAGGACCTTCGTGAAGACCCCAGCCGCCAAGCCGCTCTATCTCATCCCGGTGCTCTCGAAAGCGCTCGACGTTCTCGAGTTGCTACAGCGGGAGGCGGAGCCGCAATCGCTGGAAGCGATACACGAGCGCACTCGGATTTCCAAGACCACGATCTATCGCATCCTCAAGACGCTGGCGCATCGTGGATACGTTTCTCAGTTGCCGAACGGGCGATATCGCGCGGCATCTTTCCCCAAGAAAGCGCTCTTTGGCTTCGGTAGCGAGTCGGCGGATATGCCCTTCTCGGCCGACGTCACCGAAAGCCTGAAGGCGGCGGCGGCTTCGGTGGGTGTCGACTTGCTCGTCCTCGACAACCGTTACGACGCGACGGCGGCGGTGCGCAACGCGGAGGAGTTCGTGCGGCAGCGCGTGGACCTGGTCATCGAATTCCAGATCGACCAGCACGTAGCGCCGGTCGTCGCCGACAAGATCCACAACGCGGGGATTCCGCTGATCGCCGTCGACATTCCGCATCCGCACGCGATCTTCTTTGGCGTCGACAACTTTCGCGTCGGCTTCGAGGCGGGCGAGTGCCTGGCAAACCACGCGAAGAGAAAATGGCAAGGCGAGGTTTCGTGGGTGCTCGGGCTGGACATCGCCGACGCCGGACCGCTGGTGCAAAGCCGCATTACGGGGGCGTTCGCGGCTGTCCGTTCCCTGCTGCCGCAGCTTGGGCAGGACCGTTTCGTGCTGGCTGACGGCAAGGGACTTCGCGAGGCAAGCTACGACATCACGCTCGACTTTCTGCGCTCCCGGCCAAAGCAGCGCGGCATGCTTATCGCCGCGGCGACCGACACGAGCGCGCTCGGCGCGCTGGACGCAGTCCGCAAGCTGAAGCGCGAAGGCGACGTAGCCATTGCCGGGCAAGATTGCATTCGCGAGGCGATGATCGCGATGCGCCAGAGCGGCAGCGCGCTGGTGGGATCGGTTTCGCACGAAGCGGCGAGCTACGGTCCGCGGCTGATCCAGCTCGGGCTGGCGATGCTGCGCGGAGAGACGGTTGCGCCCTACAACTACGTTCAACACAAACTGGTGACAGCGACGTCGCACTTGCGGCGCGCGCACGCCGCCGATTAGTCGATCCTGGAGTCGAACCAACGATGGCAAACGCCGCAAAAATCCTGGAGAAGCTGAACTACCTCGAAGACCGCTGGGACGAGGCTGTTGCCGGCCAACTCGACGAACCCGAGCTTCTTCGCTACCGCTCGAACCTGCTGGGATCCGATCTGCGGATCACGAACTTCGGCGGCGGCAACACCAGCTCGAAGATCGCGGCCTCAGATCCCATCGACGGCAGCCGTCGCAACCTGTTGTGGGTCAAGGGAAGCGGCGGCGACCTTGGCAGCATCAAGCGACAGGGATTTGCGACTCTCTACCTCGACAAACTTCACGCCCTGGCCGGCCAGTATCGCGGCGTCCAATTCGAAGACACGATGGTCGAGATGTATCCGCTATGCGCGTTCGGGAACAGCCCGGTCGCCGCTTCGATCGACACTCCTCTGCACGGATTCCTGCCGTTCGCGCACATCGACCACCTTCATCCCGACTGGGGCATCGCCCTTGCGGCGGCGGCGAATGGGCGAGCGAAGATGGAGGAATTCAATCAGCGCTTCGGGCACAAAGTGATCTGGTTGCCGTGGCAGCGTCCCGGATTCGAGCTGGCGATGATGCTGAAGCGAGCGGTGGAAGAGAATCCCGGCTGCGATGGCATCGTGCTCGGCGGTCATGGACTGTTCACCTGGGGCGAGACCCAGCGCGAGTGCTACCTGAACAGCATCACGATCATCGATCAGCTGGGTCAGTTCGTGAACGAACATCTCGAAGCCCAAGGCGACAAGTTGTTCGGCGGCGCAAAGACGAAAACGCTCGAGCAGAACGAAGAGCGCGCGATCGACATCTTCCCTTACATCCGCGGGCGCGTTTCGGCGTCGCGACGCCTGATCGGCAGCTTCAGCGCGCTGCCCGAGGTTCTGCGCTTCGTCAATTCGGCTGACGCGCAACAGCTTGCGCACCTTGGAACCAGCTGTCCTGACCACTTCATCCGCACAAAGATTCGCCCGCTGTTCGTGGACTGGAAGCCGAACGGCGAGCTCACCGGACTGCGCGAAGCGCTGGATGCGGCCCTTACGAAATATCGCGATGAATACGCGAAGTACTATCGGGCCTTCGCGAAGCCGGATTCCCCGGCGATGCGCGACGCCAGCCCGACTGTCGTTCTGGTGCCCGCCATCGGGATGTTCAGCTTCGGCAAGAACAAATCCGAGGCGCGCGTAACGGGAGAGTTCTACGTGAATGCCATCCATGTGATGGAAGGCGCCACGGCGATGGACGACGGCAAGGCGCCAAAGGAATTGCCGCAGGCGGGCGCGGCGGCCAAGTCAGAGGCATTTTGTTCCTTCAAGAACTACGTCGCGCTGCCGGAGTCGGAAGCATTCCGCATCGAGTACTGGCAGCTTGAGGAGGCAAAGATACGCCGGCAGCCACCGGAGAAAGAGCTGAGCAGGCGCGTAGTGGTGATCGTCGGCGGAGGCAGCGGGATCGGCCGCGCAACCTCCGCTCTCGCGGCTGGACGCGGCGCGCACATTGCGGTTGCGGACCGCGACACCGGTTCCGCCCAGGAAACAGCCGCGGATGTCCAAAAGAGCGCCGGCAAAGAGGGCGCAATCTCGGCGGCGATCGACATCCGCAATCGCGAGGCGATTCGGAAGGCGCTGCGCGAGGTCGTCCGGGACTACGGCGGCTTCGATGTGGTCGTCAACACCGCCGCGATCTTCCCTGCTCCGCCCGATGGACGCGTCACGGACGAGCTTTGGGGCCTGACGCTCGACCTGAACGTGACGGCGAATTACCGATTGGCTGAAGAAGCAGCGGCCATCTTTCGCGAGCAGGGACTGGACGGATGCATCGTCCTGACCAGCTCGGCGAACGCGGTGGTCGCCAAGCGCGGAAGCGAGGCTTACGACGTGAGCAAGGCCGCGGTCAGCCATCTCGTCCGCGAGTTGGCGATCGCGTTGGCGCCGAATGTGCGCGTGAACGGCATCAGCCCGGCGACGGTGGTGAAAGGCTCGACCATGTTCCCGCGCGATCGCGTCATCACATCATTGAAGAAGTACGGCATCACATTCGACGACAGCGCGGCGGACGACGATCTGCGGAAGCTGCTGGCGGATTTCTACGCGAAGCGCACGCTTACGCATCAGGCCATCGACCCGCAGGATTGTGCCAACGCAATACTTTTCCTCGCGGGTCCGCAGTCCAAATGCACGACGGGACACTTGATCCCGGTGGACGGCGGGCTGGCAGACGCTTTCCTGCGCTGACGAAGGAGCTGTTCTGGAGAAACCGGCACTAGTCGCGATCGATCTCGGAGCTGAGAGCTGCCGTGTCTCTTTGCTGCGGTGGACACGGCAACAGCCGGACGTTCGCGTGGTGCACCGGTTCGCGAACGGACCCGTCGCGCGAGGTAAGTCGCTGCATTGGGATTTCGAAGCCATCGCACGCGGCGTTGGGAAAGGGCTGCGCCTGTGCGCAGACCTGGCCGGCAACCGCACCATAGCGGCGATCGGTGTCGACGGGTGGGCTGTCGATTATGTGCGGCTCCGGCCGGACGGCCGCACGGTATCCGATCCCTTCTGCTATCGCGACGAGCGAAACATGGAAGCGGCCGAACGCGTCCACAAAATCATTTCTCCTGAACAGCTGTACCGGCTGACGGGAATCCAGTTTCTTCGTTTCAACACTCTCTACCAGCTCTACGCCGACGGACTCGCCGGCATGAAGCAGAGCACGCCCTGGATCAATCTACCCGAGTATCTGACCATGCGGCTTGGCGGAGAGCGCCTGGCGGAGTACACGAACGCTACTCACACCGGCATGGTCGACGCGAAGACAAGACAGTGGTCGAGAGAAATCCTCGACGTTCTCGGCTTCGATCTGGGCGCCGCGCCGCGGCTTGTGCAACCGGGCACGGTGGCCGGGCAAGTTTCTGGAGAACTCGCGCGGGTTCCCGCGTTTCGTGGAACGTCACTAATCGTGCCGGCGTGCCACGACACAGCCTCGGCGATTGCCGGGATTCCTGCCGAAGGCGACGACTGGGCCTTCATCAGCTCAGGAACCTGGTCATTGGTCGGAACCGTTCTCGACAAGCCGTGCGCGACCGATGACGCGCGAAAGAAGAACTTCACCAACCTCGGCGGCGCGGGCGGCCGAATCTGCTTCCTGAAAAACGTAAACGGAATGTGGATCCTGCGGCAGTGCCTGGAAGAGTGGCAGGCGAGCGGGCATCGCTGGACTATCGAAGAGCTGGTGCAGGAATCAGCCGCGCTGGGCGAGCCGGATCATTTGCTCGAAGTCGACGATCCCGAGCTGCTGCTCGTGGGCAACATGACGGCGCGAATCAATGCGCAGCGCAAACGGGCAGGTTTCGCCGTGTTGCGGAGCGATCGCGCCGGCATCCTTGCCTGCACCAACGTGATCCTGCACAGCCTGGCAGCGCGTTATGCGGAAATCCTGCGCGACGTCGCCGCGATCACGGGCAAGAAGATCAGGCGGCTTTACATTGTGGGCGGCGGCAGCAAGAACACGGTTTTGAATCGACTGACCGAAGAGAAGACGGGACTCGATGTCGTGCTCGGCTCGCCGGAGAGCAGCACCGTGGGAAATTTCGCGATCCAGCTTGCGGCGCTCGAAGCCGCCGGATCCGGCGCAGCGAGAGAATCGGTGGCGCGATGGGCCAGCGTGCTGGGCTCCAGTCCATCGGCATTTGCGGTAAGCAAGGCGCGCCGCGCGACAGTGTCGCGTGGCGATCACATTCGTAAGCGAGGAGTCGGCAAATGACGGACAAGCTGGCGGAAAAAGCGTGGAAGGCATTGGACGAGCTCGCCATCGAGCTGCCCTCGTGGGGCTTCGCTAATACCGGCACGCGTTTTGGAAAGTTCATCCAGGCGGCGGCCGCGACGTCGATCGAAGACAAGTTCCATGACGCGGGCCAGGTTCACGCGCTTACCGGCGCGTGCCCCACCGTCGCGCTGCATGTGCAGTGGGACCTGCCGAACGGCGTCAAGGATGTGCCTAACGTCCAGAAGCTGGCGAAGGAAACCGGCGTTCGCCCGGGCTCGATCAATCCGAATGTCTTCCAGGACCAGGAGTACAAGTACGGGTCGGTCGGCAATCCTGACGCGAAGATTCGCCGCCGCGCTCTCGACCACATCCTCGACTGCGTGAAGGTCGCGGAAGCGCTGGGTTGCCGCGACATCTCGCCGTGGTTCGCCGACGGCTCGAACTATCCCGGCACGCAGAGCATTCGCCGTCGCATCGCGTATTTCGAGGAAGCGTTGAAGGAAGTTCACTCCGCGCTGCGTCCGGGACAGCGACTGCTGGTCGAGTACAAGCCGTTCGAGCCGGCCTTCTACCACACCGACATCGCCGACTGGGGCATGGCGCTGCTTCTCGCCAAAGCTGCGGGACCGCAAGCGCTCGTTCTCGTCGACACCGGACATCACTACCAGGCGCAGAACATCGAGCAAATCGTGGCCTGGCTGCTGCACCAGCGCATGCTCGGCGGGTTCCACTTCAACGACCGCCGCTACGCCGACGACGACCTCACGCTGGGCTCTATCGATCCCTACCAGGTCTTCCGCATTTTTCACGAGATGCTTTCGTACCAGAGCGAAACCGGGAAGCGCGCCGACGTCGCTTTCATGGTCGACCAGAGCCACAACCTGAAGGGCAAGATCGAAGCCATGATCCAAACGGTGTGCACGGCGCAGGAGCTCTACGCCAAGGCTGCCATGGTGGATCACGAGCGGCTGTCGCGCCTGCAGGATTCGTGCTCGCTCGTCGATGCGGAAGAGACTCTGCGCGGCGCGTTCTGGGCCGACACTCGAGACGTTGTGCGCGAGTGGCGCAAGTCGAAGGGGCTGCCGCAGGATCCGATGGCGGCCTTCCGCGAGAGCGGGTATCTCGAGCGGATCACCAAAGAACGCCGCGAACGTAACATGAACGCGACCGCGTCCTACGCCTAGCTAACGGTGTACGTTCGCCAGGCCAGCGGTCACGATTCGTGACACGCTTCAGGCGTGCTGTTGCAGCCGCTCGATCAACGAGTCGTTCGGATAGAAGTGGTTCACATTCTCCGCCGTCACCAGCTGATGCTTCATGAAGAGCGCGGGCGGAGTGGGTTTGTGTTCCAGGATGTCGAGCGCCAGGCGAATGAGCCGCGGTCCATACTTCTCTGGAAAATAGGCAACCGAACCGATCAATCTCGTGTTCGGCTTGCGAAGCTCCGCTCGGCCTTGCGGTTCGGCATTCTGTCCGACGATGGCGCAATGCTCCATCCGGCCGGCTTCCTGGAAAGCGCGCAACGCTCCGAGCGCGCTGGGGTCGTTGGCGGCGCCGACGAGCACGCGCTTCGCCTGCGACCGGCGCAGATGCTGCCGCACGGCTTCGAGCGACACGCCAAATTGCCCGTCCCCATCGAGTTGCACGATCCGTAGATGGCTGCCGAGGGTGCCGGAAATTCCCGCAAGCACGCCGTGAATGCGCGTCTGCGGAACGGAACCGGCGCGGCGAATTTCCAGCGTCAAGACTTCGTCGACTTCCCCGCCCCAGTTCTGCGTGGCGAACCGCGCCAGGTGGCGGCCCGCGATTTGTCCAGCTTCGTAGTTGTTGGCGCCGAAGTAGGTCGCTCCGGGGTGCGGGATGTCGATCGCGATCACGGGAATCCCTGCGTCGAGCAGCTTGCGCGCAACCACCGGCGCCACCGCCTCGTCCGTCTGGAACTCGATTGCCAGCTCCACTTCTTCCCGGACCAGGTGGTCGGCATTGCGGACAGCGACCTTCGCGTCGTAACGGTTATCGATCGTGACCAGTTCGACATTGGCGGCTTCGGCGGCGCGGAGCAGGCTGGCGTCGACTTCGCGCGACAGCGACGAGTCCTGGCCTTGCGACGCGTAGCCGATGCGGAACTTTCGCGCCGGACGCACATCACGCACCAGCCGGTACTGGTTCGTGCCCAGTTTTTCGACGAAATTGCAGACGTGAAGCGTGTAGAGAATCCGGAAGCACGTACCCTTGCTCAGAGAGGTCCGCGCGACCACGTCGCGCAATCGCAACACTTCGCCGCCGGAGCGAAACGCTCCCATCACTTCCGCCGCATGCAGCAGCGAACTGATGACATAGCGGCTGTGCTTGGCGCGTACTTCCTTGGGACGAGACGGCATGGTCTCGGGTCCTGCCCCCGGTTGAACGTTTCGCAGTGTACAACATGAGCGCAGAGTTGCACACCTTAGGCAGCAGGCCTGAAAACGCCGGATGTGTCGTAAATCTATGAGTCTATGGGCGTTTCGCGCTCTGGGACACAACTTCTGCGTTTTGTGCAGCGAAACCTGAAGAATTCCTTGAAGGCGCTTGCAGTGCTGATTTGCGCGGGTGTATACCGCAATGCGCCAGCTCGCTCCGCGAGTGTGCTGCAAGCGCCGAGACGGAGCAGAAGCCGAATAGATGCGGCGTCCCACCGCTACTTTGCCACGAAGGGGTGCAAGGTATGAACGCTCCGCTCTTCTTCCGCCGGAAATCTATTGTTCTCACATTTGCCATTTGCCTTTTCGCGGCGTCGCTGCTGTTCGCGCAAACTAACCGCGGTGGCATCAGCGGCACTGTCTTCGACCAGCAGGGCGCGGTCGTGCCGAATGCGGCGCTCACCATCGTCAACGTTGGGACCGGCCAGCAGTTCGCAGTCACGACAGGACCTTCGGGTTCGTACAGCATCAGCAACCTCGACCCCGTGACCTACCGGATCGAGGCCCAGGCTGCGGGATTCAAGAAAGCTGTCGTCGAAAACGTGAAGGTCGACACCGCGACGACCGTCACGCGAAACATCAACCTGCAGCCGGGATCCGTTGACACCATCGTCTCGGTGCAGGCGGAAGCGCCGATCGTAAACACCGAGTCCGGCACGCAAACGCAGAACATCACGGCGCGCCAGATGCAGGACGTTCCCCTGTTCAACCGCAGCGTGCTGGACCTGGCGCTGACGGCGCCCAACGTGACCGGCACAGCAGGCAGCGAAGACGCCGACGTCACCTCCGGCCAACCCGTTCCCGGCTTCAATCTCAGCATCAATGGAGGCCGTTCGGGCAGCACCACCATGCTGGCAGATGGCGTGAACAACACCGGCGTCGGAATCGCGCGTGAGGTCGTCGCCTTCACTCCTGAGACGGTCCAGGAATTTTCAGTACAGACCTCTGCGTTCGATGCCCAGTACGGACAGACCGGCGGCGGCGTCATCAACGTCACGACCAAATCCGGCACCAACGATTTTCACGGCGTCGCGCTGTGGTACACGCGGAACCCGATCACCAACGCCGAAAAATGGACAGCCGGCACGGTGCGCCCGCCGAACAACCTGCGATTCAACCAGTTCTCGGGAACGCTTGGCGGTCCAGTGGTCATCCCGAAGATTTACAACGGCCACAATAAGACATTCTTCTTCTTCGGCGGCGAACCGCGCTATCGCATCGACTTCGTCTCGCAGGACACGATTCTTCCCACGGACGCGATGCGCAACGGTGACTTCAGCAACCTGGTCCGCACCTCGAGCGGCTGGCTGCCCACCGACATCGCCGCGCGCTTCAATCTGACGTCCGTTGGGACCTCGAACATCTTCCAGCAGTACAACCTCGTGAATGGACAGTGGAAGCGCGTTACGACGATCAACCAGTTCCCGGGAAACGTGGTTCCGAAGAACCTGTTCGATCCCGCCGCGATTCAGGCTCTCCAATTCATGCCGGAGCCCGGCGACTGGCACCTCGATCCGAATGGCCGCGTCAAGAATTACGTGGTGCAGCGCTTCGTAAAGCAGAATGAAACCCGCTGGACGCTGCGCATCGACCACAACCTGAGCGAGGCGAACAAGCTGAACTTCCGTTATACCTACGTGCCGGCGGCGGGCGTCCGCGGCTTTGGCAGCGACGTCAACGGCAACTCGGCGGCCTACAGCTGGGCGCGCCAGTTCGTGCTCGCGGACACGCACCTCATCACCAACCGGTTGATGAACGACCTCCGACTGAATTACACGCGCGGTACGTTCAGCGAGGACTACTCGCCGGAATTCAACATCAAGACCGGACGCAACCTCGCTACGGAACTCGGCCTCCCCAGCCTGACCCACGGCGGCATGCCGCTGTTCCAGTTCAGCTCGGACAGCAACGGCTTCGATGCGTTCACCAACATCGGTTCCTCGGCGTCCACCAACAACTTCAACACGGAGGAACGCTACAACATCGTCGATCAGATCTACTGGGACCGGGGCGCGATGCGCTGGAAGTTCGGCGTTGACCTCACCCATGCCCTGCTCAACGTAGCGCCATTCTTCGGCGCTTCCGGCGGCCGATGGGATTTCCGCGTAGCGCAGACCAGCAGCGCCTTCGGCTCCACCAGCACCGCAAACGGCGGGAACCCCTTCGCCAGCTACCTGATGGGCATTCCGAACCAGATCGCGGTTCGTCCGTTGCTGCTCAACTATTACTACCGGTGGAACTCCGCCTCGGCCTTCATCCAGAACGACTGGAAGGTAAAACCGAATTTCACATTGAATCTTGGCGTGCGCTACGGGTTGCAGCTGCCGCGTACGGAAAAGAACAACCTGCAGGGGTCGTTCGTTCCTTCCCTGGCGCAGCCCTTCACGCTGCCCACGCCGATCACGTTGCCGGGCACGACGACCACGTTGACGTCGTTCCTGGTTGCGCCTTTCCAGTTCGCCGGACACGGCTCGTCGAAATACATCGAGCCGATTGAGCGCTGGGACTTCGAGCCGCGCATCGGCTTCGCCTGGAGCCCGTCGATTTACCACGATCGGCTCGTCATCCATGGCGGTTACGGGATTTCGCACCAGTCGATCCTCGGCAACAATCGCTTGCCGAACCCGGACTTTGGCGGATTCGTAAACGCTTCAACCCTGGCGACGACCGGCACGGCAAGCTGCGGCACCACGCTCTCTACCGGTGGCGTGGATCCGTGCTCGGCGCTGAAGATGACAGGCAATCCGGAGGTCGCGAATACCGGGCTGTCACCGGCGCAGGCTCTGAATATCCCGGCGAATGGCCTGGTCTATCTGCCGAGTCTCGGCATTCCGGGATATGCCATCTCCAACGACTCGCACATTCCGTACGTGCATAATTGGAACCTCACGATCCAGCACCAGATCATGCGTGACAGCGTGCTCGAGCTCGGCTACTCCGGCGCGCGCGGTTCGCACCTGTACACGCAGCTCATTAACATCAATCCGCGTGACTTTAACCTGATCCAGCAGATGCAGAACGCGGTGCTGATTGCGCCGGGCACCACCGGAACCGCGGTTACGCCGATCGGAACGGAAACGACCTTCACCGACCCGCTGGGACGCAAGGACCTGCTCGGCAACACCATCGGCATCCCGTGGGGTTCGCTCGCGAGCAAGTTCCAAGGCTTTAACAACCTGAACGAGTATTTCAACGCGCAGGCGACCAGCATCCGGCACGCGGGCTACATCAGCTTCACGCGCCGCATGAAGAGCCTGGAAGCGACCATCAACTACACCTATTCCAAGTCGATGGATAACGCGTCCGACGCCAGTCCAGACACGCGCACGCTTAGTACTCCCACCAGCACCGGCGGCAACGTGACATTTGGCGCGCCGCTCAGTAGCGACCGTTCGATCTCCACCTTCGACCAGCCGCACTGGCTGACCGCGCGCTACGTTTGGGATCTGCCCTTCGGGCGCGGGCAGCGCTTCCTCTCCGACTCGTGGTCGCCGGTCAACGCGATTCTCGGCGGCTGGACCACCAGCGGAATCGTCCGCGTCAACAGCGAATACCCGTTCATGCCGACGCTCAGCGACGCCAACGGCCTGAATGCCACCACGACTCACACGGTGCGTCCGGACATCAATCCGGGCCAGCCGTTGATCAATCCGCTCTACAGCCGCGACTGCGTTACCGCCGCGACCTGTGAGCCGTTCATCAATCCGGCCGCGTTCATCCGCCCGGTCAAGGGACAGCTCGGCAATGGAGCGCGCGTGCTGGCGATCCGCGGTCCAATGCAGAAGTACTTCGACGCCTCCGTGCAAAAGAGCTTCAACTTCCCCGGCAAGTGGGGCGCCGACGGCAAGCGCCGCGTTCAGTTCCGTGTCGACGCGCTGAATGTGCTCAATCATCCGAACTTTCAGGTCAGCTCGGGGAACGCCGGACCCGACTTCATGGGTGCGCCCAACGAAGGCACGGTCACGGTCAACACCACCACGGGCGTGAAGACGTATACGCCGCTCACCACCACGGAGTACAACAACTGGGCCGTGATCAACGGCCAGCCTTGCACGACCGGCGGGCCGTCCACTTGTCCCACGTCCACCACCGGCACGAACCAGTACAACAGCATCGTGGCGATGATCAATGCGCAGCGCCAGTCGAGCGGAGCGTTGCCGACGAACTTCTGGACGATCCCGTTGACCAAGGGTTTCGCCACCAAGGACGCAAACAACTTCGACATCCGCGACCTGACCGGTTTCAAACTCTACCGGTTGCGTCAGACCTACAACACCGGCTTCGGGCAGCTGCGCGAATTGCAACTGCCGCGTTACCTTCAGTTCGGTATCAGAATCTTCTTCTAACGGGACCCGGAATTGACAATCACTCGCTGTTCGGTAGTTCTCCTACTGGTCGCGAGCGCCTGGGGACAGGCGCCCGCGCCAGCGCCGTCCACACCCGCGCCGCAGGAGGTTCCACGCTCCTGGGTTGATCCGGCCACGCATCACCGCATCGTCCGGCTTTCGGATGAGCCCGGCACCGCCAGCCTTTACTTTCACCAGAATGCTTACACGGCCAAGGGCGATCTGCTGCTCGTCACCACGCGCGAGGGCCTGGCGACCATCAATCTTCAGACCAAACAGGTCAAACCACTGATTGAGGGCCGCATCCGCAACGTCATCGTCGGACGCAAGACGCGCCAGGTTTTCTATCTGAAAGACGACACCGCGTACGCGACCGCTCTCGATACCGGTACAACGCGCGCAATCGTCACCGAACTCAAGCTGCGCAGTGGCTCGGGGTTCGCCGTCAACTCAGACGAGACCTTGCTCGGCGGGAGCTGGGTCGATAATCCCGAGCAGGAACGCGCGCAGCAACAACAGCTCCCGCGCGATCGCGGCGACAACTACCCGGGCAAGGGCGACATGATGGAGCGGCGCCTCGCGGCGAAGATCCCGATGTCTCTCTACACCATCGACATCAAGACCGGCAAGATCAACACCTTCAACCATTCCACCGATTGGCTGAATCACGTCCAGTTTTCGCCGACCGATCCG
>Ga0157369_10001916_pt1 | contig 25105 bp, 18 predicted proteins | sample C25metaG_FD_113461 | JGI IMG/M metagenome (GOLD analysis project Ga0157369, IMG submission 113461) | Corn rhizosphere microbial communities from Kellogg Biological Station, Michigan, USA - C2-5 metaG | ecosystem: Host-associated > Plants > Roots > Rhizosphere > Soil | place: USA: Michigan... | reverse complement strand
TAATCACCGACCTCATTTATCTTTGCAGATGAAAACACCTCAAAGTGTTTACAAACAAAAAATCCCAGTTACTTAAGCAACTGGGACTATCATAAATTTGTCAACTTATTTCAGGACGATTCACAAGATACCATCACCAATTCATCTTAAAAAAGAAGTCCTATAATTATCTATGAGACGTTCTAATTCTATTTAGTTGTCTTCAACTGCTTATTAATTAAAAGTATGCAGGCACATTATAATGTGTATAGTTGGTACAGCAGAGGAAAATCAGGTGTTAACTGCGCCATAAAGGGTATAACCGATATTAATAGATTGAGTTAGCTATGTATGCTTAGTATGTCGTGTACAGCATGGGCTGCTTTTGTAAATTGAAAGTGAAAGCCTGAATTTAACAGGCGTTTAGGTTTAACCCAGCGGCTTTTGAGGATGAGCTCTGTTTCGGTCCCAATAATCTTCGCACCAATGGCCAATAACCATGTAGGTGCAGGCAAGCCGATGCAAATGCCGTAGGCTCGCCGAAGGATACGCATTAAATCTACATTTTTTATGGGTTCGGGCGCTGTACAATTAATCACGCCATTTAGTTCCTGATGTTCCACTATCCATTCTGTGGTACGTGCAGCATCCTGCTCATGTACCCAGGCCACAAACTGCTGGCCGTCACCCTGCCTGCCACCCAGGCCGACTTTTACAAGATTAAGCAAGCGCGGAAGAACGCCGTCGCTATGACCTAACACGATGCCCATTCTCAGGGCCACTTTGCGGGTTTTTGGCGTATAGCAGGCAAAGAAGCTTTCTTCCCATTGTTGGCACACGTCAATAGAAAAGCCATAGCCAATGTCGCCGTTCGCTTCGTCTTGCGGATAATCGTTAAAACACCTGTTGTTAACCGATTTATTTAACTGTAACTTTAATAGTATACCCATTGGTATATAGGGCCAATTACACTTAGAAACTCAGAATAATTTTTATCGCGGAAGAGCGCCCTGCTAAATTTTACCTGCATCTAAAATTTTCGGGATATGAAACCTACAACCACCAGGCGCGAAGTAATGCCTGTTTTGATCTTCTGCTGCGGCGTTTTTGTAATCGGTTTTGTGCTGGCTTTGTTTTGGGGAAACTCAGTGCAAGCGCGCAGTACCGCAATAGAATGGGAGCTGGCATGCTTTGTTTCAGGCAATCTTATTGGCTTTTTGTTTGCCATACCCAAGAACAATCAGGCTAACAATCTGCCTTCCACAAACAACACCAATAATGGCACGTCCGGAGCGAACGCAGCCAATAACGGCGGCGACACCGCTGCTGATGCCCGGCGTTATAATCCGCTGGTCAATAATAACCTGGTGGAGATCTCAGACTGGTTAACTAAGATCATTGTGGGTTTAGGTTTGGTGAAGCTCACCAAAATTCCGCCTTATATGACAGCTCTTGCCACGGCACTGGCATCCGGCCTTTCAGCCAACAATAAAGTTAGCGGCGCCCTTTTATCGTTTTCATACGCGCTTATTGTATGCGATTTTATTATCGGTTTTTTGTTTGCTTATTTGATGATGCGGCTATATCTGGGTGGGCAGATCATCAAGGCCGATCAGGACATTTATTCGGGCATGGTGCAAAAACTAAATGCCGTTGGCGCCAAGGTTGATACTTTAGATAGTAACCAGACCGTGCTGGCCCAGCGCGTTATCCAAAATACAGCGCCAAATGCTCCTGCAGATGATCAACAACAGGCATTCGATCAATTACGCGAAATGACCAGCGAGTATGACAATGTACGCATAGCAGACTGGGGGCAGCGCGTGCAAATGAAAGAACTGCTGGCCGCAAAAATGGCGGTTTTTGCCCTCGATAATCATATTAGCAAGGACGACATTCTTAATCTTTACGCCCAAAATGCAAGCGAGGGATTGATCATTACCCTTGCTACTATCATCATCGATAGTCCGGAACCTACAGACGTTGACCGCTTGCTGAAATATAGTGACAAGGTAACTTATAAACACGTACAGTACCGGATGTTAAACGCCATTGGCAAGCTGCTCGAGCGAAAGCTTGTTACGCCAACTCAGCTTAGCAGGCTAAATGCATTTGTTGACAACTGCAAAGCTACCGCCGATGCTTCATTAATGAAGAAAATTGACGAAATATCTGTTTTGTTGAACAGTTACAAAGTATAAAAAGGAAGCGCCATCTCATATTTTTCACAGTTTCGCTCAATCTAATTTACATTTTCACAGTTTCAGCTCAATTTTGAATTAAACACGGTAACTTTAAGTAATCAATCCATAATATTTCATAGTGAAAACAAAGCCTACTTCTATAGCGAGGCCTGACAGTAACGTGTATTTGTCAAAAAATATATCATGACCTTATGTTCCAAGTATCTATCGACAAATTGTTTTATTTGTGCTTTTTTTCTTTTTTCTGTATAAAAGTGTTTGCGGCTGATACTGTAAGAATCGGGATTATATTATCTAGCAAAGGTCAGCAAAATGGAACAATTAGCCCTAGCAAAACAGCTATCAATATTGCTCTACAAGATTCACCTTTAAATTTTCGTGATTATTTTTTCCCGAGTGGCAATTGTTGGCGTTGTGAGAATAATATTTTGAAATCATTCAAGGATCATCGGTTGGCATGGCAATTACCAATAAAGATTTATTATTCATTGGAAAATTCTGTTTATGATCAGATGAATCAATTGGTTAATAAAGATAGTGTTTTAGTGATACTGGGCGTTCCTAATTCTGCCTTAGTTAAAGATATTTTTGAATTAAAAGATCTGAACACACCGGTAATATCATCTATTGCCACGGCATCTGAATATACTATAGAGGCAAGAAGTTTTTCTGAAGATCCTCAAAAAAAAGAAGAATGGACGAACCATCATAAATGGTTCTTTAGAGCTACAAGTCCAGATATTGTGAGAGTTGAGTCTTTAATTGATTGGTTAATAGAGGATGGCATAAAAAATTCATATGTCTTGTATAGCAACGATGCTTACGGTAATGGATTAAAAGAAGATTTTAAATCAGTTGTATCCACTAAAAATAATTTATCGGCCAACTATTCGCCGTTTAGCGCATCCGAGCAAAGTCCCGACGAGGACAGCCTTAGCTATATCAAATCGGAAATTAGAAATCGGAGAGCCAAAATCGAATCAATTATTGTTTTTGGCAATAGTAAAGATGCGACAAAGGTTATCGAAAAAATCAAACCGATATCTGACAATATTCCAACGTTTGTAATAGAGGCCAGAATTGATAAAAAAGAAAATCTTTTTTGGGGTAAAACATTTAATAACGTCCGTACCCTTTCAGCTCCTTTAGTTTGGAACGCCGACTTTGATGTTAAGCAATTCGCAAAAAAATATTTTGACGTTATTCATCAAAACTTTGGTGATGAGGACTTAGTGCCACTGGCGTCTGGCTTTGCCTATGATGCTACCATCATTTCATTAACGGCGATTGAACGTAGTATATCTCAAGTTGGATTGGATAAATGGCGTCAATTAAGTTATAAATCCCGTAAAGAGGTTATTCGTTACACATTAGAATTACCTTTAAACTTGCCACTGGTTATGTCTAGGGGCAGCCTCACAGAATCCCATGATGTTGTTACTAAACTTCAACGTAGCTATATACAGGATAATAAATTATACCTGTACACAAGCGTGCCAAATAAGTTCTCTTGGTTTTGGTTCATTTTAATATTTGGCGGCGGCATCGGTGGGTTAACCCGCGTTATTCTTTTTGCTCATAACAAACTAAAAATCAATAGATATACGGGTTCTTATTTTCCGCCGTTTAAATTCATTCTTACATCTATGATAGTGGGAATTTTTGGAGCGATATTGATGGACATATTTTGGGATACCACATTGATGCACGAGATATTGCCTAAATTTTTCGATCAATTTAACTTACAGGATAACGCGCTGGTTATAGGCATCCTAGGGGGGATTATACCTACAGCGATTATAACTTTCTTAAATAAGGGCGAGAGCCATACCGATGGTACATATTGAAGACATGAAAATTTGCCATTTAAGCTTTATATTACAGCGACGATTTGACAACTTTACTATAGATTTCTTAGAGTGGGAAGATAGCAGCATGCTAAAAAAAACTATTGAACAAAACCCCCATACCAACAAGGTAGCAGTCGAAAGTTCAACAGGAAGGCCTGTCGGTTATATCTTGGGAGGAGATACAGGACTAAGGGGTGTGCTCCATCACTTATTTGTTTCACCAGAGTATAGAAGTGCAGGTATTGGTTATTTACTTATGGCCGAATGCCTAAAGGGATTTAGAGAGAATGCATGGGGAGCACGGCGAATTTTAGGACTTGTATATGGCAATAACCCATCAGCTATAAAAATATTAAAACAAAATGGATTCATTTTTAATCCTATTCTGGAACAGAATTTTCCCTGTGTTATTCCCTGCTATCTTGACTTATGATAGACAAAGACATAACAGAACATTATTTGAAAAATGTCCTAAATAGGGAGGAAGATGAGGCCAATCGTCTGTTTGGGTTAGAAATAGAGTTGACGCTTGCCTCTTTATCAGACTATCGGATAGTCAAAGATCCATCAATTACGGAAAAACTACTCCTTCGAATTGCTTCAGAAAAAAATTGGGAGATAATTTATGATAAGGTATCAAATAAGCCCATTCGAATCGAAACTTTAAACGGAAGTAGTGAACATAAGCTATCTATCAGTCCAGATTTTTCCGTATCTACGTTAGAAATTTCAACAATTCCTGAAACAAGTTTGCAAACTTTGCTAGAAAACACCCAAGACATCGGCACAAAGGTCAATCTAATTGCAAAAAGAAATGGCCTTTGCTTAATCGCCGGTGGAGTGCATCCCTTTGCATCGCCAGACCAATCGGACATTTATTCTTTTAATTCGCGGTATGTTAAGACGTTACTGTCAGAGGAAATGCCACAGCTCATCTGCCAGTCGTTACAATTCACGTTTAGTTTAAATGCTGATGAATTAGTGCCTATGTATAGCACTCTGCAAAAACTTATACCTCTATTTTCCAGGCTTTTTAGCGCATCGCCTGTTTATAACGGAAAAATAACTGACAAGTTTTCTTTTAGAGAATGGTTTTATTTGCAACGTTCTTTGTTGGACAGAAGATATGGCTTTGGCCCCCAAATCAAATCAATTAACGATTATTATAATTTGGTAATAGATTACCCTTTAAGCCGGATTATTAGAAACGGTAAAACGGTCTTTTTAGATAAAATGGTACCCTTCCGTGAATTCGCAAAATACAGAACACATTTTTCAGCGGGCATTGATGATGGCAGATCTATAATTGATGATTTTGAAGTGTTTGAATCTACCATATGGCATAATATCAGAATTAAAAGCAGGATTGGGGCGATCGAAATAAGATCCACAGATTCACTACCCATGCCATATATTGCGCCATTTGCAAGCTTTATAAGAGGAATAATTGCAAACATAAACGAAGTAAAAAGTTTTATCGACGTTATAGAGTTCAAGCATCTGCCCCATCTTTACAAGAAAAGTATTATAGAGGGTTTAGGAAATGATATCTTTACGCAAAAGATGCTCCCACACATCATCTCACTTGCTCAAAAGGGATTGTATGTAATTGGAGAAGCAAATTGCATATGCCATTTAGACAAGCTGAAAAAGTTTATTTACGACAAAAAAAATATTGCCAGTGAAATCCAAGAGCAATTTAGAGGCAGCAATAACTCGGAAGAACGGATGTTTAAGGTTATGTCTATTTTATCTTGGCCTTAAATGCCGTAATGAAACGAATGCCAAATGACTTAGATGTTTGCATAATTTTTGATATCTCTTATTGCTGTTATGCTTCCTGAGTCTATATAACATTTGTCAAGTGTGGGGAATAAAGGATATAGATATAAAAGGGCATAAATAACAAAAGGCCTCATTATGAGGCCTTTTGTGGGAGCAACAGGATTCGAACCTGTGACCCTCTGCTTGTAAGGCAGATGCTCTGAACCAGCTGAGCTATGCTCCCATTGTTTTAGGACTGCAAATATAGTTTCTTTTTCCAAAAATGGTTAAAAAATTAAAAAATCATTTTTAGATGCTCAGGAGATGGCTTACTTACACAGCGTAGGTCTGGGCAATGATGCCGTTTTTAAAAACCGATATGGTATTTAAGGTTAATTGCTGTGGTTGTTCTAATGATGAAAATATTGGAAGCCCCTTTCCTAATGCTACTGGATGAACCACTAATCGATACTCATCAATCAGGCCTGTTGCTATCAGGCTTTGAGCAAACGTTGCACCGCCATGTGCCAGCAGCGGGTCGCCGTTTTGTGCTTTAAGCTGCATGATCTTTTCTTTGAGCGGCGAGGTTATGATGCGGGCCTGTTGCCAGGAGTCGACACGCGGATTCAGTGTTGACAGCGCTGTTCCGGATTGTTTGTCAGACCAGGTTGCGTCGTTCAGCGCCTGGGTAGTAGATTCTTCATGGCGGCCTTCAGTTCTGGAAAAAACAATCTTGGGAATGTCATTCATCGGCGCAGCAAGCGGACTGGCAGATGTGGGCCAATAGGCTTTCATGTCATTAAAGGTTCGCCGGCCCATTAAGTGGGCACCGGCGTTCCAGAGGGTATCAACAAGCCATTGTTCCGCGCTGGGGTCAGACGGGGTTTTAAACAGCCAATCAATTTCTCCATTTGGCCCGGCAACAAAACCATCAACAGAAACCGACATTTTAAGAATCAACTTTCTCATAACCTCAAAATTAGTTTCAGGACACGATGATCAAAAGGGCTGAAAGCGAAAATAGCAAGGGGCATTTGCGACGGTGCAATTCCACAGTAAATCAGCGGAAACCCACCTGGCAAATGCCCCAATGCTATAAGGAAGCTCTAATTGGTTTATTCTTTAAAGACCGACTTGTGTATATGGAGCGATGCTTCTTCCAGAACCGTTTTAAGTGTTTCCAGCTTTAGTGGTTTGGATATATAATTGTCCATCCCGGCTCTAAAGCACTCCTCGCGGTCCTCTACCATTGCGTTGGCCGTCATAGCGATTATATAAGGTTGCTTGTCAACATGAGCTCTGATATAGGCAGTCGTTTTCAATCCGTCCATTTCGGGCATCTGTACGTCCATCAATATTAAATCATAAAACTCATTTTCGAGCAGCTCAATCACCTCACGGCCGTTAACAGCCAGATCTGGTCTATAGCCAAGTTTGTCCAGCACTCGTAAAATCAGTTTCTGGTTGATCAGGTTATCCTCGGCTACAATCAATTTAAACGGATATTGTCCGGCAAAATCATTGCTTAACAACACGCTATCCTTCTTTTCATCTTTCTGCTGCTGCAGTTCCTGTTTAAATTGGGCAAGTATTACGCGGCCCAAATGCTGTTGTTTTACCGGCTTGGTTAAAATCGCCGCAAACAGATCAGCATGGTTCTTTTGGGTATCGCTGCCAATTGAACTGAGTAGAATGATAGGCAGTTGGGGATATTTCTTTTTAAGTGCCTTCGCTAAATGAACGCCATCTACCTGCGGCATCTGCATATCCGTAATCGCAAGATCAAAATTCTGGTCCTGCGCCAATATGTGTAATGCCTCTGCAGCCGAAGATGCCAATACCGGCGTTAACTTCCACTGCTCCATTTGAAGTTGTAATATGCGGCGGTTGGTGGCATTGTCATCTACAATAAGTACACGTTTGCCTTCAATATCGGCCATATTAAGCGTTTCAAACTGTTTTTTTTGTTGCTTGCTGGCATGGCATTTTATAGTGAAATAGAAAGTTGTTCCTTCACCCTCCTTACTATATACAGATATGTTACCACCCATAAGGGCCGCTAACCGTTTAGAAATGGCTAAACCCAAACCGGTACCGCCGTATTGGCGCGTGGTTGACGAGTCGGCTTGGGTAAAGGCTTCGAACAATTTGTTAACCTTGGTTTCGGGGATGCCAATTCCGGTATCTCTTACTTCAAAGGCTATCTCTATTTCGTCGTTTGTCAACTGGTTAAGCAGGCTCACGCCTAAAAAAACCTCTCCTTTTGAGGTAAACTTCATCGCGTTGCCCAGCAGGTTAATCAATATTTGCCGCAGGCGCATGCTATCTGCCATTAATTGCACCGGCAAACAATGATCTACCTGATACATCAGGTCAATACTATTTTCTGAGGCCTTGCCTGCAAAGAGATCCAACACCTCTTCAACACAACGGCGCAGGTCGAAATCGTGCACATCCAGTTCCATTTTTCCCGATTCAATTTTTGAAAAATCGAGGATGTCATTGATTACCGCCAGCAGGGCTTCCCCACTATGGATGATCGTTTGCGTATATTCCCGTTGTTCGGTATTGAGGCGGGTTTCATTTAAAAGCGCTGCCATTCCCAGTACACCATTCATAGGCGTTCTGATCTCGTGGCTCATAGTAGCGAGGAAGATGCTCTTGGCCTGATTGGCGTGTTCTGCTTCTTCGCGTGCTTTTTCGGCTTCCTGGCGTGCAAGCTGCTCATATTCCTGCTGCTTAGAAAGCTCCAGATTTACGCCGTTTAATTGCTGCGCTTGCCTGAGCAGGTCCTCATTTAGCACGTGAAGTTCGTCTGACTGGAGTTGCAGCTCTTCTGATTGCGCCTGCAATTCTTCCGACTGCGTTTGTAGTTCCTCGTTCAGATCCTGTAGCTTGCGGGCCTGTTTGTTAACTTCTGTTGTCCGCTCGGCAACAAGTCTTTCCAACTCAGCTTTTTGGCTTTCAATTTGTTTAACACGCTTTTTATAGAGCAGATAAATAATTGCGGCAATTGCAGACACGGAGAGGAATCTGAACCACCATGTTTCCCAGTAGGGAGGCTGCACGATAACTTTTATAGCTACGCCCTTGTTATTCCAAACACCGTCGTTGTTACAGGCCTTTACCCTGAACACATATTCGCCTGGGTCGAGATTGGTATAGGTGGCCTGATGCCGGTTGGCTACGTAGTTCCAGCCTTTATCAAAGCCCTCCATCATGTAGGCATAATGGTTCTTTTCAGGAACGGTAAAGTTGAGTGCCGAAAAATCAAATGTAAAAACAGTTTGGTCGTGACTAAGGGTGATTTCGCGGGTATCGGTAATAGACTTGTTTAAGGGCGATTTTTCTGAATCGGCATAAACGGGTTTGTTAAAGAGCTGAAACCCGGTTAGTACTACTGGGGGTATATTAGTATTATGGCTGATATCGGCAGGATCAATGATATTAAATCCGTTATTACCTCCCATATAGATATTGCCATCCGCGCTACAAAAACCGGAGTGCAGTACAAAGTCGCGGCCTTGCAGGCCGTTATCAAGTCCATAGTTATGAATTGAACCCGTTTGAGGATCAAATACGGAAATGCCATCATTGGTGCCCAACCATAGTTTTCCGGCCTTGTCCATAGTTAGGCTGTTGATTACATCATTGGCCAATCCGTTTTCGGTAGTATAGGACACGAATTGTTGCTTTGCCGGTATCCATTTATTCAATCCCCCCCCGAGCGTACCTACCCATATATTGCCCTGTTGGTCGGCAAGTATGCTGCTTACAATATCACTTGAAAGGTGGCTGTTTGCTTTGTTTAATACCTTAAACGTATTGGTTTTAGGGTTAAAAAGATTTACGCCGCCGTCGTAAACGCCTATCCATACTTTCTGTTGAGGATCTTCATAAAAGGCGCGGATGGTATTGCCCGTTAAATAATGCGGGTCATCTTTTTTGCCCAGGTCATACTGGTACCGCTTAATGTTCCCCGTTTTTACGTCGAGCACGTTTACGCCGCCCTGGTTAGTGCCAATCCATAACTTACCCTCATGATCTTCCATAAAGGCGTAAATTTGATCGTTGCTTAACCCGGTATTGCCCGGCTTGCTACGATAATGCTTAAAGGTGTTTTTGGCCGGATCATAGAAATCAACGCCCCCGCCATAAGTACCGAGCCAAATGCCGTTGTGGTGGTCGCTTTTTAAAATATTGAGAATGGAATTACTACCCGGGCTATTAGTCCGGCTGGAGTCGTGCCCGATATGTTCGAATTCGTCGCGTTCGGGGTCAAAAAGGTCCAGCCCGCCGCCATCCATCCCGATCAAAATCTTGCCATTGCCGGCGTCTGTAAATGAAGTTACCACTCTATAGCTTAATCCCTTACTGTCAATGCCCTTGCTATGGTAAACATCAAACAGGGGAAGGCTCCTGTCAAATTTATTTATTCCCCCTGCATAGCAAGCCACCCATAAAATGTTGTCGCGGTCGGCCAATACGGCGCGTATGGAACTGCCCCTGAGGCTGTAGATATCATCCGGGTGATTTTTGTATGCCTGGAAAGTTCCCTTTTTGGTATCAAAAAGATTCAGGCCGCGTTCTGTTCCTATCCATAGCTGGCCGTTTTTAGCCGGTTCGATGGTAAAAATAATATCGCTGCTTATACCCGCAGGGTTTTTGATCGAATATCTGTATGCTTTAAATGTATTGGTGGTATAATCAAATTTATTGAGGCCGGCATCATTGGTTCCTATCCATAGGTTGTTTGCATTGTCTATTGCCAGGGCGCGTACATCATTGCTGGAGATAGACCCAGGAGCCTTGCCGGGCACAAAATGCAGGAAGTTGTTGCTGCCTTCCTTTAAAAGGTTTAACCCATTTAACGTGCCAACCCAGATGTTCTTATACTTGTCTTCTATAATGGCATTGATTCTCCCATCACTTAAAGCGCCGGTGGCTTTAGATGAAAGAAAGCGCTTAAAGGCATTCTGCTTTTTGTTAAGAACATTAAGCCCGCGGTAAGTGCCAACCCATATATTACCGGTGTGATCCTCGGTAATACACGTAATAGCATGATCGGATATAGACCGCGGATCGCTGGTGGGCAGAAAACTTACGAAAGAATCCGTGGCGCGGTTATAGCGATTTAGCCCATAATTTGTCCCAACCCATACGTTGCCCTGTTTGTCTTCATACAGGGCGGTAATATTATTGGAAGACAGGCTATGCTTATCCTTAGGGTTGTTTCTGTAAACGATAAAATTATAGCCGTCATACCTGTTTAAACCGTCTTCGGTGCCAAACCACATAAAGCCGTAACGATCCTTAAGTATGCATTGTACCGTGCTGTGCGAAAGGCCGTTATCAGTTGTAATATGAGTAAATTTAATATTTTGCTGCGCTTTGAGGGCGGTCGAAACACCCATTATTAACAACAAAACGGTTATTACAACCTTGCCACGTCTTAATAAAAAACATTTTACCATATTATTCTGGTATTCGTAATTGTTAAAATAATTTAGACGTTTTTATAAGTGGATGCAGTTGCTTTGCAGCAAGTGGTTTATACTCTAAATGCGTACAAAAAGTTTTATCAATAAGAAAAATAACCGGAGGGATATTGCAGGGAATAATAAAACATATTTATTCCATAGGGCTCCAACCGGCAGCTATTAACCTAATAAAGCGCTGACTTTTACCTGAAGTATTACAGTTATTGAAGCGGAAGAGTAAAAGAGAAGGTGCTGCCTTTGCCGGGTTCACTTTCTGCCCACAGCTTTCCACTGTGGCGTTGAATAATTTCATGGGAAAGATATAAACCGATGCCTAAACCTGAAATAGTGGGCCCCACGCCCTCTACCCGATAAAATCTCGAAAATATTTTGTCAAGATGTTTCTGCTCTATGCCAAAACCATAATCTTTAACACTTACAGTTATTTCATGTGGGGTATGTTGCAGGCTTACTTCTACCAGGCTGGCCGAAGGCGAATATTTGATAGCATTGGTAAGTAAATTAATGATCACCTGCTCTATCCGCTGAGAATCGCCTATCACCATTAGTGGAACTGTATTTGGGGTATATCGTACTTCGTGGCTTCCCTGCGAGTGCTGGATGAGTTCAACTGCCTCTTCCACTATAGGGTTAATGTCAAAAGGTACGTCAGATAACTCAAGCTTGCCTGCCTCAATTTTCGAAATATCAAGCAGGTCCGATACCAGCGCAGACAGTTTTTTAACCTGGTTTATGGTTTTATTGACAAACTTTTTACTCTTTTCATCGGGTTTCAATCTGCTCAATATTTGCAGATAGCCGGTAATGCTGGTAAGTGGCGTTTTAAGTTCATGGCTGGCTAAACCAATAAACTCGTCTTTCTTGTCATTAAGTATCTTTACTTCGTCATAAAGTTTGGCGTTCTCCAGACCCGTAGCTGATTGAGATGCAATTGAAGCAATTAAACTTTCTTGTTCTGCACTAAACCTGCCAGCTTCAGGATGAGCCAGCAACAGTCCGCCAATAACTTCGCCGGTCCGGGTTATTACAGGGGCGGCTATATAGCTGGATATTTTCAAATGATCCCGAAGTGCACAACGCCTGCGGTCATCCGGATCTTTGGCAATATCATCAACCCGCACGGCCGTGGTGCTGTTAAACATGTTTTGAAAAAACTCGCTTCCTTCTGCTCTTGCCAGGTTGTCAAAAGTCTTTTGAGAAACTCCGGAAAGTGCATATAAGGTAAGCGGTGAGTCCTCCCTAACCATGGAGCTGTAAAAGAAGATGCCAAATTTAGCGCCCGTTAAAGAGGTGGCGGCATCACCCACTTTTTGCAGTATTTTTTCAATAATCAAATCCTCAGACGTGGCTTTGATTATTGCATTGAGCGTTTCCAGGCGCTTGGTATAATGCAGGGCCGCATCGCGTGCTTCTTTTTGTATACTAATATCGCGCGCTATCTTCGAGGCGCCTATAATATTGCCATCGCGGTCCTTAATGGGCGAAACGGTAAGCGAAATGGGAATCAATCTGCCGTATTTGCTGACACGGATGGTTTCAAAGTGATCGATCCGGTTGCCTCTGGCAATGTTAGTGATAATGTAATCTTCTTCGGCAATGCGCTCGGGCGGTATCAGCATGGTAATGTGCTTGCCAATAGCTTCGGCCTCGGTATAGCCAAATAACTTTTCGGCCGCCTTATTCCAACTGGTGATGAAGCCTTTTAATGTTTTGCTGATGATGGCATCGTCAGAGTTATCTACAATAGCAGCCAGCCTGGCCTGTTTTTCGTCCAGCTCGCGTGCGCCGGTAGTTTCTAATACCGTATTTACTACGCCGTTCGGCACACCCTCGGTATCAAATAAGAGGGACGGAAAAACTTTCACGCGAGCTTTGGTGGCGTCGGGCCGCTCAATAATTAGTTCGGTTCCGTCTGCTGTGGCCGTTTTTTCTTTAAATAGCAGTGCCGCAGGGCTTAACTCCCGCGACATCTCTACACCATCTGTATTATATATTTTATAGGCGCCACTCCACTGATCCTGGTCTGTTTGCGGTTCTCTGCCCCATAATTTTACGGCTGCCTTATTAAAGGAAGTGATATATCCGCGTTGGTCGCAGGTATAAACAGCAACTGGCAAATGATCAAACGCCGCAAGCGAAAATTGATTGCAGCTATTGCTTACTTGACTGGCTAATATTTCTGGTCGATCAGGATTCATTAAAAAAGCAGATGTCGGGCTGTAATATAAACAGTAAATACTCTAAATTGTTGTAAGGTACGAATAATGCCGCGTGTATTAATGTTTGGTTAATTTTGTTAAACTAATATGATAATTCTACTTTTTTTTGCCGCCTGCAGACATTTGTAGTTTTTTTAAAAGATCAATACCTGTAGCGTCTGTATTTTCACCGCAATTGCTTAACATAACTACGACAAGCTTGTTTGTACTATTAAAAGCCATAAAACTGCTGCTGCCGTAAGTGCCGCCATTATGAAAAATATAATCGGTTCCGTTAACCGAGATAATATGCCAGGCCAGGGCCACCTTTACATCATGGTTAAACGTTTGCCGGTGGGTTAATTGTATCGCTTTGCCTAACCTGCCGTTAGTGGGCTGCATATTGGCCTTCGCGTAAACTATCAAATCATTTAAGCTTGACCGGAGAGATCCACAGGCGGCCAGCGCATTAAAATTCCAGGCCGGTGTAGGGTTGCCATCTTCATTGTAAAGGCTAACCATTTGGGGCTTTAATGAGGGGCCAACATGTTGTACAGTACTTCGCATTCCCAGTGGTATACAAATTATCTCTTTCACCAGCTGTTCAAAGCTTTTACCGCTTACTTTTTCCAGAATTACGCCCAGTAGTCCTACAGCAAGGTTGGAGTAAGCATATTTTTCGCCGGGTTTGTTATCAAGAGAACAAACCCGGAGATAGGAGAACAAATTGGCTTTTGTATAGTCTTTGTACGGATTGAGCTGATCTTTGGTTGTTTCAGCAAGATTGTCCGGCAGGCGCGGAAGCCCCGAAGTATGATTGCTCAGCATTTGTAATGTGATACCCTGCAGTTGATGATTAATCTTTACTGAATCTGGCAGGTATTTGGTAATGGGATCTGTAAGTTTTAAAACCCCCGCATTAGCGTACCATGCCAGTAAGGTAGCCGTAAAAGTTTTGGTGATGGAGCCAATCTCAAATAGGTTATTCGATGTGGGTAATTTACCGTTGCCCCTTGCCGTTTCTCCATAGTTATAGCTATGGGTAATGCCGTTTTTGATTACGGCGATGCTCATCCCAATGGTATTTTCTTTCTGGATATAAGTCCGCACTACACTATCAACCTGCCTGTCCATCAGTGAGTGTATCTTGTTATCTGATGGCACCAGCTTTAACTTAATCTTTGATTCTTCCTTGAAAGGCTTAAAAAGCATCATCTCTATTTTGTCGCGCTCATCCAGACTAAGCAGCAATTGCAGGGTCGAATAGTTAAAACTGATCTTATACCGGCCAACTTTGTTGTTTAAGAAGCTGATGAGACTAGCGTCGGTAATATTACCCATCCGGAAAAGGCTGTTATAGGCAACGCCTTTGAAGGCATCCAGCGAAAGCTCCTTCCTGAATGCCGTTCCGCAGAGATTATAAATAGAGTCGGCCTGACGGTTATTGTAGTATTTTTTTAATAACGTGAGCACAGAATCTGTTTTGACCTGTTGCCTGCTTTGGGCAGATGCAATGCGGGCAAGCGTTAAACTGGCCAGTATACAAAGAATAAAATGTCTGAGTTTCATTAAAGGATGTTGGGGCCTAGCCCAAGTGTTTTATTTACAGGAACGAAAGTGAATTACCCGCTGGTATATGGGTTGTTTTAATTGCCGGAAAATTTTCTTTGAGCCATTTGGCCATGTATGCAGAACCGGGCTCTTCGCTCGCTATATGCCCTAAAACAACCAAAGAAACCTTATCGCCTTTGGCGCGTGCATCACGTACATATTCGGCGGTTTCCCATTCTGAGATTTCGCCGCACATCAGCACATCGGGCTTGTTTTTACTGATGGCCTCTATTTGTCGTGTGCCGCCCGAGGCTCCGGGCATTAGCACAACTTTACTGCAAAGCTGATCGGGCGAGCCGATATATCGCACCATCTGAATGTTTAAGCGTTTTTTGGCTTCACTGATGAGCTGTTTTAGTGTAACAGCGGGCGAAAGGTTGAATACATTTTGTGCCGGGTCTCCAAAGCGTTGCCAGCCCAGCTGCTCTACCACTTGCTTGCGCACACCATCTGTAGCGAGGCTGTGTATATAGTCGTGGTTGCGCCATACCGTTATGCTATGTTGTTTTAGAAGATCGGCCTTGTAACGGTACACATCGTCGTTTTCCAGCCATTGGGTATTGTCCTGGTGATTGTAAAACGTAGGTTCATGGGCAATAATAAAATTGGCCCCCAGCGCGATCGCTTTGCGGATTACCTCAATGGTGGCAAACATGGTGGTAACAATGCCGGTTACAATAGTGTCGCGGCTGCCTGATTTTAAGGTATCAACGGTGTTCTCGATAGGGCCGCGGGGAACCTGGCTAATAAAGCGATCGATGATCTGCCCCACAGTAACAGGTTCATCAAGGCTTAAAAAGCGGGCTGATGCGTCGAACGGCGATGATACGATAAGTGCCGAACCTATAATGGTAGCGGTGTCGGTAATGAATTTTCTGCGGCTTGGCAGCGTGCGAGAAGTTTTTGTTGAGCTGTGCTGGTTCATGTTTACATTGGTTGATTAAGCCAAATGTAACTAATGAACGCCGAAAGCGACCACCCTTGATAGCTAAAATAAAAGACCGGCCGCTATAAAGCGGCCGGTTACTTCATAATTACTGGTTTTTGGACGGTTCTTGTTGTTTTTTTGTCTTATCGGCAACTGTGCTATCAGGCATAACATTGGCCATGCCTACCTGCATCTTGTTCTTCATACCAGATATAATCATGTCCTTTCCGGCCATCAGGGCATCGTAACCATCTTTGGCAACATCAGCGGGGTCAGACATATCTTCCTGCATGATTTTTGAATCCTGCATTTGAGCCTTGTTGAAGAAGTCGGTCTCGGTGGCACCCGGTAATAATGAGGTAACGGTTACACCGCTGTCTTTTAATTCACTTCTTAAAGCTTCGCTCCAAGACTGCACGAAGGCTTTGGTGCCATGATACACGGATTGATATGGCCCGGGCATTTTACCGGCTATAGAGGCCACATTAAGTATTTTTCCTTCCTTGCGATCCACCATTTCGCGCAGGAAGCATTTGGTAAGGGTAATATAAGCGCCGATATTCAGTTGAATAATATCCAGCTCACGATTGATGTCGGTGTCTTTAAATTCGCCATATTGACCCTGTCCGGCATCGTTAACTAAAACATCTATCTTCAATCCTCTCGACTTTACTTCATCATATACCTCAAACGGACTTTCGCGCTTAAAAAGGTCTTTTGCAATTGTAATTACATTGACACCATACTGCTGCTTCATCTCGTTAGAGCAGTTGTTAAGTTCCTTTTCGTTACGAGCCACAATAACCAGATTGTATTGGTCTTTGGCAAAAAGCTTAGCCAGCTCATAGCCAATGCCGCTGGTAGCTCCCGTAATTAATGCATATTTTTCCATACCTGACATATTGATAGGTTCTATTAACTATAGGTTACAACCGCACCATCCGTGGATGGTTTTATATTTTTTAAGAACTATTAACCTTACATTACCTTGATCTGCCCTTCTTTAAAGCGGTCCAGCAGCCGTCGTAGCAGTTGGTTCTTGTAGCCGGGTTCCACATAAATGCTGGTGATCCAGGCACGTATTTTTAGTTCGATATTATCGGCTCCAATATTGCTCACTAATATTTCGGGAGGGATATTTTTAACCACGTCGGTGGAGTTATTTATTTCTTCCTCAATGATCTTGTTTAAAGCGGCGAGGTCCGTTGCGATATTTACTTTGAAGACAAGCTCAGACTTGATATAAGCATTGCTGAGGGTCCAGTTAACCAGCCGGTTTGAAAGCAGGTCGCCATTGGGGATAATTACTTCTGATCCTTCCTGGGTGAGCATCTTGCTGGAGCGAATGCCGATATCCTGGATCTTACCTTTTTTATCGGCCAGTTCTACGTAATCGCCAATTTCAAAGGGTTTTTCAAACACCAGTATAATACCCGAAACAAAATTATTGACGATGTTTTGCATACCCAGACCAATACCCACGCTGAGCGCACCCAGCACTACTGTTAACTTATCCATCGGGATACCTGAAACCGTAAAGGCTAGCAGAAGGCCGATAATAATGATTACCAGCCTAAGCAATGCAAGTTTGGAGTTCTTTTGCTCCGTTTTGTTAGTGGTAAAGTTGACGCTGGTTTCGCCAAACACCAGCCCGATATGCTTTTGAAGCAGGTTTGAAATGTAAAGTATAATGCTGAAGAATACTACATTTTGCAGGTTAAAGGTTATGCTGCCAAAGGTTCGTGGTTTAAGCAGTAGGTGTTGCAGCATGGCGAATATACCACCTACAATGCCGAGGTTGATCAGGAAAACGAGTCCCCATAAGATAACGGCTACAAACGATAGTATTTTTCTAAATGAAACGCGGGTCTTGGTAATGTTAATGCGCGAAAAGAATCCGCCACCGCAGGAACTGACCTTAATTTGCAGTTCGAGCGCATCTGTAAGTATCTGAATAAAAAGCGCCAGTCCGATGATTTGAGTGAGACTGATAATTGCCGTAATGCTGAACACCTTGGCCAAACTGACCCTGCCGATCACATTGAGTACAATAGACAGAGAATTTAAAAAGAGGTAGATCATCAGTACCGGCCTGATAAAACGGTCGGAGATCTGCAGGTTACGCAGTTTGCCAAAAAATTGCCAGCCCACAAATATTGATAACAGGTTAAGTGCAATGAGCCACACCCTGATCAGCAGGTAATCATGCATCACAGCCGTGGTGAATATAATGGTGATGTACAGAATGACGATTAGTACCCAGTACCGGAAGTCGGCAGGAGAAAGGGTTCGGTAAAAACGGATGCCCAGTACAATCAATAAAGCAAATTGGGTAATTTCGATATAAAGGGCAGGCGCATCGGGCTCAAAAAGCGGGGTAAGATCAAGCAGGATGATGAGCGAAGGGATAATGGGCAGGGCAGTAATATAGGTGAACTTAAGCTCACCTATTTTCTGTTTAAGTTCTGGTTTGACTGCTCTCTTGAAGTTTTGATAAACCCAGAAAAAAAAGGCAATAGTGACCAGCAGCAACATGGCCCGGTTATCCCAGGTTGAATTGATGAAATAGGATAAGATCTTGTTCTGCCCTTCGTATGACGAGTTAAGCAGTTCCGTTAAATTGGTCTCTTTGCTAACCTCCGGCGAATTCCAGAGGTAGCTTGATTCTTTGTTAAGTGCGCTGGCGCCTGATACTTTCAACCGGTCAATAATGGCCGACTGCAGATCGGCATTGGTGAGGTAAATGGCCGAAACTGCTGCAAGTACCCGGCTAACCTCCTGCAGATTTTCATTGGTGATTTTACCCGCCGCCTGCAACTTGTTGCGTATATCGATCAGTTGTTGGTCATACAGTTGTTTAGTCGTATCACCACTAACCATCAACAGTGTGTCTTTACTAAGGTTAATGATCTCTTGCGATAGCCGTTGTAAGGTATTACTGGAGGCGGTGAGCGAGGTGCGCCAGCCAGCCAGCTTAGTCTGCGCATCATTAAGGATCATTTTGTAGCTGATCAGCGTTTTAGGGTCGATAACTTTTTTCGGCTCCTTTAGGTCCAGTTTAATCGGTTCAATGTTGTTGCGCAGATCGGCCATCCCGTCTCTTATGTCGTCAAGATCATAGCCGTTCTTATTGGTAGCGTTAACCTCGGTAACAGCGGCCTGGGCTTTTTGCAGCTTAAACAGCAGCGTATCCGGAATGGTGGAACCAGAATCTGTTTTTACCGTAACCTTTGTTTGGCCGAGGGCCGGAAGGTTAAACAGAATTAAAAAAAGCAGGTTAAAAGTTAAGGCTATGGGAAGTTTGTAGTAAACTTTCGACGTTATTTTGAACTTGTAGCGCAGCGAACAAAGCATATCAGATAAGAGCGGATACTTTTACCGCAGTTTTAAATAAATTTTTTATAGCGATAACCGCATAACAAGTCAGGCAAAGTTTCTGTTTCAATGCCGCATTTTTCTTCGTCTACCAGCCATGATTGTGTTTGGGGAGTTAACTTTCAGGTAAAATTTGCAACAAAATTTAGTTTAAACGCCCCAATTATTAGGCTATACGATGTTTTTAATTATGTTTGTGTATACAAACACAAATCACGATGAACAAATTCAATGAATTAAAGGAGCTAATTGCTTCTATTGAGAAGGATGCGGAGAGCTTTTATAACAAAGGAAATAAAGCTGCCGGAACAAGAGTTCGTACCGGTTTCCAAAAAGTAAAAAACCTTGCGCAAGAAATTCGTGCAGAGGTTACTGAAATTAAAAACAAAGAAAAGTAATAGCTACCAAGCTTCTCAAAAAAAGGCCTGTGTTTTTATACAGGCCTTTTTTATGCGCAATTTTTACCCGATGGTTAATGCTGGGCCGTGTTCGGTTAATGTTGCTTAAATATTACTTATAAGTATGAAAATATGTTTAAGAGATATGCCATCAGTTGCTATCTTGTAAGCAATTTTAATTAACTGACCATAGGGAAAAAATCTACTCAATCTAATAATGAGGCTTTTTTTTAGATGCTTGTTATCGGGCTTCTTAATAGGTATTTATTATAATGTTTGGGCTCAGGCAAAGAATACTGCCATTGAGGGTAAGATCATAACGTCTGAGCATGTGCTCATTGAGGCGGCCACCATAGCCTTACTTAGAAGGTCGGATTCGGCCGGGGTAAAGACTACAATCAGCGACAAGAACGGAAAGTTTAAATTTAATAATGTAAGGGATGGCTCTTACGTTATCCAGGTTAGTAAAATCGGCTTTCATAAAGCTTACAGTGCCCCCTTTACTCTAAATAAAAATTCGAGCCTTATTATTGATGATATTATACTACATCCTGCAACGGTTGGTTTAACCGAGGTTGTGATTGTGGACCACAAAAGATACATCGAGGTAAAGCCCGACAAAACGCTATTAAATGTTAGCCATAATATTATTACGCAAGGCGTGTCTGCCTACGATGTTTTGCGTACGGCCCCGGGGGTAAAAGTAAGTGGAGGAGGAGAAGTTTTATATCATTCGGGAGGCAGAGCCACTATTGCTATCAATGGAAAAGAAATGAAACTGAGTGATCAGGGAATAGCCAATTTGCTGGAGACCCTGCCAAGCAGCAACATTGAGCAGATCGAACTCATCAGCGACCCTTCTGTAAAATATGAAAGCTCGGGAACAGGCGGGGTTATCAACATCATTCTAAAAAAGGGAAAGAACGACGGCCTTAACGGTACGATAACAGGTTCTGGCGGATATGGCAGCTACTATAAATCCAATGTTGGCGGTATATGGAATTACCGCAACCGCGGGCTGAATTTTTTTGGAGCGGCAGACTTTGCGGATAATAAGAACTACCGGCAAATAGATATTGATCGCACTTCTGGCTCAACTTTGTTTGATACTCATTACCGCAATACGCGGGCGGTACCCTCATTTGATTACAATGCCGGTATCGATCTCGGGCTGGATTCCCTACACACCATCGGCATGTTTGTAAAAGGAGATATTAGCCGGTATAATATCCCCAAGCGTACTGTCTCTAATATTTATAACTCCGGCGTAATTGATTCAACCTTGCTTACTACTTCTGATATTACGAGGCATACCAGCAATACTTTAGTTGATCTCAATTATAGCGGTCCTATCGGACACACCGGAGAAACGATTTCTGCCCATGCCGACTATATGGCCTACAACAGGCACTCACAGGAATACATTAAAGCTACTTCAAGACCCGGCGATACCACCTACTTTTTTAATACGCCGCCTTTTGCTGTAAAAAACAGTTCATTAAAGGTTGATTACACCAACCCGCTTTCAAAAAGTATTTTGCTGGATGCAGGAGCAAAGTATAGCTATCTTACTTATGCCAACAACCAAAATTTTGAAGAACTGGTAAATGGTATGTATGAGCCGAGCCTTTATACCAGTAATTTTAATTATTCAGAGAAAATCAGCAGGGCATACATCAATCTAACCCATGCAGGCGATAAGCTTACCTACCGCGCAGGCCTGGCCATGGAACGCAGCCAAACTGCCGCCCAATCAAATTCAGTAAGCGCTGTTCACATGGTTAAACGGGTCTATAACGATTTTTTTCCGGACGTGCTGATCGCCTATCAGCTTAATAAGAGTAACCTGCTTCAGTTTGTGTACGATAGCCGGCTTGATCGCCCGGGTTATGAGAAATTAGACCCAACGGTTACCTACCAGGACCAGTACGATATTAATCAGGGCAACGCCTATTTAAAGCCGGCTTATGCCCAAAGGTTCAAACTATCAGACCGATATGCCAGTAAGTATATCGTATCGCTTTATTACACCGCGGTGTCTGATTTATGGAACTTTACCTATTATCAGCAGAATGACAGCAGTAAACTCCTGAAAACAACTAACAAAAATCTTAAAAGCAAGCTCAATGCGGGTATTAACTGCTATATACCGTTCTCCTTAGCCAAATGGTGGAACGTTAATTTTACGGCTGATGTGTCCTACTTTAGGTTTATTGATTATAAGAGCCAAAGCAACCTTAATAAAGGCACTCAAGATGTTAATCTGGATCTGGACCAGGATATTTACCTAAGCCGCTCACTCACCGCCGGCATTCAAAGCCATTTTGAAACGGCTACTTTTTATGGCATACTCAACTATGCCCCGGTGTTTTATACCAATGTTGGCATTAGCGAGCGTTTGTCGTCCAGAAGTACTTTGTCTTTAAATGTGTGGGATGTTACCAATGGCAATTTCAGGGTAAAAACCTATGGTACTTTTGCCAATCTTAACCTAAACAGTCTGGATAAAACGGAGAGTCGTTCTGTAAGGTTAACCTTTACTTATATTTTTGGTAAAAAGACCGTTGAGGGAACCCGGCGACATATCACCGGCAATGCCGAAGAACAGGGCCGGATGAGTAACAGCAATTAAGATAAAACGATACAAAATTGAATTGCGCGGACTTATTGCTAATGGTGCTTACGTGCGTTAGGATAAAGCAATATTTGGATTAGCCGGTGTATCTGTTTTTGCCGAAGGCTGGTCGGTGTTTAACTCTGGATGTGATTTTTTAAATAACTCCTTCAACTTAAAGTTTAAGGTAATTGAAGGAGTTACAATGGTATAATAGTCTTTGGTAAGTTTACGTGAAAACTTTTTTAAAGTATCGAGTATGGCACGTTCAACTGCCGCAGATATGTGGTTAATGTCGGCATCTTCATCTGCAGAAAGGATGTACCAGTTTGTGGGTTGATTGTTCAGATCACGAAGCTTTTCAAATCCTTCTTTAATCATGTTGGCAGACAGATGTTCGTATTCATCAGAGGAGCCATTGTAAAAATCAACCTTAACAGAATAATCGGGCATATAAACAAATAATAAGCGGCAAATATCAACCGGAAGTATATACCCTAAAATTACTACTTACAACCTGAACATGCAAATAGCTAAAAATTAAAGATTGAAGGAGTTGCTAACGCTGTTGTTTATACTCCGCCATAAAAAAACGGTCTTTTCGTCCCACCTTTTCGGCACGTAGTTGACCCCTGGTTTTCATTGCCGATAATACGCCCGATATTTGCTTGCTTATCTTTTCCGGGTCGGCCTCGCGTTCATGCTGTGCCATTGCTTCTGCTATATCTTCTTTAAACCCATCATGGATCTCGTTAAGGGCATACGCAATTTTGGAGCTTAAGGTGAGATTGTCTTTATACTCAGACGGTACCTCGAGCTGCTTGCCCCCCCTTGGTCCCATGCCATTTAATTTTTCATGCCGGTAGTTATCAAGTGATCTTTCGCTGCCTGGCGTTTCCAGGGCCGCCTCAATGGCATCGTAATTTGATCTTCGTCCGGGCCGTACGGAACTGCTGTCAAATACTTTTAACATTAATTGCATTCTTTTAGCTTCGTCCGTATGGAATTTAATCTGTTCTTTAAGATATTCTCTAATATCCTTTTCGGTAATGCTGCTCATTTTTATTTAGGTTAAATAGAATATTTTTGATCGCCTGTTAACTTACTCGTACTATTTTTAAAGCTGACTGGCTAAAAATACCGCAGAACGCGAAGCTGTGGATCTGAAAGAATTTTAAAAGTGAATGCTAATTTTAAAAAAAGCTTTTCAAAATTAAACCTACACTGCGAGTTACGTTTCTATAGGAAATTACGTCTAAGTTAACAAATCAATTCAGCATATGAAAAAAATAGTTTTTGTCCTTGCCTTAATATCTATTGCAAACTTTGTAGTAGCCCAAACCGTTGATATGCGCCGAAAAATAGAGGTAACCGGCTCGGCAGAACAGGAAGTAACGCCAGATATTATCTATGTTTCCATTTCCTTACAGGAATATTTGAACGGTAAAACCAAAGTACAAATCAGCGATCTGGAGCATCAGTTAGAGAAGGCCGTTGCCGATGCCGGCATACCCAAAGCTGATTTTACGATCAGCAATGTTTCTGCCGCAAATTACAATTGGCAAAAGAAAAAGAATCCCGACTTTTTGGCCAGCAAGCAGTATCAGATCAAGTTTCACGATCTGAACAGTTACAACCAGATACTCGCCGCAATTGACCCTAAAGGTATTGAGTATACCAACATTAACCGTTATGATTACTCCAAGATTGCCGACCTAAAACGCGACCTTAAAATAAAAGCTTTATTAGCAGCCCGCGATAAGGCAACCTACCTGCTCAGTAGCATTGGTGAAAAGTTGGGCAGTGCATTAGACATACAGGAAATTGACAATGAAAGCTATCCTCAGCCATTATATAGGGTAAATTCTATGGTGATGGCCAAAACAGCCGATCAGGGTCCTTCGGATATTGATGTAAAACAGATTAAACTGAATTACCAGGTTAGGGCCACATTTGAAATTGTAAAGTAATTTAGGGAAGAGTATATCCCATTTTATCCTGGTGTTCTGTGCAAAGTCTTCATAAAGAACACCAGGGCTATTTTCCTATTTCACGCGTATCAGATAATCTTGCGGACTGCGCCCGGCTGGATCAGCACTTCGATAACTTAAAAAAGCCGCACTTTTGCTACAGCGTTTTAACCAAAACATTACAATTAATGTGGTTGTTGTATCAGCAATAAAAATTAAGTGATGAAGATATTCAGATATATAGGTATAGGATTAGTATTGGCTGTATCTGTTTCGGCCTGTAACTCCAATCGCAACTCTGCCACCTTAGGTAATTCACAGGATACCATGAATGCCGTAGCGGGTTCGGATGTGCCGGTTAACAAAGATACAAGCAGGGATACGTCCAAAAAAGGTACGGCAGATACGACGGCTAAAGGTAACGTTTCACCTACGGGACATACGCAAAACAATACAGGTAATGGGCAGAAAAGCCATCAACCCCAATAATTATTAAATAATTTAAAACTTTTTGTAACCTTTTTTGTATCAACCCGTAGAAGCTTACCAGGTGACTTATTTTCTTTTATATTTATCTGCCCTAATTACTGGTAAGCAATGGTTCGCATTAAAGCCAAAAATATACTTTTGGTATCACCGCGTATGCTGTCAGAGCATGCGTTAATGGCGTGTAAAAGTATAAAACATGTAACTGATAAAAATCAGATTTTCCC
>Ga0157369_10001914_pt1 | contig 25108 bp, 21 predicted proteins | sample C25metaG_FD_113461 | JGI IMG/M metagenome (GOLD analysis project Ga0157369, IMG submission 113461) | Corn rhizosphere microbial communities from Kellogg Biological Station, Michigan, USA - C2-5 metaG | ecosystem: Host-associated > Plants > Roots > Rhizosphere > Soil | place: USA: Michigan... | reverse complement strand
TCCAGGAAGTGAAGATCACGGCCGACAAGGAAAACCGCGCCATTCGCGATGGAGAAATCCAGACCGCCTGCCAGCAGGCTTGCCCGGCACAGGTGATCACGTTCGGCAATATCAACGACAAGAGCAGCCGGGTGGCCAAGCTGCGCAGCGACGAACGCACGTACCAGGTGCTGGCCGACCTGAACACGCGGCCGCGGACGACCTATGTGGCCGCGGTGATCAACCCAAACAGTGAACTCGAAGAGACGCCGGTGGAACACGCACCGGTCAAGGGTTAAGCCACGATGGCAACGAGCGACCTGAAACCGAGGGATCCCGAGTACACGCGGTGGGTGGATCCCGCCACCGGGGAATTCCGGGTAATTGAGCCGGGACAGACGTTCAAGTCTGTTACCGACAAGATCACGCGCATTGTCCTGACGCCGCACACCCCGCTGGGCTGGTTCGGCATGTTCGCCTTCTTTGGCTCGCTCACGGTGATGCTGCTGGTGGCGGTCACGTGGCTGTTCCTGAAGGGCGTGGGCATCTGGGCGATCACGCAGCCGGTGGCGTGGGGCTTCGCCATCATCAACTTTGTCTGGTGGATCGGTATCGGCCACGCGGGCACGCTGATTTCGGCGATTCTGCTGCTTTTCAAGCAGGGCTGGAGAAATTCCATCAGCCGCTTCGCCGAAGCCATGACCATTTTCGCCGTGATCTGCGCGGGCATGTTCCCGCTCATCCACACCGGCCGTCCGTGGCTGGGGTACTGGATGCTGCCGCTGCCGTACACCATGACGGTGTGGCCGCAGTTCCGGTCGCCGCTGGAGTGGGACGTATTCGCCGTCTCCACATACGCGACCATCTCGGTGGTGTTCTGGTACATCGGCATGGTTCCCGATTTCGGCACCTTCCGCGACCGCGCCAAGACGAAATTCGCGCAGTACTTCTATGGCATGGTTTCGCTGGGGTGGCGCGGCTCGGCGCGTCACTGGATGCGCTATGAGACTTCGTCGCTACTGCTGGCCGGACTGGCGACGCCTCTGGTGCTCTCGGTGCATACGGTCATCAGCTTCGACTTCGCCGTGGCGGTGTTGCCGGGCTGGCACACGACGATCTTTCCGCCGTACTTCGTCGCCGGCGCCATTTATTCGGGCTTTGCGATGGTGCTCACGCTGGCCATTCCGCTGCGCAAGTTCTACCACCTGGAAGCGCTGGTGACCGAGCGCCACATCGATAACTGCGGCAAGGTCATGCTCGCCACCGGCTTCATCGTGGCGTACGGCTACGGCATGGAAGCCTTCATGGCGTGGTACTCGGCGTCGCACTGGGAATTCTTTACGTTCTGGAATCGCATGTTTGGCCCCATGGGCTGGGCCTACTGGGCGCTGATCATGTGCAACCTGGCGATCCCGCTCACCACGCTCTGGTCGCGCAAGCTGAGGACGAACATTACGTATATGTTCATCCTGTCGATCATCGTGAACACGGGCATGTGGCTGGAGCGCTTTGTGATCATCGTGACCAGCCTGACGCGTGACTTCCTGCCGTCGTCGTGGGGCACGTACCGCGCCACCAAGTGGGATTACATGACCTTCGTCGGTACCCTGGGCCTGTTCACAACGTTGTTCCTGCTGTTTGTGCGCTTCCTGCCCATGATCCCGATGAATGAAGTGCGGATGTTGCTGCCGGCTACCAAGCTGAAACCCGCCGAGCCGGTTGCGGGAGGCGATAAGTAATGAGCGTTCCTCGCGAAGGCACCTATGGCCTGCTGGCCGAATTCGATAACCCGAGCGACCTGGTGAGGGCCGCGCAGAAGGCGCACCACGACGGCTGGCGCCGCCTGGATTGCTACACGCCGTATCCGGTGGAAGAAGCGGCTGAGGCCATCGGCTTCCACCGCGACAAGGTGCCGCTGGTCACGCTGATCGGCGGGCTGATGGGCCTTACCGCGATGTTTCTGATGGAGACCTGGATCAACACGCTGGCGTATCCGCTGAACATTGCAGGCCGGCCGCTGTATTCATGGCCCGCGTTCCTTATTCCCGCCTACGAATGGACCATTCTGTGGGCTGGACTCTCCGCGGCTTTCGGCATGGTGGCCCTGAACCACATGCCGGCGCTCTATCACCCGCTGTTCAATGCGCCCAACTTCCGCGATGGAGCCACGGTGGACAAGTTCTTCCTGTGCCTGGAAGCGCTGGACCCGAAGTTCGATTTGCTGGAAACGAAGAAGTACCTGGAAGGCATGAAGCCGGTCTCGCTGGTGGAGGTGGAGTACTAATGTACAGGGAACATGGAACAGGGAACAGGGAACAGTTCCACGCCCGCCTCACTCGAAGTGCCGTGCTCGCGCGCGTGGGCGCCCTGGTTGGAATCTCTGCGCTGATGCTGGTAGCCGGGTGCCGGCAGGACATGCATGACCAGCCGAAGATGATTCCGCAACGCGGATCGCACTTCTTTGCCGATGGCCGCGGCGCTCGCCCGCAAGTGGTGAACACGGTGGCGCGCGGGCAGTTGAACGAGGACAGCTACTACTACACCGGAGTGGTGCAGGGCGCGAACGGCTACCGCGAAGAGCGGGATCAACTGCCGTTCCCGGTGACCATGCAGGTGCTCAAGCGCGGCGAGGAGCGGTTCAATATTTACTGCACTCCTTGCCACTCGCGCGTGGGCAACGGGCTGGGCGAGATTGTGCAGCGCGGGTACAAACCGGCGGCGAACCTGCACGACCAGGTTCGGCGCGCGCAGCCTCTGTCGCACTACTTCTACGTGATGACGCACGGCTACGGCGCCATGCCGGATTATGCGGCGCAGCTACCGCCGGAGGATCGCTGGGCAGTAGCGGCTTACATCCGAGCGCTGCAGCTTAGCCAGAACGCCACGATGAGCGATGTGCCCGCGGGCATGACAGTGGACAGTCTGAAGGACATCGCGGCGAAAGACAATCTTCCGTCTTCATTCGCGCAGCCGTGGGCGCTGCCGCAGACCGCGGTTTACGCGAACCAGGCACCGGCCCAGAAGGAAGGAACACCTGCCATGGGTCCAGCGAATACGGCCGATCCAGTGCAGATTAACAAAGCGAAGGCTGCCGCGGGCGCAACCAAGTAAGGATTCAGAAGGAACGGGAATGGCTCATACATCACACGTCAAAACGCTGCCGGCTGACCTCAGCGCGCCGCCCATGGTGACCAGGTGGCAATCGCGCGCGTTCATCCTCGGGCTGGTGTTTTCCGCGGTGGCCGTTGTGCTCGGTTTTCTGGGGCAGGCGCAGGATCAACTGGGCTGGGAACACGTGCTGCGTGCCTGGAATCTTGGCCTGATGGAGACGTTCGGGTTCTGTGTCGGCGGCCTCGCGCTCCTGATGCTGCAGTATTGCTCGGGCGGCAAGTGGGGCCTGCTGCTGCGGCGTCCTCTTGAAGCCATGAGCCGCACGCTCTGGCTCATTTTCATCTTCTGGATTCCCATCGCGCTACTGCAGAAGCACCTTTTCATGTGGGCAAATCATGGCATCGTGGACAAGGCGGTGCAACTGGGGCAGCTCTCAAAGGAGCAGGTGGAGCGGATCGACCACTGCATCGCGTGGAAGCACCCCATGCTGAACACCCACATGTTCGTCTACGTAGGCCTGATCTGCTTCCTGATCTGGGGGCTCTACACCTGGAAGTTGAATTCGTGGGCGTTGCAGCGCGATAGCCAGGGACCGGAGACCATTCCGTTTTGGATCAAGAAATTCGAAAACTGGAGCGGCCCGGGCATGGTCGTGTACTCGATCACCATGACCGCCGCCGCCCTTTACTGGGTCATGTCGCTGGATGTGACGTGGTACTCGTCGGTATACGGGCTGCTGTTCCTGGTGGGTCAGGGCTACGCGGTGCTGGCGCTCTCGATTATCGTTTCCGTGAGCCTGTCGAAGGCTGAGCCTTACGCAACTATTCTGCGCGTGAAGGAGCAGCACGACCTGGGCAAGCTCACGTTTGCCTTCGTGATGCTGAACATCTACCTGGCCTTCGGACAGTTCCTGATTATCTGGTCAGGCAACTTGCCGGAAGAGATCAACTGGTATCTCGACCGCATCCGTGGCGGCTGGGGAGTGATCATCACCCTCGACTTCGTCTTCCACTGGGTGATTCCGTTCACCATGCTGCTGTCACGCGATCTGAAGCGCAACAAGAAGCGCATTGTGCGGCTGTGCCAGTGGATGGTTTTCGCCCGCGCGTTCGACATGTTCTGGCTGATCGAGCCGAACTTCCGCGACGCCGCGCGCAACCTGCACTTCAGCTGGGGGATTCTGGAGTACATCGCCGTGCCGGCCGCGATGGTCAGCTTCTGGGTTGTGGCCTTCTGCCGCGAACTGAAGCGCCGTCCGCTGGTGCCAACCAACGATCCGCACCTGGCGGAAATCCTGGAGCCTGAACATGCCACAGTCTAAAGACAACATGCTTCCCCCGCACGGTCCGGAGCATTCGGAGATCGATGCCTCGCATGGCTACGAACGCTCCGATGTGCGGGTGACCGGGATCGTGGTGTTCCTCACGGCGCTGGCAATCCTTGTCGCGGTCACGGGGATTCTGTGCTGGGGCATTGGCAAGGCATTCAACGCGTACATGAACAAGGAAGACGGGCCCAATACGAAGTGGACAACGTCAGTGGATACGCAGGTACGGCAACTGGGCGATTTTCCGTCCAGCCCGGAACTGCAGAGCAAGATGGCCCAACTCACGCAGCAGTTCCCCACGCCGCGCACGCAGACCGATGACGGACTGCAGGACGTGGCCGATCTGCACGCGCGCGAGGATCTTCTGCTGCACAATTACACGCGGATTGATGGCCAGGAGGGCAAGGTCCGTATTCCTATCGACCGCGCCATGGAACTGATCGCGCAACGCGGGCTGCCCGTGGCACCTCCGGCGCAGAATGGGCCTTTAATGGCGGGCGATCGCAATCCGGTCGTGCAGGCGCCGCTGACCAGCGGTTTTGCGCGTACGGCATACGAACTGGAACTGGAACGTGGTGAGGGCGCCCGCGCAGAGCGGCCCGTCGTAACGAAATAGATTTGCTAATCGCGCCGTTGCGAGAGGAAGAAGTCGCAGAGACGGGCACAGAAGTGAACAGGAGTGGCAGTACATGCAGTACACACGCACAATCCGGAAGACATTGCGTACAGCGGCCGTTACCGGCGCTGCCGCGATTGTGTTGCAGCTCGGGCTGGCGCCCGCGTTGATGGCGCAGGTTTCCAGCTACGGCGATAAGCAGATGGGGCCGGCGAACGTGAAGGCGCCGATTCTCAGCAAGGTTGGCATTGCGCAACACCTGAATCAGCAGCTTCCGCTGAACACTACTTTCACAGACGATGCGGGCAAGCAGGTGCAGCTCGCCAGTTATTTCGGCAAGAAGCCGGCCATTCTTGCGCTGGTGTATTACCAGTGCCCGATGTTGTGCTCAGAGGAACTCAACGGGCTGACCAGCGCGCTGCTGATGGTGGATGAGAAGCCCGGCCGCGACTTCAACATCGTTGTGGTGAGCATCGATCCCAGCGAAGGAACCGACCTGGCGGCGGCGAAGAAGCGCAGCTACCTCAAGCGCTATGGGCAACCGGAGACGGCCAGCGGCTGGCATTTTCTTACGGGCACGCAACCGAACATCGATGCGCTGACCGATGCGGTGGGATTCAAATACGTGAAGATACCCGGGCCGGACGGCAAGCTCACGCAGTTTGCGCATGCCAGCTCGATTCAACTGGTAACTCCCGACGGCAAGCTGGCGCAGTACTACATGGGCGTGGAGTATTCGCCGAAGGATCTGCGGCTGGGACTGGCCGAAGCATCGCACGGGGAGATCGGCTCGCCCGTGGACAACATTCTGACTTACTGCTATCACTACGATCCCGGCACCAACAAGCACTCGCTGATTGTGGCCCGAGTGGTGCAACTCGGAGGCCTGGTCACGCTCTTTTCCCTCGGCGGATTCATGTTTGTCATGTTCCGACGCGATTACAAGAGCGAGCACGAGACCCACGAAAAGCAGGACAAAGAAACAAAGGTGAACGGATAACGGAATGGATCACATCAGCCAAGTACTCTGGCAATTCCTCGTCAAGTGGTTGACGGACTTCTCGCTGTTTCCGCCGGAGGCATCGAAGATCGCGCCGCAGATGGATGCGCTCTTTTTCTTCATGGTGCTCATCAGCCTGATCGGGATGACGGTCGTGGTCCTGCTGATCGTCGGTTTCTCCATCCTGTACGGCAAAAAGCGCCATCCGGTAGCGGTGCAGATCGAAGGCTCCACGCTGCTTGAAGCCACGTGGACCATCATTCCGCTCGGACTGTTCCTGGTCATATTTGTATGGGGATCGCTGATCTACTTCCGCGTTTACACTCCGCCGGCCAACGCCATGAACATTTACGTCGTCGGCAAGCAGTGGATGTGGAAGGCGGAGCATCCCGGCGGCCAGCACGAGATCAACTCGCTGCACATCCCCATCGGCCGGCCGATTCAGCTCACGCTGATCTCGCAGGACGTGTTCCACAGCTTCTCGATTCCCGCCTTCCGCGTGAAGCGTGAAGCCATTCCGGGGCGCTACACCAACGTGTGGTTCGAGGCTACGCAGACGGGAACCTACCACCTGTTCTGCACGCAGTACTGCGGCACCAACCACTCCGCCATGATTGGCGACATCGTGGTGCTGTCGCCGGACGACTACAGGAAGTGGCTCTCGGAATCCACCAGCGGCATGAGCCTGGCGCAGAACGGAGAACGCCTGTTCGCCAGCCTGAGCTGCAATGCGTGCCACACCGGAAGGGCCGGATCGCGCGGCCCCAACCTGGCCGGTATCTTCGGCTCGGAGATTCACCTGGCGAATGGATCGACGGCGCAGGTGAACGAAGCGTATCTTCGCGACGCCATCCTCAATCCCTCGGAACACGTGGCCCAGGGCTACGTTCCCATCATGCCCACCTACCAGGGCCAGGTCAGCGAAGACGGCGTGATCTCGCTCGTGGAATACATAAAGTCCTTGAACTCGAATGACCGCGTTGAGCAGACGCTCAATACAACTACCTTGCTGCCGGAGAGCGAAGGCAAGGCGACTACCGACGGACAAAAGCCCGGCGGAGCGAATCCGGCGAAACAGGCCCCCGCAAGCCAGGGAATGGTGAAGCAATGAGTACCGATACCATCGTCCGACTTCCCGACCAGTCCACGGCCAGACTCCCGAAGGTCAACTTCATTACGAAGGAGAACGGCCTTCTGAGCTGGTTGCTCACCGGCGACCACAAGCGCATCGCCACGCTCTACCTGATCTCGATCACGTTCTTCTTCGCGATCGGGGGAGCGCTTGCCGGTCTTATCCGTCTCGAGTTGCTTACCCCGCAGTCGGATTTGATGGCCGCTGACACCTATAACAAGGTGTTCAGCATGCACGGCATCATCATGGTTTTCCTGTTCCTGGTGCCGTCGATCCCGGCCACGCTGGGCAATTTCCTCATGCCGCTCATGATCGGCGCCAAGGACCTTGCGCTGCCGAAGATCAACCTGCTGAGCTGGTACCTCTACGTCATCGCCGGGTGCATGATTCTCTACTCCATGATGACGGGAGGCGTGGACACGGGCTGGACGTTTACCGTCCCGCTCTCAACCCATTATGTGAATACGAACGTGATCACGACCGGTCTGGCCATTTTCGTGGCCGGGTTCAGTTCCGTGTTCACCGGCCTGAACTTCATCGTGACTATCCACAAGATGCGCGCGCCCGGAATGACCTGGTTCCGGTTGCCGCTGTTCGTGTGGTCTAACTACGCAGCCAGCATCCTGATGGTGCTGGGCACGCCGGTGCTGGCCATCACGCTCGTCCTCGTGGTTCTCGAGCGTGCGTTTGGAATTGGTGTCTTCGATCCGGCCAAGGGCGGCGATCCGATTCTTTTCCAGCACCTGTTCTGGTTCTACTCGCACCCCGCTGTCTACATCATGATTCTGCCCGGAATGGGCGTGATCTCCGAGGTCATCTCCACCTTCAGCCGCAAGCGCGTCTTCGGCTACACCGCCGTGGCGTTCAGCTCGGTGGCCATTGCGGTGTTCGCCTTCTTCGTCTGGGAACACCACATGTTCATCATGGGCGTGTCGAACTACTCCACGCTGGTGTTCTCGCTGCTCACCATGCTGGTCGCGGTGCCCTCGGCCATCAAGATCTTCAACTGGTCGTTCACCCTCTATAAGGGCTCCATCACCTTTGAAACGCCGATGCTCTACTCCTTCGGCTTTATGGGATTGTTCACCACCGGCGGGTTGACCGGCGTGTTCCTCGCCTCCACCGGAACCGACATTCACCTGACCGAGACCTACTTCATCGTGGCCCACTTCCACTTCGTCATGGTGGGCGGCATGCTGATGGCGTTCCTCTCCGGCATTCACTTCTGGTGGCCCAAGTGGACTGGCCGCATGTATCCCGAGAAGATCTCGCAGCTCGCCGCGCTGATCACATTCATCGGATTCAACCTTACGTTCTTCCCCCAGTTCATCCTGGGAATGCTCGGCATGCCGCGCCGCTACGCCGCATATCCGCCGGAGTTCCAGGTGCTCAACGTGTTCTCGACCGCGGGCGCAACGATCCTGGGAATTGGCTACCTGCTTCCAATCCTGTATCTCACCTGGTCTCTGAAATACGGTGAGATCGCCGGCGACAACCCCTGGCAGGCTACCGGCCTCGAATGGCAGATTCAGTCGCCCCCGCTCACTGAAAACTTCCCTGAAATTCCTATCGTGGATTACGAAGCCTACGACTACGAGTGGCTCGAGCGGAAGGAGAAAGAGGTAACCCGTGTCGGATAGCACCACGGCATTACATGGCGCACATCCTGATAAGCCGGTGATTCATGGCGCTCATACCGAGCATGAGCACCCTCCCTATCAGCGCCACCATTTCGCCAGTATGGAGCAGCAGGTGGACACCACCAGCTTCGCCATGTGGCTGTTCCTGGTGACGGAAATCATGTTCTTCGGAGGCTTGTTCTGCTCCTACCTGATCTTCCGCAACTGGTATTACCCGGCGTTTGTGGCGGCTTCGCACCAGCTCAGCATCAAGGAAGGCACGGCCAACACCGCGGTGCTCATCGTGTCTTCCTTCACCATGGCCATGGGCGTGTGGTGCGCGGAGACGCGTCGCAAGGGCGCCCTGGTGCTATGTCTGTGCCTCACGTTCGTGCTCGGTCTCGTCTTCCTTGGCATCAAGTATGACGAGTACCACGAGAAATACGAGAAGCACCACGTGCCGAGCTGGCACTACAGCACCAAGTCGTTCACGGATCCGGCTTCCGATCCTGAAGTCCACAATGCGTATCCCGACGATAAGCCACTGCCCCTCGACATGGCCCGCCACACCGAAGTCTACTTCGGGCTCTACTTCGCCATGACCGGCATGCACGCGCTGCACATGATCATCGGCATCTCCATTCTGGGATTCATGATCTTCCGAGCCAGGGCCGGAGCCTACACCAACGGGCATGTAACGTTTGTGAACAACTTCGGCCTCTACTGGCACTTTGTCGATATTGTCTGGATATTCCTTTACCCGCTGCTCTACCTGATCAGCAGGCACGCTTGAGGAGATACGCATGAGCGCTCATAACGATCCGCACGCAATGCAGCCTCACGGCGGCACGGGACACGACCACGGCCCCAATGAGCAGGATGTGCACGATTCGCTCAATCATGTCGTGTCGCCGGTTATTTACATCACGGTCGCGGCCATTCTGCTGGTGATGACCGCGGTCACGGCGGCCGTGTCGTTTGTTGACCTTGGTACCTTCAACGCCGTGGTGGCGCTGTTCATCGCGTGCTTCAAGGCCAGCATCGTGGTGCTGTTCTTCATGCACGTGAAGTACAGCTCCAAGCTGACCAAGCTCACATTGTTTTCTGGCTTGTTCCTGTTCTGCGTGCTGATCGCGCTTACGCTGTCGGATTACACGACGCGCGCGTGGGGCCGGTGGTAATAGCCAGGAACGTAACCGCGAGGAACAGGCAGGAACAGGGATAGGGCCGCCTGCCGGCGGCCTGAGGTTGATGACAAGGCTGGGTTTTCAAAGAGTCGAGTGGGCAGGGGCGAAAGAGACTGCGGAAAAACTCGTGTGAGCGGTAGAGAATAGCGAAAACCTCAGGAGCTAAAGCCCAAGCCCTTTGTTTATGCGTCTTTCGGCGGGACTGAAGTCCCGCCCTTACGCGTTTTGGGATCACTTGGGGAGTTCTTCCGCAGACTGTAAAACCCGCGACTTGGAATCGTCAGCTTGGCCGGCACGACTGAAGTCATGCCCTGTTCCAAGGCACAGGAGCGGAGTTTGTCAGCACTCTGGGGCCGCCTGCTGGCGGCCTTTTTTGCTTCTGCGCAATCCGGGGCGTAATATCTCCGGCGAGGCGGCGCATTCCCGCCGTCGGGCTCATATATGTCGCATTCGGACATTGGAGGTCAAGCCATGTTCACGATTGGGAACAACGCCCGGATCGCCATTCTCGTATCCGCGACACTTATCGCGTCCGGCTCACTTGTGCTGCCTATTGGCGCCGTGCGCGCGCAGGCCGCGCACAGCGGTGCGACTGCGACGGCGAAACAATTCGTCGGCACGTGGAACTGGGTGCTTCACGACAGGCACTTCGCCACCATGATCCTCGAGCAGCGCGGCGACCAGTTCGGCGGCTCCATGACAAATTGCTCAATTGATATGGACAAGGACGGCAAGGTCACCAAGGCAGTCGCGACAGAGGGTTCGTCTCCCATCGCCCGCGCCGAGTTCGACAAGGGCGTCCTTCATATCGTCGACCAGGATGGCGACGAATGGGCGATGACCCTGACGTCTGACACGACGGCGCAACTGAGAGCCGCGGGAGCGGGCGCGCCCACGAATGCGGAGCCGATCCGGCTCGAGAAAGTCTGGTCCGAACCGCCGGTCCAACCGTAGAACGCTGCTCCAGATTCGCGGCCGGCCAATCTGAAGGCTTATCCGCCTGCCCGGAAGAGCACAGTCCAGTAACTATCCGTCGATTCGCCCTGGATCGAATCGCGCCACTGGCTGAAGCTCGCCGATTCGGACAGGATTCGCGAAAGCTCCTTCAACAATCCCTCCCATCCGTCCATGGCTTCGTCGAGCACGACAATGTTCGACGGATCGGAGATTGCCACGCACAGCACAGGCTGGGTGAGCACGTTGCGGCGAAATGCCGCCACCCTTCGCACGTCGGGCCATTGCATCTCTACTTTGCCCGTCGAGCCGTCAGTGAACTCGGCGGTTCGATGCAGGAGAGCCTGGTCCGTTTGGATCATGGCGCGCCGCAACTGTACGTGACGCTGCGCTGCCGTGGCGTCGGTGGAGGGTTTGGCTGAGCTGGGGGAATTCGCCATTCGGGTGCAGCATATCATCCGAGCGGACCGGCTGGCGCGTCCATCGGGAATCGCCGGAACACATCTGGTGTTGTTCCCGCCGTATCTTCCTGTCCTGGATGTTGAACGCCCGAAAACGATCTTCTCAGGGGCCGCGGCAGGGGGGATTCGCACCGGCAGAATGAAAGAGGGAGGAGGCCATTCCCACGCGGGCGAAGCGGCAGCAGATCGAAATTCCCACCGAACTGGCTCGGCTGGCCGAAGATCCGCGCGTGCTGGTCCGCCGTGCCGGCCCTCCCCGGCCAGGGGGTGCCTGCGTTGTCTACTGGATGCAGCGTGCCATGCGCATCGAGGACAACCCCGCCCTGGACACCGCAATCGCCGCCGGCAACCTGCTCGAAATTCCCGTGGTGGTGTACTTTTCTGTCGTTCCGAACTACCCGCACGCAAATCTGAGGCACTATCGCTTCCTGGAGCAGGGGATGCGCGACGTCGCCGAAGATGCCGCGGAGCGCGGAATTGGGTTCGTCCTGCGCCGGTCGACCGGCAATTCATTGCAAGCGTTTCTTGAAGAAGCGGGCGCGGCAATGCTCGTGGGCGACGAGAACCCTCTTCGCGAACCTGAGCGATGGCGGCGCGTACTTGCCCGCAAGCTGCGTATACCTTATTGGACTGTCGATGCCGACGTCGTAGCGCCTTCGCGCGTCTTCGGTCAAAGCTTCTTTCTGCTCCATCATTTTCGCCCGCATCTGCAACGAGAACTTCCCCGTTTCCTGACGGAGCCGGGGAACCTCACTCCCGTGCATCCGTGGCGGCGGCCGAAACGTCTCGACAGTTACCCGGTCGATGAGGACATTACCGCCGGGTTCACCGCGCTCGACCGCTCCGTCAGACCTGTGGATACGTTCACTGGAGGCGCGCATGCAGCCCGGGAGCGGCTGCGCCTATTCATCGCAGACGATCTTGCTGGATACGAGCATTCGCGCGGGAAGCCCGAGCAGCAGGGTACGAGCCGGCTTTCTCCATACCTCCACTTCGGCCACATTTCGCCGGTGCGGATTGCGCTGGAGGTGAACAAGGCGGCCGCGAAAGGACTGGCGCCGGCGAGCGCTCGGGATCGCTTTCTCGACCAGGTCATCGGATGGCGCGAGCTGTCGGTGCTGTTCGTCCGCCACAATCCGCAGTACGACTCGTGGGAATCCGCGGAGCCGTGGGCGCGCCGCACGCTGGAGAAACACGCCGGCGACCCACGCCCGCACCGCTACTCACTCGGCGACCTCGAACGGGCCCAGACCCACGACCAGCTTTGGAATGCGGCGCAACGCGAGATGGCCGCCACCGGCTGGATGCACAATGCCATGCGCATGTACTGGGCCAAGAAGATCCTGGAGTGGGCGCCGAACCCGGCGACAGCGTTCGACTGGGCGGTGGTCCTCAACGACAAGTACCAGCTCGACGGGCGCGACCCGAACGGATACGCGGGGATTGCCTGGGCCATCGTAGGCAAGCATGACCGCCCGTGGTTCGACCGGCCGGTATTCGGATCGGTACGGTACATGGCCGAAGGCTCGGCGCGGAGGAAATTCGATGCCGCGGCTTACATCGCACAGAATGGAATCATCGAATAGCGCCGTCCCAAGGTCCGCGAGATGCGGGCTCGACTGTGGAAGCCCGAGAAGGACAGCCGGCCGCTTGTGAGGAGCTGCACGAAGTGTAACGGCCGTCACAATGCATTTTTGTTTCCTCATCCTAAAATGGTCCGATTTCCAATCCGGGACACCGCAGGGTTAAAGAAGACTCATTTTTCCGCCACCCACGCCAGAGCCCCGCCATGATTGCGGAGGAGGCCGGATCCCAGATTCCGGATGCGCTGAAATGGTCCTTCCGTTGCCGATTCCCGGTTTGGCGAATGGGGAAAGCAGTCCCCGCTTGCATCGATTCCACGCCTCGCCCGGGATGGCGAGATTCCTGGTCATGGCGATGTCGCTTGCTTGCGCGGTTGCGCCGGCGCAACCGCCGGCTCGTTCCGGCCCGGCGCAGGAACCTGTTCCTCCGCATCAGGCGCAGGCACGGCGTTTTCTGGCTGCGCGGGTCCCGATTCAAGGCGCTCTTCACCCGAAGCACGCTCTTCGCGCCCGTGCGCAAGCGGCTCCGTCGGCCGCTTCCTGGGAGCCGCTGGGGCCGGCCGCGGTGCTTACCGGCAGCTTCGGGCTCGTTTCCGGGCGCGTCACCGCCCTCGCGCTCGATCCATCTGACGCGACAGGAAACACACTCTACGTTGGCACCACGGGGGGCGGTGTCTGGCTCAGCAGCAACGCGGCCACGGCGAATCCCGCCAGTATCGTTTTCCGGCCCCTCACGGACGCTCCGACGGCGCTCGCCACCGCGCAGGATACGTCCATCAGCATTGGCGCGCTCAGCGTGCAGCCGGGCGGCACCGGCGTGATTCTGGCCGGCACGGGCGATCCCAACGATGCTCTCGATTCTTACTACGGCGCGGGCCTCCTCCGCTCGACCGATCGAGGGAAGACCTGGTCGCTCATATTGGGCACCAAAGACGTGATCACCGGCCTGGGAGCCATGGATCACGGCTTTCTCGGCGAGGGTTTCGCCGGGTTTGCGTGGAGCAGCGTCAACCCGCAGCTTGTGGTCGCCGCGGTTTCCCAATCATGGGACAGTTCCATCGTGCAGGCCGGGGCGGCCGGCTACAGCTACAGCGGCCTCTATTACTCGAACGACGGCGGCGTCACGTGGCATCTCTCGCTCATCACGGACGGCAATGGCCGCGACGTGCAAGGCCCGAATCTCGTCAATTCGGGACTTCAGGGCAATGCGGCCACCTCGGTTGTCTGGAACCCGCTGCGCAGGATTTTCATCGCCGCGGTGCGCTTTCACGGCTACTACCAGTCGGCCGACGGCGTGACGTGGACGCGTATGACCAGCCAGCCCGGCCCGGGGTTGACCTCAGCCCTCTGTCCCAACAACGTGACCATGAGCGGTTCCCCGGCGTGCCCTGTCTTCCGCGGCGCCCTGGCCGTGAACCCACTCACCGGCGACACATTCGCGTGGACGGTCGACCTCAACAACCAGGATCAGGGGCTGTGGCAGGATGTCTGCAATTTGCAGTCCGGCGCATGCAAGGGGTCGAGTGTAAGCTTCTCGAATCGTTTGAACACCACGCCCCTTGAGGCCAACACCCTCAGTGGCGCTGCGACCATTCTGAACGGCGACTACAACCTTGTGCTTGCCGCCGTGCCGTCCAACAAGGACACGGTGTTGCTGGCCGGCGCCAACGACGTGTGGAAGTGCAGCGTGGGAACGGGCTGCGCATGGCGGAATACCACCAACTCCACCACCTGTATGAGTGCTCGCGTAGGCGAATATCAGCACGCGCTGGAATGGAATTCCTCCAATCCCGAGGAAGTGCTCGCAGGCAACGACAGCGGGCTCTGGCGCTCCGAGGACGGCATTGGCGAACGGGACACCGTTTGCTCGTCCACCGATGCGGATCACTGGCAGAATCTGAACGGCTCGCTCGGCTCGCTGGCCGAGGTGGCCGCGATGTCACAGGTGGGCGCCACTCCGTACACGCTGATGGCAGGTCTGGGCGCCAACGGCACAGCCGGCGTCAAATCGGACACTGGCCCCACCTCCAGGTGGCCACAGATACTTACTGGCGAGGGCGGCCCCGTAGCCATTGATTCCGCGCATCCTGACACCTGGTATGTGAACAACGGCGCCGGCGTGTCCATTCACCGATGCTCCGTGCAAGGTCTCTGCACGGCTTCGGATTTCGGCGAACAACCTGTCGTGTCCAATTCTGATGTTGCCAATGACGGGCTTACCATGACGCAGCCGGCCCCGTTCCTTGTCGATCCGCTGGATTCGACGCAATTGCTCGTCGCCACGTGCCGGCTGTGGCGCGGGCCGGTCGTGCCTGGGACATGGACAGCGGCGAACGCCGTCACTCCCATGCTGGGTACCGGAGCGAGTAATGTGTATTGTTCGGGAAACCCGCTCATCCAGACCATTGCCGCCGCCGCGACACCGGGCGGAGGCGAGGTGGTTTACGCTGGCGCGTATGGTTACGCCAACGGCGGCGCCAATCTCTCTGGACACTTGTTGAAGGCCACCATGGATGCCTCAGGGGTGTGGTCGGGTTGGGTGGACCTTACCCTCAATCCCATATCGAATGACAGTCTGCGCTTCAACCCGGAGAACTTCGGCGTCTCGGGCATCGCCATCGATCCGCACGACCCCTCCGGCAACACGTTCTATGTGACCCTGCAGGGCATCGGCTCCGACGTTCGCATCATCTACCGAACCACCGATGGCGGGGGCCATTGGAAGGACATTAAGTCCAACCTGTTTTATCAGCCTCTGAACGCCATCGTGGTGGACCCGAGTGACGCCGAAACCGTCTATGTCGCCGGCGATGCCGGTGTGTACGCCACCCAGCGGGTGAGCCTCTGCGGCGACTACGGTGTGAGTTGCTGGTTTTCCCTTGGCTCAGGCCTGCCGAGATCTCCCGTCACGGCGTTGAGCGCTGCTCCCATCGGCACTACGCCCAGCGTTTTGGTCGCAGGCACCTATGGCCGCGGCATCTGGCAGATCCCACTGCTCACCGGTGGCGCGCAACTCACGACTGCCGGCGTCGATCCCGCTTCGCTTTCGTTCGGTGAAGTGGCACGGGGCAACACCAGCGATCCTCTGACTATCACTTTCACAAACAAGGGAGGAATCGCTCTTCTCCCGACTCGCGTGGCAGTCAGCGGCGACGATTTTACTGAGAGCGACAACTGTGTCGACGCCAGCGTGGACACCGGCGCCAGTTGCAGCATTCAGGTCAGATTTTCCCCCACGTGGACCGGGGCGCGCACCGGCCAGTTGACCATATCTGCCAATCTCCTGAACGGAGATATCACCGTTCCGCTGAGCGGCACCGGGACTCCGCCGGCGCCGGTCAACGTTCAACCCGGATCGATCAACTTCGGCAGCGTGGCGAAAGGCCAGACCTCGGACAGCGAGCAGGTGACGGTCGAAAACGATAACGATGCGGCCGTTCCCGTCACCAGCCTCACAGTCACCGGTCCGTTCGTAATTGTGAGCAACGCCTGCGGGACCACATCGCTTGCGGCCAAGAGCGACTGTGCCATCCGGCTGGCTTTCAGTCCGACGGAGGTCGGCCCCGCCAGCGGCGCGCTCACCCTCATTGATTCGGCGGGAACGCAGACGGTACAGCTCTCCGGCACTGGCACCGGCCCGGCAGAGGACACACTTTCTCCCACATCACTCACGTTCCCCGGGACCATCATCGGCGCCACCTCGGCCGCGCAGCCGGTTGCGCTCAGCAATGGCGGAGGCAATCCGCTCACCTCCGTGGCCATCTCCATCAGCGGGCCGTTCCAGCAGACGAACAACTGCACCACGCAGGTGGCCGCCGGAGCGTACTGCTCGATCGGCGTCACCTACCTCGCGTCGAAGGCGGGCAGTGAATCGGGCACGCTCACCGTTGCCGATATCATGCGCACGCAGACCATTTTGCTCACCGGCACGGGACTGCTGCCGCCCGCATTCACCGTCAACCCGACCAGCCTGAACTTCGCCGCGCAGCCGGTGCAGGTTGCCAGCGCACCGCAGACGCTGAACATTACCAACTCGGGCGGCGCCGCGATGGCAAACGTCGGCTTTCAGATCACGGGCGCAGGTGCGGCCAGCTTCGCTACCGCCGCCAATACCTGCGGAGCCACACTTGCCAAGGGCAGCAGTTGCACGGTCCAGGTCACGTTCAAGCCCACGGCAAATGGCGCGACCCAGGCTGCTCTGACCATTACCTCTTCCACCGGCCAGGTCAAATCGGTCACGGTTGCGCTTAACGGAACCGGGCACTCGGATTCCGGCCTCACCGCCACTCCGGCGCAATTGAACTTCGCCGCGACCGCAGTTGGACAATCCAGCGCGGCGCAGGCCGTCACGATCACAAACTCCGGCAAAGTCGATGCCGCCGGGGTGGCCCTTGCTGCCAGCGGCCCATTCGCGTTGACGCAGAACACCTGCGGCACGTCGCTCGCGGCAGGCGCATCCTGCACCACGGGCGTAGCGTTCAGTCCCATGCAGACGGGCAATCTGTCCGGCGCCCTGACGATCACGTCCACCAACGTAATTGCCGCTACGGTGTCGCTCAGCGGAATTGGCGGCCTCGCCGGCGCGGTCAACGCCCAGCCGCAGCAGGTGGCCTTTCCGACCACGGGGGTGGGAAGCTCCAGCAGCCCCATTCCCGTCACCCTCACGAACCTCAATGCTTCGGTGGCACTCGACAATCTGGCCCTCACCATTTCAGATCACTTTCGCATCGCCGATACAACGTGCGGGACCTCACTCGCCGGGGGGGCCAGTTGTGTAGCCAACCTGGTCTTTGCGCCGTCCGCTTCCGGCGCTGCGACAGGTAATCTCAGCATCGCGTCGTCGGCCATGGCGACGGCTGCAACAGTCCCGCTCTCCGGCATGGGCTTCGATTTCACCCCGGCTGCTTCCGGATCCAACTCGCAAACGGTGGCGAGCGGGCAGACGGCGATCTACAGTCTGACGATTACTCCGGCGTCTGGAAATTCGGGCACCTTCACCTTCCAATGCGATTCGCTCCCGCAATACGCCGCGTGCGTGTTCAATCCTTCGAGCCTCACGGTCGCAGCAAACTCCGTGGGAACCGAGAAGGTGAGCATTACCACCTCGCAGGCCTCCGCCTTCCTGGCCCGCCCTTCATCGGGGTTGCCGGCGCTTCCTGCCGCACTCGCATGCGGTGTGCTGCTTCTTCCATTCGCGCTCAGAAGGCGTCGCGGCATCTTGTGGCTTATGGTTGCCGCGGCTGTTTTGGTATGCTTCCCGGGCTGCTCCAGTGCGGGTGGCGGAGGCGGCAGCACGCCACCCCCGGCCAACACGCACAATGTTGCGGCCGGCACCTATACCATTCCGTTGCGGATTTCCTCTGGCGGAGTGAACCATACGTTCAACCTGACTCTCGTGGTCGATTAAGCCGGGCGCGCGCCTGCCCGGCTCCGCGGCTCGCCCGATATACTTGAGCTTCAGGTTCAGTCCATCGAGAACGGAGCAAAGCGGATGCCGGCCAGGGTCACAGTGGAAGAAGTGGAGCGCGTTGCCGAGCTGGCGAATCTGGAACTCGCGCCGGACGAAAAGCCGCGCATGGTCTCGGATCTGAACTCGATCCTGGACTACATGGCCGAGCTCAACCAGATCGACACGTCAGGGGTTGCTCCGCTGGCCCAGGTTACCGAGCTGGCGGGTGGTGCGGGCGATCTTCGCACCGACCGCGTGCGGCCGTCGCTCGACCGGGCCGCAGTGCTGTCCCAGGCTCCGGAAACCGATGGCGCGTTCTTTAAAGTGCCGAAAGTCATCGAGCGCTAGTTGCGGACCGGCGAACGCCGGCTGCAAACCGAATCTGTGAACTACCAACCGTGAACTGCGAACGCACCTGATGCCCACCGCCGAGACATTTGCCGAGAAACCGAAGACGCTGGCCGAACTGCGCTCCGACCTGGAGTCAGGAAGGACCAAAGCGGCCGACCGCGCCGCCTCCTATTACGAGCGTATCGCCGCCCTGAACCCGCGCCTGAATGTTTACCTGAGCCTGGCGAAGCAGCGCGCATTAGAGCAGGCCTTGCGCATCGACGGGCTTGCGGCCAAGGGCGATCCGCTGCCGCCTCTGGCGGGCCTCCCGGTCGGCATCAAGGACGTGCTGGTGATGCGCGGCGCCCCGGCGACGGCGGGATCGAAGATCCTGGAAGGCTACCATCCGCCGTACGACTGCACGGCCGTTACCCGTCTGGAGCAGGCAGGCGCGGTTCTACTCGGGAAGATCAACTGCGATGAGTTCGCCATGGGCTCGTCGAACGAGAACTCAGCCTACGGGCCGGTACGCAATCCCGTTGATCCCGCCCGCGTGCCCGGCGGCTCGAGCGGCGGCTCCGCGGCTGCTGTTGCGGCCAACATGGCGGTGGCTACCCTGGGATCGGACACCGGCGGCTCTATCCGACAGCCAGCCAGCTTTTGCGGCGTCGTCGGCGTGCTGCCCACCTGGGGCCGCGTCTCGCGGTATGGGCTCATCGCGTTCGCCTCGTCGCTCGATCGCATCGGCCCCTTCGCCGCCAACGTGCGCGATGCCGCCACGCTGCTGGGTGTGATCGCCGGGCACGATGCCATGGACGCCACCAGCTCCGAGCAGCCCGTACCCGATTACGCCGCCGAATCAGACCAGCCGGCCGAAGGCCTGCGCATTGGAGTGCCCGCGGAATACTTCGCCGAAGGCCTCGATCCTGAAGTTCGCGCTCAGGTCGAGAAGGGAATCGACGCGCTTCGCGCCGCCGGCTGCAGCATCAAGCCCGTATCGCTGCCGCACACCAGGTACGCGGTGCCGGTCTATTACCTGATTGCTACCGCCGAGGCCAGTGCCAATCTCGCTCGCTTTGACGGCGTGCGCTATGGCTACCGTTCCAAAAGCTCTGACACACTGAGCGCCATGTACCGGAATTCGCGTGAGGAAGGCTTTGGCGCCGAGGTCAAGCGCCGAATCCTGCTCGGCACCTATGCGCTATCCGCCGGTTACTACGATGCCTATTACGGCAAGGCGCAGCAGGTGCGGCGCATCCTCGCTGAGGAGTTCCTGCGCGCGTTCGCCGAAGTGGATGCCATCGTGACGCCCACCTCGCCGATACCGGCTTTCAAGCTCGGCGAAAAGACAGGTGATCCGCTCTCGATGTACCTGGCCGATATTTACACCGTCACCGCAAGCCTCGCAGGCATCTGCGGCCTCTCGGTCCCGTGCGGGACTACGGCCTCGGGCTTGCCCGTCGGCATGCAGATCCTCGCCGGCCATTTTCAGGAGGGCAACGCTTTCCGCGTCGCCCGAGCCGTCGAAGCAGCCAGGCTTTAGCTAGAATGGATTCACGGAGCGATTGCCATGATCTTTCACGTAACGCTCGAAACCGCAGAAGATGGCTGGATCGTCGCGGAATGCCCAGCTTTGCCCGGCTGTATCTCACAAGGCCGTGACGAGCAGGAAGCCCTTGCGAACATTCGTGAAGCGATCACCGGCTGGTTGTGGGCGGAAGATCAAAAGGCAATTGGATTGCTCTCGCCTCAGCAGACGCCAGTAGTGGTCGCAGTTTGAACCTTCAACGCCCTGCATGCATTTTTTTCTCGCCTTCTCACCGACAGAGTCGACATCTGCTTCACACCTGAAACTGGTTGACCGGCCATTCCGGTTGACACCGAACGGCGCCTTCAGGGGAACAAATGGGACAGCTAGGCAACATCTCTGGTAAAGACGCTGTGAAGGCCTTTGAACGACTTGGTTGGCAGGTGCGCGGACAGGTTGGAAGCCATGTCATGATGAGCAAGGCGGACATTCGCGTGAACCTCTCAGTTCCCCAGCACAAGGAGTTGTCTGTTGGGACCCTGCGCAAGCTGATTCGGGTCGCCGGGGTTACCGTCGACCGATTTCTCGAACTACTGTAGAATTCTGTTTCCGTTAGGTTCGATCCCCGTGGAGGTCGAGAAGGAGTCCGCTCGCCATGCGCGTGGTCCCCGTTTTCTGCCTCGTCCTCGGCGCATCGTTTGCGCTGCCCCTGCTCGCCGCACCCCGAAAGGTTCACACCACCGCTCTCGGTGCACCCAAAAAAGTCGCATACTCCAGAACCGGTGACCCAGCCGGCGCAGTTCTCGGCGAGGACGTGCTCAAAATCCGTCCCCTTGTCGTTGACGGATCGGTCAAAGATTGGACCACTGGCGACGTCCACGACGTGACCGACCGCAGCTTCGTTGTACGCCGCGCCCTGCGCATCAATGACGAACTCCCCGGTGAAAAGCCTGCCACGGCTGCCAGTCACTGGGTGTGGCAGCGCGGACCGTGGCTGCTGGTCGACCGCGCTACCGGGCACGTGAGCGCGATTAAGCTCCCCGATTACGACCCCGCCATCAGCCAGGTCACATGGTTCCGCGACTACGCCGCCTACTGCGGCCTTACCCCCAGCGGCAAGAGCCTGTACGCGGTGGTGGCGCAGTTGTCCGTCCGGAAGCCCTTCCTCTCTAAAAAGCTCGATTCATTGAAAGAGGATGCTGGCGCGCACGCCGCATGTGCTCCGCCCGAATGGCAGCGCGAACCGCTCCGTGTCACGTTCCATCCCGCGGGCAAAGACGCCCTCAGCTTCGACATTGTGCCCGGCTCCGCGGTACTTGTCGAAGACTCGTCCGAGGACTCCGACGCTGCCAAAACAAAGCCAGATTAGCTGAAAGCTGAAAGACGAGGGCTGACGGTTCATGGCAGAAGATTGTATTTTGCCCCGATTCTGCGCCCGCTTCGCCGCCTCCGCTCCTTGACACGGCCCGGGCTCCGCGTTTCTTATCTTGACAGGCATTCTTTTCGGGGATTGGTCCAGTACTAGCGCTGAAGAACCGTGGGTTTTGCGGATTGGGCTCCCCGGGCGGAAAGCTGTGTCGAACAGGAAGCTGTGGGTGAAAGGGTGCAGGCGCAAGCGCGGCCGAACAGCGCGCGCGGCTTACCCTGATTCCAGCGTCTGACCCGCTCCGCGGGTGAGAGCCGTTTCCGGAGACAAATTTAGTTCAAGTGCCGGGTCGCGGCCCGTTGTGTGTTTCAGGCTGCGGCGCCTGGGGCAACGCGGCACCCCGGCGGCAAAGGGTGAGTGTGGCAATTAGTTTGGCAATCTTCGCGGGCCAGCCCGCCGGCGGCAGCAGCATCACGATGCTTCTGCCCTTGTTGTTGATTCCGGTCCTTTACCTGGTGATGATCCGCCCCCAGCAGAAGCGGCAAAAGCAGTGGCAGGGCATGCTCGCCAGCATCAAGAGTGGCGACCGCGTTACCACGGCCGGCGGAATCCGGGGCATCATCCTCTCCATCAAGGACGACGTCGTCATCATCCGGGTGGCTCCGGACGGAATCAAGATGGAAGTCAGCAAGAGCGCCATTGCCTCCGTTACCACGCAGGACACGACCGGCTCCTAGCGGTCCCTGCGCCACGCGCGCGTTTTTTTTTGATCGGGGCGCTCCGGCGCTCAACCTTGTTCGAACAGAGAAGTGGAACCATGAAGAAGAACCTCAAAGGTAGAGTTGCGCTGATCGTTGCCGTGCTGGTGGTTTGCATCTACGGCATTTTCGGCATTCCCTCCGGGCTCAGCGGCAAGGCGATCACCCAGGCCCTCACCAACCATATCCACCTCGGTCTCGACCTCCAGGGCGGCGCGCACCTCATCCTCCAGGTGCAGGTCAAGGAAGCCGTGAACACCGAGACGGACAATGCGGTGGCGCGCATCGAGCAGGATCTGAAGAAGGCCAATCTGTCCGTCACCCGCGTGTACAAGCCCCAGCCGCTCAAAACCGATGGCACCGGCCGTCCCGAGGTGGTGAACGTCGAAGGTGCGGCTCCTGCTGCCTCAAGCCGCGTGCAGTCGCTCTTCGAGCAGAAGTATTCGAACGATTACGACGTGAGCGGAGGCACCAACGGCTCATGGACCTTGACCATGAAGCCGAACGTGGTGAAGGACCTCGAAACCCGGACCGTTACCCAGGCCATCGAGACCATCCGCGACCGGGTTGACTCGCTCGGCGTCAGCGAACCGGTCATCCAGGAATACAACCTTGGCAACAACCAGATCCTGGTGGAACTGCCCGGCATCTCCGACCTCGATCGGGTCAAGAGCATCATCCAGTCCACCGCCCGCCTTGAGATTCACCCGGTAGTCGGCGGCCCCTATCCCAGCGAACAAGCGGCTGCACAGGCCCAGGGCGGCTCCATCCCGCTTGACGATGTCGTTATGCCCTCGTCGGGCGGAATAGGCGGTGTGGGCGCCGACCAGTACTACGTGCTGCAGCGCGTGGCCGTCGTCTCGGGCAGCGAGTTCCGGTCCGCCGATCCTGCCACCAACCCCGATACCGGCCAACGCATGGTCCGCTTCACCCTGACCAACGCGGCCGGCGAAAAGTTTTACGACTACACGAAGGCTAATGTTGGCAACCCCATGGCCGTAGTCATGGGCGGCACGGTCCGTGAAGTGGCCAACATCAAGAGCGCCATCCGCGACCAGGGCGAGATTGAGGGCTCATTCAGCGAAGATGAAGTGGCCGCGTTGTCCAAGCTTCTGCGCACCGGCGCTCTGCCCGCCTCACTCACCTATCTCGAACAGCGCACGGTTGGCGCCTCGCTCGGCAGCGACTCCATTCACGAGGGCGTCACGGCTGCGATCGCCGGCTTCCTCGTCGTCATCGCGTTCATGCTGGTCTACTACCGCGGAGCCGGAATCAACGCCGACGTGGCGCTGATCCTGAACCTGATCATTCTGCTCGGCTTTATGGGCGGCGTCGGAGCCACGCTCACCCTGCCCGGCATCGCCGGCGTCATCCTCACCATCGGTATGGGCGTCGATTCGAACGTGCTGATCTTCGAGCGTATCCGCGAAGAAATGCGCGCCGGCAAGGCCGCATCGGCAGCCGTTGACCAGGGCTTCGCCCACGCCTGGGTCACTATCGTCGACACTCACGTAACCACCATCGTCTCGGCCGCCATTCTGTTCATGTTCGGCACCGGCCCGGTAAAAGGCTTCGCCACCACCCTGACTTTCGGTCTGTTTGCGAACCTGTTTACCGCCGTCTTCGTCTCGCGCACCATCTTCGACGCGCACCTGAACAAGATGAAGCCGGGCGAACTGGTTTCAATTTAGGCATTCGTAGCAGGCATTCGGCATCAGGGCAGTCATCAAGGATCTGAACAGGCAAAGGCAAATGGGATTGCGAATTGGGCGAGAGCACGGCTTCGGCGAACGTCTAATGCCTAATGCCTGATGCCTGCCACCGCAGGAAGGTAAATCAGTGGAATTCTTTCATCAGGTAAACATCGACTGGCTGGGCAAGAAGTGGTACTTCCTCGCCTTCAGCTTGATCTTCAGCATCGCCGGCATCGCCAAGATGAGCTACAACTGGGTGCACACCGTGAACGGGATGCACAGTCCGGTCCCGCTCGGGGTCGACTTCCGCGGCGGCACTGAGGTTCAGATTGAGTTTCAGAATCGTCCCGACATCGGCGCCATCCGCCAGGCGGTCGACAAGACCGGCATTCACGATGCCACCATTCAGAATTTCGGCGGCGACGTGAGCCGCAACGAGGTCCTCATCAGCCTGCCCGAGCAGAAGAATGAGTCGAACCTTGACGTGGGGCGCCAGGAAGTCATCGAATCCCTGCAGAAGTACTACAACAATCCCTTCGACCCGGCAAAAGGCGTGAAGGTCGACGTCGTCGGCCCCACCGTCGGCCATCAGCTCCAGACCAAGGCCGCCATGGCCACCCTCTACTCGCTCCTCGGCATGCTGGTGTATCTCTGGTTCCGTTTCCAGCTTATTTATGGCATTGCCGCCGTGGTGGCCTGTTTTCACGACACCCTGATTACCGTGGGCTTCTTCGCATTGACGGGCAGGGAAGTCAGCCTCACCGTCATCGCCGCCATCCTCACCCTGGTTGGCTACTCCATGAATGACACCATCGTGGTTTTCGACCGCATCCGTGAAAATCTGCGCCTCAGCCGGCGCGAGTCCCTGCCCGATGTGGTGAACCGCAGCATCAACCAGACCCTGAGCCGGACGGTTCTCACCTCCGGGCTGACCTTCCTGACCGTCCTTTCGCTGTATATCTTCGGCGGCCAGGTCCTCCGCGGCTTTTCCTTTGCGCTGGTCATTGGTATCCT
>Ga0157369_10001913_pt1 | contig 25131 bp, 26 predicted proteins | sample C25metaG_FD_113461 | JGI IMG/M metagenome (GOLD analysis project Ga0157369, IMG submission 113461) | Corn rhizosphere microbial communities from Kellogg Biological Station, Michigan, USA - C2-5 metaG | ecosystem: Host-associated > Plants > Roots > Rhizosphere > Soil | place: USA: Michigan... | reverse complement strand
CGTACGGCTGGTTCGAGGAGTCCGGCACGAACGTGTCGAGGAAGTCGTCGTCGGCGAGCGCGTCGAGGTCTTCCTCGTCGTACGCCGGCGCGTCGTCGAGGTTGTTGCTCGGCAGGAACGACAGCAACGCGCGGGTCAGCTCGATGCCGTCCTTCTCGTCCTGGCCGAGGAAGTGCGCGACGCCGGACTTGCTGTTGTGCGTGCGCGCGCCGCCGAGCTCCTCGAACGTCACGTCCTCGCCGGTCACCGTCTTGATGACGTCGGGCCCGGTGATGAACATGTGCGAGGTCTGGTCGACCATCACGGTGAAGTCGGTGATCGCGGGGGAGTAGACGGCACCACCCGCGCACGGCCCCATGACGAGTGAGATCTGCGGTACGACGCCGGAGGCCATGACGTTGCGGTAGAAGATCTCGGCGTAGAGGCCGAGCGCGACGACGCCTTCCTGGATGCGCGCGCCGCCGCTGTCGTTGATGCCGATGACCGGGCAGCCGTTGCGCAGCGCGAGGTCCATGACCTTCACGATCTTCTCGCCGAACACTTCGCCGAGGCTGCCGCCGAACACGGTGAAGTCCTGGCTGAACACGCACACCGGCCGGCCGTCGATGGTGCCGTAACCGGTGACGACGCCGTCGCCGTACGGGCGGTTGTTCTCGATGCCGAAGTCGTGCGCGCGGTGCCGGGCGAGCGCGTCGAGCTCCACGAACGAGCCGGGGTCGAGCAACGCGTCGATGCGTTCGCGCGCGGTCATCTTGCCTTTGGCGTGCTGCGCGTCGATCGAGCGTTGCGATCCGGCGTGCACCGCCTCGTCCGCCTTGTGGTCGAGCTGGGCCAGCTTGCCGGCCGTCGTACGCAGATCGGGCAGGTCCATGCGCCGTAGCGTACGGGGCGTGCCGTCGCCCTGGTCCGACCTCGACCGGCCGCCGTTGTCGGCGTCGCGGTTGCGGCGGGCTCTGGTCGACACCGGTGTGTGGCGCGCGGTCGACGTGGTCGAGCGGACCGAGTCGACCAACGCCGATCTCGCGGCCGCCGCGCGCCGGGGCGAGGACGGCGGGCTCGTGCTGCTCGCGGAGGAGCAGACGTCCGGGCGGGGTCGCCTGGACCGCCGGTGGGAGGCGCCACCGCGCGCGTGCATCCTCGGCTCGGTGTTGCTCCGGCCGGCGACCCCGCCGTCGACCTGGCCGCTGATCGGGCTGCTCGCCGCCGTCGCGGTCGCCGAGGCCGTCCGCTCGGTCGGGGAGCGCCCGGCGGTGCTGAAGTGGCCGAACGACGTCCTGCTCTCCGGCCACAAGGTCGCCGGCATCCTCGCCGAACGCGTGGACGACGCGGTCGTCGTCGGGCTCGGTGTCAACGTCACCGTCCGCGCCGCGGAGCTGCCGGTGCCGACCGCGACGAGCATCGCCCTCGATGGCGGCGTCGCGGACCGCGGCTCGCTCGCCGCGGAGATCTTCCGCGCGCTCGGCCGCCGGCTGGCGGCCTGGGCCGACGCGGACGGCGCGCCGTACGCCGTTCTGCCGGCGTACCGCGAGATCTGCGACACGATCGGACGCGACGTCACCGTCGAGCTGCCCGGGGGGTCGGTCGTGCAGGCACACGCGCAGGCGGTCGACGACTCCGGCCGGCTCGTCGTACGGCGCGCTGCCGACGGCGGTGTCGAGGCGCTGTCGGCCGGCGACATCGTCCATGTCCGGCCGGTGGCCTGACGTGGCGTTCCCGCGGCGGCTGCTCGGCGAGGACGAGGAGGTCGTGCTCGACCTGCACCCGCACTGGAAGCGCCTCGCCGTACCCGCGGTCCTCGTGCCACTCGTCGCGGGCGTCGCGACGTACGCCGTCGTCGCGATGCCGTCGGGGTCGTTCCAGACCGCGGGCCGGTGGGCGGTCGTGGCGGTCGCGCTGGCGGTGCTGCTGCGGTTCTCGGTGTGGCCGTGGCTGCGCTGGCTGACGACGCGCTACGTGTTGACGACGCACCGGGTGGTCATCCGCGAAGGGGTGTTCGGGCGCCGGGGGCGGGACATTCCGCTGACAAGGGTCAACGACGTGTCGTTCCACCATTCGCTGCTGGAACGCATGCTCGGCTGCGGGACGCTGACGATCGAATCGGCGGGCGAGCACGGGCAGGTCGAGCTGCCGGAGGTGCCGCGGGTGGAGGAGGTGCAGCGGGAGGTCTACCGCTGCGTGGAGGAGCTAACGGGCCAGCACTAGCTCAATTGCGTAATAGACCCCATAGAAGTCCGCTATTGCGCAATTGAAGGGCTAGCGGCGCTCACGGGAGGCGCGGAGCTTGGCGAGGGCTTCGTCGAGAAGTTTCTCGCCGTCTTCGATGGTGCGCCGCATCATCAGGAACTCCCACGGCGTCTTCGGCGAAGCGCCGAGCGGCGGCGGGGGCGGCGGCGGGGCTTCCTCGCTGCGCCCGGCCGGCCGGCCGCAGCGGTCGCACGGCCAGGAGTCGGGGATCTCGGCCGTCGTCGCGAAGACCGGACGGCTCTCGTGCCCGGCGGAGCACCAGTAGGGAACGGGGCGGCGGGGCTCGATGGCGCCGCCGCGGTCCACCTCGGCGCCGGGTGCGCCGCCGATGCGGCCGCCGCGCAGGACGGATCCTCGGGACTTCACAACCTGCTCCTAGGACGGTGGACGGGCCGGACAGCGGTCTCGCCTCCCCGGTGCGAGCACCGGGAAGGCGAGACCTGACGCTCGGTTAGAGCGGGCGAACGTTCTCCGCCTGCAGGCCCTTCTGGCCCTGCGTGACGTCGAACTCGACGTTCTGCCCCTCGTCGAGGCTCTTGTAGCCCTGCGTCTGGATGGCGGAGAAGTGGACGAACACGTCCGGACTTCCGTCGGACGGCGCGATGAAGCCGAAGCCCTTCTCGCTGTTGAACCACTTCACGGTGCCCTGAGCCATGTTGCAACCTTCCTGGCTCGTACGCCCCTGCCTCCAGGGACTTGGCCGCTGCGGTGTCTCCCTTTGAAGACAAAACGCCCGCGATATCCCGCGGGCGTCATGCACAACGAGAACTGCGACCTCGGCGACGACGGTAACACGATCCAGGCCTGGCAAGAAGGGCGGTTGGGACTTTCGTTCGCCGCGGAGCCCGCGATCCACAGGTCATGCGCGAAGATCGCCGGGTGACCGAACCGCGCGGCCCGCTCGACCAGCTCGAGAGCGAGGTGCTCGGCGGCTCCCGCCGCTACACCCGCGTGCAGGTCGCCGAGCGCGCCGGCGTCGACATCGAGGAGGGCCGCACGCTGTGGCGCGCGCTCGGCTTCGCCGACGTCGATGACGACTACGTCGCGTTCACCGACCGCGACGTCGAGGCGCTGCGCACGGTCCACTCGCTGGTCGACATGGGCATCCTCGATCGCGGTCAGCAGCTCGCCGTCACCCGCGCGATGGGGCAGGCGCTCTCGCGGCTGGCCGAATGGCAGGTCGCGACGCTGACCCAGGCCCTGTCGAGTGGGCCGGGGACCGGCAGCGCCGAGCCGATGACACCCGAGGATGCGGCCGCCGCCGCGCGCGAGCTCGTCCCGGTGATGGAAGGCCTCATCGGCTACGTATGGCGGCGGCACCTCGCCGCGACCGCCGCGCGGGCCGTCGCGGCGGGCCCCGGCGACACCCGCACGATGACCGTCGGCTTCGCCGATCTCGTCGGGTTCACCACGCTTACGCGCCACGTCGACGAGGACGCGCTCGCCGCGCTGATCGACCGGTTCGAGGAGATCGCGTACGACGTCATCACCGGCGGCGGCGGGCGTGTCGTGAAGACCGTCGGCGACGAGGTGATGTTCACCGCCGACGGCGCGCAGGCCGGCGCCGAGATCGCCGTCACGCTGGCCGAACGCGTCGGCGCCGATACCGAGCTGCCGGACCTGCGCGTCGGTGTCGCGTGCGGCAGCGTCGTGTCCCGGCTCGGCGACGTCTACGGCGAGCCGGTCAACATCGCCAGCCGGCTCACGTCGATCGCGCGCCCCGGCTCGGTCGTCGTGGATCGCGACTTCGCGACCGCGATCGAGAACGACGAGAAGTGGCGGCTGCGGCGAGTCCCGCCGCGGCCGGTGCGGGGGTACGCCTTGCTGCAGGGGTTCCGGCTGCGCCGCGCCGACGATCCCGAGGGCGGCGACTAACCTCGATCGCGTGAGTGATCTGCCCGCGTCGATCAGCCTGCGCGAAGTCGGTCCGCGCGACGGCCTGCAGAACGAAGCACCGGTGCCGACCGAGGCGAAGGTCGAGCTGATCGATGCGCTGTCGAAGACCGGCGTACGGCGGATCGAGGCGGTCAGCTTCGTGCACCCCCGCGCGATCCCGCAGATGGCCGACGCCGACGACGTATGGCAACGGATCACACGCAACGACGACGTCCGCTACTCCGCCTTGGTGCCGAATCTCAAAGGTGCGCAACGCGCGCTCGACGCCGGGTTCACGGAGATCGAGGTCGTCGTCAGCGCGAGCGACACGCACAACCGGCGCAACGTCAACCGCAGCACCGATGAATCGCTCGATGACATCGCCGCGCTGATCCAGCTCGCGCACGACTCCGGCCGCACCGTGCAGGTCATCGTGTCGACGGCATGGGGTTGCCCGTACGAGGGCGACGTACCGGTCGAGCGCGTCGTCTCGGTCGCCGGCCGCGCGGTCCGTGACGGCGCCGACGGCATCTCGTTCGGCGACACGACCGGGATGGCGACGCCCGGACGGGTCGCGCGGGTCGTCGGCGAGTTCCGCTCCCGGCACGCAGACGTGCCGCTCAACCTGCACTTCCACAACACTCGCGGCACCGGCCTCGCGAACGTGCTCACCGCGCTGGAGCTCGGTGTCAGCGACTTCGACGCGAGCGTCGGCGGGCTCGGCGGCTGCCCCTACGCGCCGGGGGCGACGGGCAACGTCGCGAGCGAGGAGCTGGTGCACATGGTCGAGGACATGGGCGTCGCGACCGGTGTCGACCTCGAGGCGCTGATCGACGCGGCGGCGACGGCCGAGCGCATCGTCGGCCGCACGTTGCCGTCGCAGGTACTGCGGGCGGGCCCGCGCACCCGGACTATCGCCGCCGGCTAGCGGGTAGCTGCTGCTGGTCTGCCGGCCCGGATCCGACCAGCAGTTCCTCCACGCTGGACTAGTTGGCGGCCTCGGTCGCGACGGCAGATTGCGCGCGCTGGTCGGGGACGTCCGCGGCCGGTGCGTCGTACGACGGGAGGCCGCTGAGCTGCCAGCGGGACAGCGCGATACCGATCAGGCCGCCCACCACCGGGAACAGCGGCGCCCAGGCACCGTCGGGCTTCGCGGCCATCACGAACACGATGCCGAGGAACGCGAACGTCGTCAGGTGGGCCATGTCCCAGAACACCGAGTCGCGCGCGGCCGTCCGGATCTCCGGCGGGATGTCGCCGTCGGGCGCCGTCGCGATCAGTTCGTTGAGCCGCTCGCCGCGCGGCTTGAGCAGGATCCCTCCGATGGCCTCGACCACCACGACGGTGACGATGGCGGTGAGCACCCAGCCGGTCGAGAACGAGAACTTGTCGTCGGTGTGCTGGCCGAGATGGACGAGCCAGGCACCCAGGGCGAGCAGCGCCAGCGCCATCAACGGCAGCAGCGGCTCGAGCTTGTGCGCGACGGCGCCCCAGGTCCGGATCTCCTCGACCCGCCGGGCCCGGCCGATCACCTGCAGCGAGGTGTGCAGTACGCCGGCCATCGCGAACGCGACGATCGCGACCGCGATGTGCAGGAACAGGACGACGCCAGCCGTCGAAACATCCATGGGAGACCCCCTCAGTACGCCCGAAGGCTAACGAGGGAGCGGCCCGCGCGCAGGGATTTCGCACGAATCGGCGGGCGCTCGCTACCCTCCGCAAGCGTGAGCGAGACGACTGACGAGCCGGGCCACCCGCACCTCGCCGAACTGCGCGAGCGGATCGTCGCGGGCGGGGCGCCGAAGTACCACGAGGCCAACGCGGAGAAGGGCAAGCTGTTCGCCCGTGAGCGGATCCGCATGCTCGTGGACGACGGCTCGTTCGTCGAGGACGGCGTGTTCGCCAACGCGCTCGCGCCCGACCTGCCGGCCGACGGCGTCGTGACCGGTACGGCGACCGTCGATGGCCGGCCGGTCTGCTTGATGGCCAACGACTCGACGGTCAAGGCCGGCTCGTGGGGTGCGCGGACGGTCGAGAAGATCATCCGGATCATCGAGATGGCCTACCGCACCGGCGTACCGATGGTGTGGCTGGTCGACTCCGCCGGCGCGCGGATCACCGACCAGGTCGAGATGTTCCCCGGCCGCCGCGGCGCCGGGAAGATCTTCTGGAACCAGGTGCGCGCGAGCGGCTCGATCCCGCAGGTGTGCGCGTTGTTCGGCCCGTCCGCGGCCGGCGGCGCCTACATCCCCGCGTTCTGCGACGTGGTCGTGATGGTCGACGGCAACGCCTCGATGTACCTCGGGTCCGCGCGCATGGTCGAGATGGTCGTCGGCGAGAAGACGACGCTGGAGGAGATGGGCGGCGCGAAGATGCACTGCTCGGTCTCCGGCGTCGGCCACTTCCTGACGAAGGACGAGCCCGAAGCCATCGAGACGGTACGGCGCTACCTCTCCTATCTGCCGTCCAACTGGACGCAGGACCCGCCGGCCACCGAGGGCGGGGCCGAGGCCGGCAGCGGCGACCTGCGCGCGCTGGTGCCGGTGAGCGAGCGGCAGGCGTTCGACATGCGCCGCTACGTCAAGGCGTTGCTGGACGACGGATCGTTCTTCGAGATCCACGCGCTCTGGGCTCGCGAATTGGTGGTGGGCTTCGGCCGGCTCGACGGCAAGGTCGTCGGCGTCGTCGCGAACAACCCGATGTTCAAAGGCGGCGTGCTGTTCGTGGACTCCGCCGACAAGGCGACGCGGTTCATCCAGCTCTGCGACGCCTTCAACGTGCCGCTGGTCTTCCTCGCCGACGTTCCCGGCTTCATGGTCGGTACCGCGGTGGAGCGCGAGGGCATCATCCGGCACGGCGCCAAGATGATCAGCGCGGTCTCCGAGGCGACGGTGCCGAAGATTTCGGTGATCGTGCGCAAGGCCTACGGTGCCGGCCTCTACGCGATGGCCGGGCCGGGCTTCGACACCGACGCGACGCTCGCGCTGCCGACCGCGATGATCGCGGTGATGGGTGCCGAGGCGGCCGTGAATGCCGTCTACTACAACAGGATCCAGGCCATCGAGGACGAGGCCGAGCGGGCCGAGTTCGTGCAGAAGCTGCGCGACGAATACAACGCCGACATCGACGTCGTACGGCTCGCCAGCGAACTGGTGGTCGACGCGATCATCGAGCCGGAGGACCTGCGCGCGGAACTGATCCGCCGGTTCGCGGCGTACGCCGGGAAGGACCGCTCCTTCAGCCGCCGCCGGCACGGCGTCACACCGGTCTAGACGCCGATGCCCTAGACCAGGGCTTCGTGCGCGGCGTCGTCGCTGCGCGCCGGCTCGGGTTCGCGGAACACCCAGCGCTTGAACGACCAGAACCGCCAGATCGTGCCGAGGCCGGTGCCGATCAGGTTGCCGGAGATGTTGTAGGCGAGCGCCGAGTGCAGGCGCAGCACGTACTCGCTGAACGCGACCGGCACCTCGGTGATGACGAAGCCGACGACCGACAAGCCGAGGAACAGCGGCAACTCGCGCTGCAGGCCGGTGCGCTCCTTGTGCCGCCAGGTCCAGTGCCGGTTCGCGAAGTACGACAGCGTCGCGGCGATCACCATCGCGATGCCGAGGCTGGTCAGCGGGCCGACCTTGAGGCCGAGGTGGAGCGCGTTGCTGACGACGACCGTGAACACGTAGGCGACGGCGCCGATGACGCCGAACTTCGCGAGCTCGTGGATCAGGGTCTGGAAGGTCGCGTAGATCCGTCGTACGTAATCCGCGGCGGCCACGACAGGCAATCGTAGTCGGCCGCCGTGAAACACTTGACGGCATGGACTTTCGGCTCAGCGACGAGCACGAGGCCCTGCGCAAGACGGTCGAGGAGTTCGCTCGTGAGGTCGTCGCCCCGCAGGCAGAGAAGTACGACCGCACCGAGGAATTCCCGTACGACGTCATCCGCCAGATGGGCGAGATGGGGCTGTTCGGCCTGCCCTTCCCCGAGGAGTACGGCGGGATGGGCGGCGACTTCCTCGCGCTCTGCCTGGCGATCGAGGAGCTCGCCCGCGCGGACAGCAGCGTCGCGATCACCCTCGAGGCCGCGGTCGGCCTGGGCTCCATGCCGCTCTACCGCTTCGGCACCGACGAGCAGAAGGAGCGCTGGCTGCCGGCGCTGTGCCGCGGCGAGAACCTCGCGGCCTTCGGGCTGACCGAGCCCGGCGGCGGCTCCGACGCGGGCAACCCGCGGACCACCGCGACGCTCGACGGCGACGAGTGGGTCGTCAACGGCACCAAGGCGTTCATCACCAACGCCGGCACCGACATCAGTTCGCTGGTCACGGTGCTCAGCCGCACCGGCCAGCGCGCCGACGGCCGGCCGGAGCTGACCAGCATCCTCGTGCCGGTCCCGCACGAGGGCTTCCGGACGTCGAAGAAGTACTCGAAGGTCGGTTGGCACGCCTCCGACACCCGCGAGCTGGTCTTCGAGGACTGCCGGGTGCCGGCGGGCAACGTGCTCGGCGAGCGCGGCCGCGGCTACGCGCAGTTCCTCTCGACCCTCGATGAGGGACGCATCGCGATCAGCGCCCTCGCGGTCGGCCTCGCGCAGGCCTGCGTGGACGAGTCGGTGCGCTACGCCAAGGAGCGGGAGGCGTTCGGCCAGCCGATCGGCCGCTACCAGGCGGTCGCGTTCCGGATCGCCGACATGCAGATGCGCACTCACGTCGCCCGGCTCGCCTACTACGACGCCGCCGCGCGGATGTCCGCGGGCATGCCGTTCAAGAGCGAGGCCGCGATCGCGAAGCTCTACTCCTCGACCATCGCGGTCGACAACGCGCGCGACGCGACGCAGGTGTTCGGTGGCTACGGCTTCATGAACGAATACCCGGTCGCGCGGCACTGGCGGGACTCGAAGATCCTCGAGATCGGCGAGGGCACCAGCGAGGTGCAGCGCATGCTCATCGCCCGCGAGCTCGGCCTGTGAGCGACCCGTCGAACGCCGGCCCGCCTGTCGTGGGCATGGTCGGCGGCGGCCAGCTCGCGCGGATGACGCACCAGGCGGCGATCGCGCTCGGCCTGTCGCTGCGCGTGCTCGCCGAGCGACCGGACGACGGCGCCGCACTCGTCGCGCATGACGTCGAGCTGGGCGCGCCGGACGACCTCGCCGCACTGAGCCGGTTCGCGAAGGCGTGCGACGTCGTGACGTTCGACCACGAGCACGTGCCGCCGCCGGTGTTGCAGGCGCTCGAAGCCGACGGCGTCGTCACGTACCCGTCGTCGGCGGCGTTGCTGTTCGCGCAGGACAAGCTCGCCCAGCGGCAGCGATTGTCGGCGCTCGGCCTGCCGGTGCCGGCGTACGCCGAGGTGCGCGAGCCGGCCGACGTCGCCGCGTTCGCGGCCGAGCACGGCTGGCCGGTCGTGCTCAAGGCTGTTCGCGGCGGGTACGACGGCCGCGGTGTCTGGATGGTCGACGGGCCGCTCGACACGCTGCCCGGACCCGACGTGTACGTCGAGCAGCGGGTGCCGCTCGTGCACGAGCTCGCGGTGCAGGTGGCGCGCCGGCCGTCCGGCGAGATGCGCGCGTTCCCGGTCGTGGAAACGGTGCAGGCCAACGGGATCTGCGTCGAGGTGATCGCGCCCGCGCCGCGCCTGAGCCCCGGCCTCGCCGCCGACGCCGAGCGACTCGCGTTGCGGATCGCCGAAGAGCTCGGCGTCGTCGGCATGCTCGCGGTCGAGTTGTTCGAGGCGCCCGGCGGCCTGCTCGTCAACGAGTTGGCGATGCGACCGCACAACTCCGGGCACTGGTCGATCGAAGGCGCGCGAACCTCGCAGTTCGAGCAGCACCTGCGCGCGGTGCTCGACTGGCCGCTCGGCGACACGACGCCGCTCGCGCCGGTCGTCGTGATGGCGAACGTGCTCGGCGGCGAGTCGACCGATCTCGCCCGCACGCTGCCCGCCGCGCTCGCGGCCGAGCCGTCCGTTTCCGTTCATCTGTACGGAAAATCGGCTCGGCCGGGGCGCAAGCTCGGGCATGTGACCGCGATGGGCACCGATGTCGTCGAGGTCCGCGCGAGTGCGCGGCGCGCGGCGGTGTTGCTGCGCGGCGACGCCGAGGAGGACGCGTGAGCACCGCGAGCCCGTTGGTAGGAATCGTCATGGGCAGTGACTCCGACTGGCCGACGATGGAGCCGGCCGCGACCGTGCTCGAAGAGTTCGGCGTGCCGGCCGAGGTGCGGGTCGTGTCCGCGCACCGCACGCCGCGCGACATGCTCGACTACGGTGCGAGCGCGGCCGAGCGCGGCCTGCGCGTCGTCATCGCCGGTGCCGGCGGCGCCGCGCACCTGCCCGGGATGCTCGCGTCGGTGACGCCGCTGCCGGTCATCGGAGTGCCCGTTCCGCTCAAGCACCTCGACGGCCTCGACTCGCTGCTGTCGATCGTGCAGATGCCCGCCGGCGTACCGGTCGCGACCGTCTCGGTCGCGGGCGCGCGCAACGCCGGCCTGCTCGCCGTACGGATCCTCGGGACGAGCGATCCGGCGCTGCGGGACGCGATGGCGACGTTCCAGCAACGGCTCGGCGACCTCGCCCGGAGCAAGGACGCGGCGTTGCGCGACTCACTCGGCGGCGGCGGGTCGACATGAGCGCGGAGCTGGTCGCGCCGGCCGGCCTCGTCGCGTGGAGCGTCGAGGTCGACGACCCGGGCGACCTGCTGTCGTGGCTGCCCGCGGGCCAGGCGTTCGGGTTCCTGCGCGGCGGCGACGGTCTCGTCGGCTGGGGCGAGGCCGCGCGGCTCGTGACGCGCTCGGCGCGCGACGGCGACGGGCTCGCGACGGTCGTGCGCGACCTGCTCGCGTCGATGACGGTGCGCGACGACGTCGGCGTACCCGGCAGCGGTCCGGTCGCGATCGCCAGCCTCGTCTTCGACCCGGCCGAAGCGGGCTCGGTCGTCGTCGTACCGAAGGTCGTTCTCGGCCGGCGCGACGGCCGCAGCTGGCTCACCCTCGTCACGCCGCCGGGTGCGGTCCAGGTGCCGGCGCTGCGCCGCCGCCCGACCGCCGCGCTCGCGCCCGTACGCGCGCGGATCACGGACGCCGTACCGTCCGAGCAGGGGTACGCCGACGCCGTCGCGGCAGCGGTCGAGGCGATGCGGGCCGGAGAACTGGAGAAGGTCGTGCTCGCCCGCGCACTCGATGTCGCCGCCGACGAGCCGCTCGACGCGCGCGCTGTCGCGGCCCGCCTCGCCGAGCGCTTCCCGGCTTGTTACACCTATGTCTGTGACGGCCTCGTCGGTGCCTCGCCGGAGTTGTTGCTCCGGCGCTTCGGCCGCCATGCCGAGTCGCTCGTCCTCGCCGGTACGGTCGCGCGCGGCCGCACGCCGGCGGAGGACGAGGCGCTCGCGGACGGGCTGATGGCGTCGGCGAAGGACCGGTTCGAGCACCGGCTCGCGGTCGAGTCGGTGCGGTCGGTGCTCGGGTCGCTCGCGGCCGAGGTCGACGGCGACGACGAGCCGCAGCTGCTGCGGTTGGCCAACGTCAGCCACCTCGCGACCCGCGTCGATGCCTGGCTGCCGGCACCGGCGCCGGATGCGCTGTCGCTCGTGACGGCACTGCACCCGACCGCCGCGGTCGGCGGCACCCCGCGCGACGTCGCGCTCGACCTCATCCGGTCGCTCGAGCCGGCGTCGCGCGAGCGGTACGCCGGGCCGGTCGGCTGGGTCGACGCGCACGGCGACGGCGAGTTCGCGCTGGCGCTGCGCTGCGCCCAGCTCGACGGTTCGACCGCGCGGCTGTGGGCCGGGGCCGGCATCGTCGCGGACTCGGAGCCCGACGCGGAGGTGGCGGAGACGACCGCGAAGCTCGACGCGGTCCTCACCGCAATGCTCGGCTGAGCTCTCCCCTTCCCTTTCCCTTCCGGTTGACTGCGACGTTGTGTGTCGATGCAGGGGGTGGGATCGACACACAACGTCGCAGTCGACGAGGGGGTGGTGGGGCGAGCGGAGCCTGCGGGGAGCAGGAGACGGGTGCGCGGCGGCGAAGCCCGACGTACCTGCTGTCGAGCCTCCGGAGCCCTCGATGCGTCTGACTTCGGCCAAGTCCGTCCTGCTCTCCGCCGCCGCCGTCCTCGCCACGGTGTTCGCGCCGTCGGGATCGGCGGACGTCACGCACCGGCTCGGCGCCGCGGTCTGGGTCAACCCGGGCCCGGGCGGGTTCACCTCCTCGAACGTCAGCTACGTCGCGTCGATCCCGACCGGCGGCGGTGTCAGCGCGCGGGTCGTCACCGTCGGCGCCCAGCGCCGCCTCTACGTCAGCAGCGCGCACAGCCTCGTCATCTACGACATCACCAACCCGGGGCTGCCGCTGCCGCTCGGCGCGCTGCCGATCTACAACTGGGAGAACGAGGACATCGCGGTGTCGAAGGACGGCGCGACGACGATCCTCACCGAGTTCGAGAGCGCGTTCTACCTGCACGTCATCGACACGTCGAACCCGCGGCTGCCGATCCTCAAGGGCACCAAGCTGCTCGACGCGTCACACACTGTCGAGTGCGCCGACGTGCACTGCAACTACCTGTTCGCGAGCACCGGCGAGACGTGGGACATCCGTGACCGCAGCAACCCGAAGCCACTGCCGGCGGCGCAGTCGTGGGGCCCGCAGGTCGGCGTTAGTGACTCGCACAACATCCACCAGGACGCGGCCGGCTACTGGATCGCGGACACGCAGCCGGTGGTGATGTTCAGTGCCAAGGATCCGTTGCACCCCAAGCGAATTACGTCGGGCGACCACACGATCGACAAGCAGTACCAGCACAACAACGTGCGCCCCGCGGCCGCGTCGTACCGTCCTCGCCGCGCGGGCGACAACAGCAAGACGCTGCGCCCGGGCGAGTTGCTGATGGCCGAGACCGAGACGAACTTCGCGCCGCAGTGCGACGGCCAGAACGGCAGCTTCACGACGTGGTCGATGGTCGGTTGGGACCGCGGCCAGAAGATGCGTCAGCTGCACGTGCTGCGCCCCGTCAACGGCAGCCCGCTCGACGGCAACGCGGAGGTCAACGCGCTCGGCTGCTCCGGCCACTGGTTCACCGTGCGGGAGAACAACACCGGGCGGTACGCCGGCAAGTACCTCGTCGCCGGCGGGTGGTACGAGCACGGCACCCGCTTCCTGTCCGTCGACCCGAAGACCGGCGCGATCAGCCAGGTCGGTTTCTTCCAGCCGGTGCGCGGGTCCGCGTCGTCGGCGTACTGGATCCCCGGCACCGACTACGTGTACGTCGTCGACTACCAGCGCGGCATCGACATCCTGCGCTTCGACGCGACCGCCGCGCCGCCGACCGTGTCGCAGACCAACGCCTCGTGGCTCGCGAAGCTCAACGTCTTCGACGCGGTCGGGACGACGGAGCAGTACCTCTGCCAGCAGGTCATGAAGCAGGAGAGCGCCCGGCCCTAGGACCTGTCCGAACCAGCCCGGGCTATAGCCCGGTGTGGTTCGGACAACTCTCAATCCGGGGCTTGACGCCAACCCGTTCAAGGCTTACCTTCCGTTCAACAACTCCTGAATGGCCAAGAGTTTTTGAATCGAGAGGAGGCCGGCCGTGTGGAACCTCTCCTACGGGCGGGTCGCGGCGGACGAGTTGGAGGCGGCGCGCGATCGCGCGGCCCACGCGGCTCTGCTCGCCCACGCACCGGCGGTCGCGCGCGGTCGGCACCAGCTGCGCCAGGCCGTCGGCGAGCTCCTGATCCGCGTCGGCGCCCGCCTGGTCATGCCGTCGACGCCGTCGAGCCCGTCCGCGGCCCGATGACCGAGCCGTCGCAGTACCAGCCGCAGCGGTTCCGCGTCGTCAACGACGCCGAGTTGTTGAAGGCGCTCGGCGACCCGCTGCGCCTGCGCATCCTGCACACCGTGATGGGGGAGCCGCGGCGGACCTGGAGCGTCAAGGAGATCGCGGCGCAGCTCGACCAGCCGGTGACGAAGCTCTACCACCACGTCAAGCAGCTCGAGCAGACCGGCTTGGTGGTCGACGTCGAGACGCGCGTCGTCTCCGGCATCGTGGAGCACCGCTACCAGACCGGCCAGCTCGGCCTGCAGTTCGACGACGCGCTGTTCGGCTCGCCGGCGACGCGGGACGCGTCGATCCACCAGGCGGCGTCGTTCGTGGACGAGACCCGCGACGAACTCGTGGCGTTCCTGTCCCAGCCCGACGCCGACTTCGACGCCGCGCACCTGTCGAAGGCGTACGTACGGCTGACGCCGGACGAGCTGCAGGCCGTGACCGCGGAGCTCAACCGGCTGGTCGACTCCTTCGGCGCCCACAAAGGCGATCCGGAACGGGAAGGGCTGCCGCGGACGGCGATGCTGTTCGTCGTCCATCCGCTGGCAGCCGTGCCCCGCGCCGTGGGTCAGGGCGTCGTCGGCCAGTAGCTCGCGCCCCAGGTGACCCCGGCGAGCACGTTCTGCCCGGACACCGACGGGTGGAAGTAGTCGATGGTCGAGATGTCACTGGTCTTGAACGCGTAGTTGTACGTCGCGAGGTTGTCCCACAGGCAGTTGGCGAACTGCGCGCACACCGTCGCGAGCGCATTGTTGTCGGCCTGCTCCTGCGCGACCACCGTCTGCCGGTTGGCTTCGGTGTTGGTGGACGCGAGCATCGACTGGCAGATCTTGAAGTACCGCCACTCCGCGGCCGCCGTCGAGTTGTTGTGCTCGAGGCTCCACAGTTGGTAGACGTTCGGGATCGAGCTGACGAACACGTGCGCGGTCGGGTCGGCGGCGAAGAAGTCGGTGAGCGCCGTCTGGAACTGGCTCTGCACCGTCGCGGTCGGCGTCATGGTCGAGATGCTCGACGTGCAGACGTCGTTGGCGCCCATCAGCACCGTCGCGTACTGCACGGCCTGACCGGCCGCGGTCTTCAGCTGACCGTCGAGGTCGACCATCTTCGCGCCGGTCTTCGCGTCGTTGAAGCCGTGGCCGCTGATCGCGCTGTTGGCCGCGAGGATCCGGTTGTACTGGCTGTTCACCGTCGACGCGCTCGTCGTACCGGTCGACCACGAGTACTGCGGGCAGTCCGAGAGGAAGCAGCCGTTGGAGGTCGAGTCGTAGGCGCGGGTGATCGAGTCGCCGGTCGACGCCATGCTGTTCGGCAGTGCGATCGACGCGTTCGCGCCGGTGACCGGCGCGACGAGGGCGGCGGCCGCGACGGCGGCCAGGGTGAGTGGGACGAGACGGCGCATGAAGGCGACCCCCGTGTCGAAGAAGGACCGAATTGTCCTAAGTGCCGGGAATCTTGGCTTGCGTGCGGTCGGTCTGTCAACGACTCCCGCGCGCGATTTTCAGGAGGCGACGATCGTCACGGACCAGTCGGCCGACTTGCCGACACAGCGCAACGCCTCGCCGCACGAGGTGCGATGCGCGCGCAGCACCGACGTGCCGATGTGACCGACGTTGTACGACGCCGTCACCGTGCCGCAGCCGCTGCCGATCGGTGTCCCGCAGTTGTTCGCCGGGGCGGTCTGCGCGGGTGCGAACGGTTGCAACGCCAACCCGTCCGTCGGCAGGAACGACCAGTACGTGCTGTGCAACGTGACCGTCACCGTGTCGCCGAAGTGCACGTGCACGGTCGTGCCGTTCGCCTTGTCGTCCAAGGTGATCGTGCCGTTCGTGCTCTGGCCGCCGCCCGGACCCCCGCCGCTGCTCTTGGCGCCGCAGCCGGCGGCCCCGGACGCCAAGATGGCGGCGGTCGTGATGACCGCCGCCACCTTGAACGTTGCCTTCACGTCCCGAAGCCTACGAGACGTTCACCGCCGTGTCGTCGACGACGAACGACGTCTGCAGCGACGAGTCCTCGGTGCCGGTGAACTTCAACGTCACCGTCTGGCCCGCGTACGCCGCCAGGTTGAACGACTTCTGCACGTAGCCGGTGTTCTTGTTGAGGTTCGAGTACGTCGCGAGCGTCGTCGTACCGACCGCGACGGTCAGCTTGTCGTACGCCGTCGTCGTGGTCGTCTCGGCCGTGTCGATGTGCAACCAGAACGAGAACGTGTACGTCGTGCATCCGCTCGGGATGGTCACCGACTGCGAGAGCGTGTCGGTGTGGGTGGTGCCGTAGCCGTCCATCCACGCCTTCCACGAACCGGTGTGCGCGGGCTCGGAGGTGCTGCTGTCGATGACGCCCGAGCTCGCCGTCCACGGCGCCGCAGTGCCGGTCTCGAAGCCCGGGTTGCCGAGCAGCTGCTTCGCCGTGCACGTCCCGCCGCTCGACGGGTTGACCGTCCAGGTGAAGCTCGCCGAGCCGCTCGCGCCGGTCGTGTCCTTCGCCGTCACGGTGACGGTGTAGGTGCCGGCCGTGGTCGGCGTACCCGAGATGAGGCCGGTCGTGGAGCCGATCGACAAGCCGGCCGGAAGACCGGTCGCCGAGTAGGTCAGCGTCTGCCCGCTCGCCGAGTCGGTCGCGTGGATCTGCAAGCTGACTGCGGTTCCGACGGTGCTGGTCTGGCTGCCCGGGTTGGTGACCGAGACCGTGTTGGTGGTGCCGCCGCCGCCTCCGACGATCGCGTGCGAGATCTGGCAGCCGGTGACGTCGTTGGAGTACGTCGCCTGCATCGCGAACGAGCCGGTGGCGAACGTGACGTTCTGCGCACCGCCGGTGCCGCCGACGCCATTCCACGCGCACTTGTCGGCGTTCTCGTTGCCGGTCGAGTCGGTCCAGCCGCCCGCAGGGTTCTGGTCGGTGATGGTCTCGGCGTACTCGTGGCCGCCGACGATCGTCACGCCGTCGAGGGTGCCGGCCGTGCCGGAGTTGACGTAGTTCTGGCCGCAGCTCGAACCCATGTCGGTCAGGTACGGCAGGTTCGTGAACGCGACATCGCCGTACGACGACGTGGCCGCACCGCCGGACAGTCCGGTGTCGCCGTTCCAGTCGTGCCACGCGCACCAGTTGGCGGTGAGGGTGTTGAAGCCGTCGGGGTGCGTGCCCGTCGGAGACGCGATGACGTACTGCGCGCTGCGGTTGCTCGTCGAGGTCGTGTTGCCGAAGTGACCGGCGGCCTTGACCGCCTCGGCGGCGAGCTGGTGGCCTGTCGCCTGGCTCGGCGAGCTGACCGAGGTGTCCTCCCAGATGCCGGCGTACGCGCCGCCGGTCGGGTAGCCGACGTGCGCTGCGGTCGACGGGCAGGTCGTCGCGCCCGCGCTGACGCCCTCGCAGTACTGCGTCATGACGCCGGACCACGTCTCGCTGTTGGTGCCGAGGCCCTTGAACATCTGCTGCAGCCGCGGCGCCTCGCCCTTGCTGTCACCGGAGTACGTCGTGTTGCCGTTCGCGTCGGTGCCGGCGGTGCCCCACTGCGAGCCGTAGAAGACGAGGTAGACCTTGGGCGCACCGGTGGTGACGCCGATGCCGTCGTTGCCGCCGCCGTAGCTGAGCTGGCCGGTGCCGGACGCGGCACCGGCGTAGCCGGCCTTGGGGGAGTTGCTGCGGGTCGGGAACACGACCTTGCCGTGCCCGTGGCCGTTCATCGTGGGCTGTTCCGCGGCGGCCGCCCGGGCCGCCAGGGGTGCCGCGAGCGCCGTCACGGACATCGCCGTGAAGGTCGCGACCGCGCCCGCCGCGAAGCGCGACCGCTTCGTCCGGGTTGGGATGTTTTGCGCCATGCTCTGCCTCTCCCTGGAAGATCCGGCGTCCGCGCGGTCTGGGGCCGGACGATTGACGCGGGACGATAGTGGCGCGTGTGGTTTGGGGTCAATGGGCGTGAGGATGATGTTCCGTTCCCGAGTGCCCGGTTTGCGTGCCGGTCAGCGGCCCGGCCGGGTCTGAGCGACCGCCGACGCCGCGGCCTCCGCCAGCCGGCGGTGCAGCTCGGCGTTCGCGGCACGGTCGGTGCGGACCTCCACGACACGGATCCCGTCACCGGGCGGGCCGGCGACCGCCGCCCGCAACTCCTCGACGTCGCGCACGAGCCGGTGCCGGGCGCCGTACGCGGTGACCGCCGCGGCGAGGTCGACACCGTGCGGCGTGCCGAACAGGCGCTCGAATGTCGCGGCGTCGTCGCCGCCGGCCTGCGGGAGCAGCGAGAAGATGCCGCCGCCGTCGTTGTTGACCACGACGATGGTGAGGTCGATCGGGTAACCGTCGCGGACGAGCAGCCCGTTGACGTCGTGCAGCAACGACAGGTCGCCGGCGAGCGCGACCGTTGCGGACCCCGGGGATCCGTTGTGCGCCAAGGCAATTCCGGCCGCGGTCGACACGAAGCCGTCGATGCCGGAGACGCCGCGGTTGGCGTAGACGCGGACGCCGTCGCGCGGCCGCATCGTCAGGTCGAGGTCGCGGATCGGCATGCTCGACGCGACCACCAGCGCGGTCCCGTCGGCGACCGCCGCGGCGACGTGGCGCGCGACCGCGGGCTCGGTCAGGGCCGGCTCGCCGTCGAGTACGGCGTCGATCGCCTTGGCCGCCGCCGACGACGCGGCCTGCCACTGTTCGAGCCAGCCGGGGTCGGCCGGCGCGAGCGCGACGTCGCGCAGCGAGGACGGCGGCGCGGCCACGACGGCCGCGGCGGTCCGGGTCGGATCGGCCCACCGGCCGTACCGATCCACGACGACGCAACGGTGCCGGGCGACGTACCCGAGCAGTGCGCGGGACAGGCCGATGCGGCCGGCGACCACGACGACGTCGGGTGCGAACGCGTCGTGGCCGAGCAGCGCGTCGGTGGCGGAGAGCGCGCATGGTCCGCGCCGCGCGTTGCTGTGCGGCTCGGCGATGACCGGCCAGCCATGCGCGGCCGCAAACGCGAGCAGGCCGTCGGCGTCGTCGTCGGTGAGCCCGTCGCCGGCGACGACGACGCCGCGCCGGGCCGCGCCGATGACCTCCGCCGGGAACGCGGCGTCTGGAACGGTCGGCGCCTCGGTCCACGGTGCGCCATCCGCCCGGCCGTCGAGCGGGTAAGGGAACGCGGCCTCGCCCTCGGCCGGGATCAGCGGCTCGCGCAGAGGCAGGTTGAGATGCACCGGTCCCGGCGCTCCGCCCAGCCGGCCGAGCGCCGTCAGCGCCGCGCGGCTCGTCACCGAACGCCAGTAGCGGACCGCATCCGGACGCGACTCCGGCACACCGACGTCGACCGCCCACCGCACCGCGCCGCCGTACAGCCCAAGCTGGTCGACGGTCTGGTTCGCGCCGGTCCCGCGCAGCTCGGGGGGCCGGTCCGCCGTCAGCAACAGCAACGGGATCTGCGCCTGGTCGGCCTCCAACGCGGCGGCGAGGAAGTGCGCCGCCGCCGTTCCGGACGTGCACAGGACCGGTACGACGCAACCGGAGCGTTTTGCCAAGGCCAGCGCCAAGAACGCGGCGGATCGCTCATCGATCCGGACGTGCAGGCGCACCCGCTCGTCCGCGGCGAGCGCGAGCGCGATCGGTGTCGACCGCGACCCGGGCGCGAGCACCGCGTCGCGCATGCCGTGGCGCACGAGCTCGTCCACGAGCACGCGAGCGAACGCCTGCCCCTCAGCCGGCATCGGCCGCCGCCTGCATCCGCGCCAGCCAGTGCGCGCGGACCTCGTCGGTCGCCTGCACCATCGCCGGATCCGGTGCGACGGCGCGCACCGGCAGGAACCCGCCGACCGGAAGCAGCGGGTCCGCGGTCACGTCCGCGGCGAGCAACGAGACCGTGCCGAGGCCGCAGGCATACGGCAGCTCCGGCAGCGCCGCGGCCAGCGCGACGCCGGCCGCGATGCCGACCGACGTCTCGACCGCCGACGACACGACGACCGGCAGCCCGCACGCTTCGGCGACCTCGAGGCAGCGCCGGACGCCGCCGATCGGCTGCACCTTCAGCACGACGATGTCCGCTGCTTCCAGGCCGGCGACGCGCAACGGATCCTCGGCCCGCCGCACCGACTCGTCGGCGGCGAGCGGTACGTCGATGCGCCGCCGCAGCACCGCCATGTCCTCGAGCGTCGCAACCGGCTGCTCGGCGTACTCGAGGTCGAACTTTTCCAGTGCTCGCAACGCATCCGTGGCCTCATCGACCGACCACGCGGCGTTCGCGTCGACGCGCACCTTGCCCGCCGGACCGAGTGCGTCGCGCACCGCCTCGACCCGCGCGATGTCGTCGGCGAGCACCTGCCCCAGCTCGGCGACCTTGACCTTCGCCGTCGTACACCCGCTCGCCCGCACCATCGCGTGCGCCTGCTCCGGACCGACCGCGGGCACCGTGGTGTTGACCGGCACCCGGTCGCGCACCGGCGCCGGCCAGCCGTCGTACGCCGACTCGCGCGCGGCGGCGAGCCAGCGCGCGCAGGTCGCGTCGTCGTAGTCGGGGAACGGCGAGAACTCGCCCCAGCCGGCCGGCCCGGGTAGCAGCACACCTTGGCGCCGGGTCTGGCCGCGGAAGCGGACCCGCATCGCGACGTCGTAGACCAGCGGCGTCACGACAGCAGCAGGCCGGCCGAGAGCAGTACGGCGACCGCGAGCTCGAGCCGGCCGACACCGCCGAGCGCCGGGATCAGCGCGCGCCCGACGCCGCCGCCGCGGACCGCGTCGACGGGCTCGCGGGCGAGCGGTACGGCGAGCAGCGCGAGCAGCGGCCACGCGGAGCGGGCGGCGAGCGGGACGCCGACGACGGCGAGCAGCAGGCCGAGCCCGATGAGCGCGACGAACAGGGCGCGGGTACGCGACTCGCCGATGCGGACCGCGAGGGTGCGTTTGCCGGCGACCGCGTCGGTGGGCACGTCGCGCAGGTTGTTCACGACGAGGATCGCGACGGCGAGCAGGCCGGTCGCGGTCGCGGCGACCCAGCCGGCGGCGGGGATGTGCCGGTGCTGCACGTACGCCGAGCCGGCCGTCGCGACGAGGCCGAAGAACAGGAACACGAAGATCTCGCCCAGGCCTGCGGAGGCATACGGCCGCGGGCCGCCGCTGTAGCCGAGCAGTGCGATGAACGAGCCGAGCCCGACGAGCAGCAGCCACCAGCTGACCATCGCGGCGAGCGCGAGGCCGGCCGCCGCGGCGACGCCGATCGCGACGAACACGGCGGTCAGCATGAGCTTCGGCGGCACCAGGCCGCTCGCGACCGCGCGGCGCGGGCCCGCCCGCGTGACCGTGTCGATGCCGCGGACGCCGTCGAAGTAGTCGTTGGCGTAGTTGACCGCGATCTGCACGCTGACCGCGACGAGCAGCGCGAGCAGGAACCGCGACCAGACGAGGCCACCGTCGGCCGCGCCCGCCGCCGTACCGACGAGGACCGGCGCCGCCGACGCGGGCAGTGTGCGCGGGCGCGCCGCCTCGACCCAGACCTGTCCGTGCCGGGCCACCGCGGTGCCCTCCCTCGCCGTTGCGAATGCTTACCTCTAAGGGTGCCAGCCGGGTCCGGTCGCCGCCTCGTCGCCCTCGCCATGCCTCCGGGCGACGAGCTCGCGGCGGCGATCGAGGCGGCGTGGGCGGCGGGCGATGCGGTGCTCCCGCTCGATCCGTCGATGCCGGCCGACGTACGCCGCCGCGTCGAGGCCGAGCTGCGACCGGACCTGCCGGTCGATGACGGGGTGGCGCTCGTCATCGCGACCTCGGGCTCGACCGGAGTGCCCAAAGGAGTGCAGCTGTCGGCCGCCGCGCTGGAGGCCTCGGCGCGGGCGACGGTTGACCGGCTCGGGCTGACCCGCGACGACGTCTGGCTCTCGTGCCTGCCGTGGCATCACATCGCGGGGTTGCAGGTGTGGCTGCGCGCGCGGCTGCTCGGTTCCGGCCTTCGGGTCCAGCCGCGCTTCGACGTCGAGACGTTCACGGCCGCCGCGCGCGACGCGACGGTGACGTCGCTGGTGCCGACGCAGCTGCGTCGGCTCCTCGACGCCGGTGTCGACCTCACCGGGTTCCGCACGATCCTGCTCGGTGGTGGCAAGCCGCCGCCCGGTCTTGTCGAGGAGGCGCAGGCGACCGGCGCGCACGTCGTCACGACGTACGGCATGAGCGAGACCTGCGGCGGCTGCGTGTACGACGGGGAGCCGCTCGCGGGTGTCGGCGTACGCGTCGATGACGACGGGCGGATCTGGCTGCGCGGCCCGATGCTGACGAGCGGCTACCGGCTGCGGCCGGACCTCACCGCTGACGCGCTGGTCGACGGATGGCTGCGTACGGCGGACCGCGGCCGGCTCCGCCCCGACGGCGCGCTCGTCGTGTTCGGCCGGCTGGACGACGTCATCATCAGCGGCGGCGAGAACGTCGATCCGTCGGCGGTCGCCGGGGTGCTCGCAACGCATCCGGCGGTCGAAGACGTCGCCGTCGTCGGCGTACCCGATGACGAGTGGGGCCAGGCGGTCGCGGCCGTCGTCGTCCTCGCCGATGATGCCTCGTTGTCGGTCGCGGACGCGCGGGCATGGTGCGCGGAGCGGGTCCCGGCCGCCGCGCTGCCGCGGCACGTCGTTGCCGTCGATGCGATGCCGATGCTGTCGAGCGGCAAGCCGGATCGCGGCGCGATCCGGCAGCTCGCCTACACGGCCGCGGCCGGCTCCGCGCGCAGCCGCCAGTCGCCGCCGCCTTCGCTGCGGTAGAGCTCCTCCGCATCCGGCGGCGCGAGGAGATCGAGCAGCAGCGTCACCGGAATCCGCTCGGTGAGCAATCTCATCAACATGTGCCCGTCCTCCTGCATTGCGCTCCTCCCCTTGCACTTAGTAGGTCGGCCGGCACGACTACCGCGTTGATGCGCCAAGCGGTGGAAGCCGGACACCGCCGAGCGGCGGCTCAAGTCCCGATTGCGGCCGAAAAGGGGCGTTACGGGCGGCCGAGGGCGCGGTAGTGCCAGCCAGCCGCGCGCCAGCGGGCGGCGTCGAGCGCGTTTCGGCCGTCCACGACGTTGCGCTGCCGGACCACCTCGCCGAGCACCGCCGGGTCCATCCGGACGAACTCCGGCCACTCGGTGAGGTGGAGTACCGCGTCCGCGCCGGTGGCGGCCTCGACCGCGGACTCGGCGTAGGCGAGGGCCGGATAGTCGCGGCGCGCGTTCGCCAGCGCGGCGGGGTCGTAGACCGTGACGTGCGCACCGGCCTCGTGCAGCCGGCTCGCGACGTCGAGTGCGGGGGAGTCGCGGATGTCGTCGCTGTGCGGCTTGAACGCCGCGCCGAGGACGCCGACCCGCCGGCCGGAGAGCGAGTCGGAGAGCAGCTCGCGAGTGAGGTCGACCATGCGGGCCCGGCGCCGCTGGTTGATCGCGTCGACCTCGGTCAGGAACGACAGCGCCTGGTCGACGCCGAGTTCTTCGGCCCGGGCCATGAATGCGCGGATGTCCTTCGGCAGGCAGCCGCCGCCGAAGCCGAGGCCGGCGTGGAGGAAGCGGCCGCCGATGCGTTCGTCGTACGACAGCGCCTCGGACAGCTTCTTCACGTCGGCGTGCACGACCTCGCACACCTCGGCCATCGCGTTGATGAAGGAAATCTTCGTCGCGAGGAACGCGTTCGCGGCGACCTTGACGAGCTGCGCGGTCGCGAGGTCGGTGACGACGACGGGGACGCCGGTGTCGATGACCGGCGCGAACACCTCGCGCATCGCCTGCTCACCGCGCGGCGACGTCACGCCGAACACCAGCCGATCCGGGTGCAGCGTGTCCTCGATCGCGAGCCCCTCGCGCAGGAACTCCGGGTTCCAGACCAGCTCGACGTCGAGATGCGCGAGCTGCTCCGCGACCCGTTCGGCGGTGCCGACCGGCACCGTCGACTTGCCGACGACGACGCACGGCTTCGCGACGACGCCCGCGAGGCTCGCGACGGCCGCGTCGACATAGCTCGTGTCCGCGGCGTACTCGCCCTTGCGCTGCGGCGTGCCCACGCAGAGGAAGTGCACGTCGGCCGCCGCGATGTCGTCGTACGACGTGGTGAACCTCAGCCGGCCCGTCGGCAGCACCTTGCCGAGCAACTCGTCCAGGCCCGGCTCGAAGAACGGCACGGTGCCGCTCGCGAAGGACTCGACCCGCGCCGCGTCGACGTCGACACCGATGACGTCGTATCCGAGGTCGGCCATGCAGATCGCGTGCGTGGCCCCGAGGTAGCCGAGGCCGATGACGGACAGCGTCGGTCGAGGCGTCGGAGCGGGCACGTCGCGAATCCTAGAGAAACACTAGAATCCAAGGGTGAATCCAGCGTTCGACACGTTCACCCTGCCCGAAGAGCACCAGTTGCTCCGCAAGACCGTCCGGCAGCTCGCCGACGACAAGATCGCGCCGCGGGCGGCCGAGATCGACGAGACCGGCGAGTTCCCGCGCGACGTCCTCGACGCGCTCGTCGCCGCGGATCTGCACGCCGTCCACGTGCCCGAGCAGTACGGCGGCGTCGGTGCCGACGCGATCGCGTCGGCGATCGTCATCGAAGAGGTCGCGCGCGCCTGCTGCGCCTCGTCGTTGATCCCCGCGGTCAACAAGCTCGGCACGATGGGACTGCTGCTGTCCGGTTCCGAGGAGCTGAAGCAGCGCTACCTGCCGCCGCTCGCGCGCGGCGAGGTGATGTTCAGCTACGCGCTGTCCGAGCCCGAGGCCGGCAGTGACGCGGCCGGCATGAAGACGCGCGCGGTGCGCGACGGCGACGCCTACGTCCTCAACGGCGTCAAGCGCTGGATCACCAACGCGGGCGAGTCGGAGTACTACACCGTCATGGCCGTCACCGACCCGTCGGCGGGCTCGCGTGGCATCTCGGCGTTCGTCGTAGAGAAAGCCGACGAGGGCGTGTCGTTCGGCGCGCCGGAGAAGAAGATGGGCATCAAGGGATCGCCCACCCGTGAGGTCTACTTCGACAACGTCCGCATCCCCGCCGACCGGATGATCGGCGAGGAGGGCAGCGGCTTCAAGACCGCGCTCGCGACGCTCGACCACACCCGGCTCACGATCGGCGCGCAGGCACTCGGCGTCGCGCAGGGTGCGGTCGACTACTGCATCCGCTACGTGCAGGAGCGCAAGCAGTTCGGCAAGCCGATCTCCGACTTCCAAGGGGTGTCGTTCCTCCTCGCCGACATGGCGATGAAGACCGAGGCGGCCCGCTCGCTGATCTACCGCGCCGCCGCCATGTCCGAGCGAATG
>Ga0157369_10001912_pt1 | contig 25132 bp, 23 predicted proteins | sample C25metaG_FD_113461 | JGI IMG/M metagenome (GOLD analysis project Ga0157369, IMG submission 113461) | Corn rhizosphere microbial communities from Kellogg Biological Station, Michigan, USA - C2-5 metaG | ecosystem: Host-associated > Plants > Roots > Rhizosphere > Soil | place: USA: Michigan... | reverse complement strand
TCGCGGTCGCCGAGCAGTGGGCGCACGGGCAACGGTGAGGTGGCAGCCGCGGTGATCTGCTGCTGGCAGCGGTCATAGAGGGTCTCGAACGAGGCGGTGAGAAGAACCGTGCGCGTCTGCGCGTTTGTGGCGAGCAGGTCGCGGTTCGCGGATGTCTCGAGCGCTCCGCCGCCGAGAGCTACAACGAGACGAGACTCGCGCAGAGACGACGCTAGGGCCTCGGTCTCCATCGCCCGAAAGGCCGCCTCGCCGCTTTCGGCGAAGATGCGCGAAACAGCACGGCCGTCGCGCTGCTCGATGACGCTGTCGAGGTCTGCGAAGCGCCAGCCGAGACGCTGCGCGAGGCTGCGGCCCACCGTACTTTTGCCGGAGCCCATGAAGCCGGTGAGTACGACGCGCTCGACCGGTTGTGGATCATTGCCGGAGGAGTCTTGTGTCGAACGTGTTTTGGACGCAGTTGGAAGCATTCGGGTCTGAGATATCTCAGACCCTATGGTAGCGGCTGGGAGCCAAGTGTTATTGCTTGAGCTTCTTCGCGATGTTGTCCCACACTTCGTCGCTGGGTTCATTCTCTTCGGGGACCAGGAGGCTCTTGGCGGTTTCGGCGATGGTTTCGAGGTCGGGGACCAGGGCCGCGCAATCGGGATTGGCGGCGAGGAACCTGGCGAGACGCGGGTCTTCGCTGAGCCGGCCGGTCTCTCCACTCGCGAATAGCTCGGGGAGGTATTGTTCGAATTCGGCTACGGTCATTGAATCAAAGTCGAGCTTGGAGAGATTACTCACTGAACGACCTCCCGTGAGCTCTCCGATTCGGGCAGCTGATCGGGATTGCGAAGAAGCTCGCGGAGTTTCAGGCGCGCCTTGTGCAGTTGCGATTTGCTGTTGCCGGTGGAGCACTCCAGCATCGTAGCAATCTCGTTGTGCTCAAATCCTTCAACATCGTGCAGGACGAACACCATTCGGTACCCTGGCGGCAGTGAGGCGACGGCGCGTTCGAGGGTGACACGGTCGACCGAACCGGCAAGCTGCGTGTCGCGGGAGCCAAAGTCGCGCTTCGGCGCGTCCTCTTCGGAGGGGTTGATGGTCTCTTCTAACGAGACAAGCTGCAGACCCTTCTTGCGAAGATGCATCAGAACGAGATTCACAGTGAGGCGATGCAGCCAGGTGGAGAAGGCGCTCTCTCCGCGAAAGCTGCCAAGCTTGCGGAAGAGATGAAGAAACGCCTCCTGCGTCATGTCCTCCGCTTCGGAGACATTGCCGAGCATGCGGAGGCAGAGGGTATACACACGCCGCTTGTGCAGCGAGTACAGCTTGGAGAAAGCGTCAGCATCGCCGTTTTTGGCCCGTTCAATGGCCTCGGCCTCGCCGGCGATTGGAGGGTTCCGCTTGAACAAGCCGGCGTTTGGTTTTGTTTGCATCTGTAAGCCTTGAAATCCCATAAGCGAGGTCTCCGGTCAGTACGTTCGTTCACGCCGGCTCCGCGCCTGCTTTCAGCGTAACGCACCTGTCTCGGAAAGGTATCAAGTGGCTTGGATTGGAACCGGAGCTTTGGGGTTGTACCGGAGTGCGAGGTGTGCGGGCTAAGCGCCGATGTATCTGGCGTATAAGGACCGGGCCCGTCCGACGTCTGTAGTGCCTTGGATGAGCGCACGGCCGTCCGGAAAGACCGTAATTGTGTGCGGTGGTGTACGGAAGCGCAGCAGCAGGCCGTTGGCGCGCACCTCGCCGAGTGGTTCGAGGCGGCGTGCGAGAGCGGCGAGATCGACTGGACGTGCGTGCTCATGGATCTGCACCGCGTTGCGGCCGCAGAGAGTGATAGGTGCTCGGCCTTCACCGGCGAGGGCGCGGAAGGAGCGTCGGTCGCAGACCTCACAGTCGGCGCGCGGGGTGCCTGCGGCGACCTCGGAGCGCTCGCCGGTCCACAGGTCATAGGCGAGCAACGTACGGCGCATGCGGTCGGGCTGACCGGTGAGCAGCTTCAGGGTCTCGGTCGCCTGAAGCGAGGCAGCGAAGTTGACGGCCGTGGAGAGAATACCGGCGGTGTCGCAGGTTTCGACGTTGCCTGTAGGGCTGGCTGGGAAAAGGCACGCGAGGCATGCTGTCGGCTGGTACGTCGCATCGATGTTTGCTGCGCGCGGAAGGATGTTCATCGTCGCGGCGTAGGCGCCGACGGCGGCGGCGTAGATCCAGGGTCTGCCATCGCGAACGCACACATCGTTGATGAGATAGCGCGTCTCGAAGTTATCAGTGCAGTCGAGGACGACGTCTGCATCGGCGATAAGCGCCTCGGCATTGCGTGGCGTGAGGTCCACGATCTGCGCCGTGACGCGAATGCCCGAGTTCACGAGCGTGAGGTGGCGACGGGCGGCCTCCGCCTTTGGAAGGCACTCCCGGGCGTCGTCCTCGTCGAAAAGCACCTGACGCTGGAGGTTGGAGGGTTCGACGTAGTCGCGATCGATGAGTGTGATGCGGCCGACGCCGGCGCGAGCCAGGAGGCCGGCAGTCGCGGCTCCCGTGGCTCCGACACCGACTATCGCCGCATGGCCACGGGCGAGGCGCAGTTGGCCTTGTTCGCCGATAGGCGCGAAGAGCACCTGGCGGGAGTAGCGTTCACGGTCGTTGATCGCGTCGCGAGACGTTCGTTCCGTGACGTTTTCAAGCAACTTCGGCTGTCCATCCTGGGTCTCGTATGACATCGAGGTTCAGTATACGAACGTGTGCGCGTGCTCTGATTGCTGAACCCGGTGAACCAAAGAGGCGAAATCTGCATCTTTACGAGAAATTACGGTGTCCTGTAGCGGGTCGCGAGGGTTGACCCCGAGAGTTCAGGTAGTAAGGATCTGAACGAGTTACGCCCGGCACAGTTCCCATAATGGGCGAGAATAGAGCGTGGAGGGTCCTGAGGTGTCTGGCCGGAGCAGGCGATCGAACCTCGTCGAGAGCCGGCTCGCGAAACCTGCCTCAGGAGCGCGAGCACGCCTCTTGGTATACGCACGACGGTTGACTCAGATGCTGTTGCTGGCTGGCGCGCTCCACTCCTCAGGATGGACGCGGACGTGCGTGGCACAGACTCCAGCGACGACTAATTCCCAGGCGGCGGGACAGGCTTCGCAGCCGCAGACGGTAAACCCGAACGCACCGCAGGGAACCCCGCAGGCCAGCAAGGCGCCTCGCGCACAGACTCCCGCCGGTACAGAACAGAACTCCTCTGCGACGGTGACCAATCCTCTGCAGCCGTTGGCAGAGAGCATCTGGACCAAAGTCGGAGTTCGGGTTACGGGGATTCAGTTTCAGGGTGTCACGTTTCCACCACACGACCCGATCGTTGGAGACCTGACACAGCAGACCGGGACACCGCTCGATCCGCAGAAGGTGCGCGCGGATATTCGCAGGCTGTACGCGAGCGGGCGATATCGCGACATCAGCGTTTCAGGTGAGACGAGCGGCAACGGCCTGACGTTGATCTATGCTGGAGTGCCCCGTTACTACGTCGGTCGGGTAGAGATTAACGGCGTGGCACAGGAGCGGCTCGCTTCGCTGCTGGAGTTTGCGACCAAGCTTGATCCCGGTACGCCGTTCAGTGAGCCTGAGGTTCCGGCAGCTCTGGCGGGTGTGCGGCAATCGCTCGAACAGAACGGATACTACGAAGCCGATATTCAAGTCGCTACGAGTCGCGATGATGTCAATCATCAGGTGAACGTCACCTTCACGATCAAGCAGGGGCCACAGGCGCGCGTGGGCAATGTTGGATTGCAAGGCAAGGATCCCGGCATCACAGTCCCGGAGTTTCGAAAGAGAGGCAAGTTAGATTGCGGCTGGTTTTCTACGCTCACGAATAAGCTGATTCTTCGGGACTGCGAGGTGAAGGTCACGCGGGATACCACCAGCACGGCACTCTCGGGTGTGCGCAACTACTACCAGAAACGGGACCGGCTTGAAGGCACGATCAGTCAACAGAGTGAGACCTATGCGGCGCCGCGCAAGCAGCTTGACTACCAGTTCCTTGCGAACCAGGGGCCACTGGTTAACATAACGATCCAAGGTACGAAGATTTCAAAGGATCGCAAAAAGCTGTTGGTGCCGATTTACGAAGAGGCCACCGTCGATCGCGACCTGGTGAATGAAGGCGCGTTCAACATCCGCGACTACATGCAGCGCAAGGGTTACTTCGACGCAGACGATTCCGTCAGGTTTCTGGGACGCGGAACGAACAATGTGACCGTGCAATACACGGTCAATCCCGGCAAAAAGCATAAGGTCCGGTCGGTGAATATCGAGGGCAACAAGTATTTCAGCGATTCGCTCATTCAACAGCAGCTCCGTGTCAAGAAGACGGATCTGTATGTGCGCAGCGGAACGTACAGCCAGCAGCTGGTCGAAGATGATCGGAGTGCCATTGAAGCGCTCTACCGGAGCAGCGGATTCACGCACGTCAAGGTGACCTCCTCGGTGAAGGACACGGACAAGACCGGCTCAGGCCAGGCGTTGAAGGTCGCGATTATCGATGTGACTTACACGATCGATGAAGGAGAACAGCAAAAGTTCGGAGAGGTGAATCTTTCTGGCGTAGGTGCCTCGAGACAGAATGCCATCAAGTCTCTTCTCAGTGCCGAGACGGGCCAGCCGTTCTCGCTGCTTACGCTCTCCAACGATCGCGACGCGGTGCTGAGTTACTACCTTGCTCATGGATTCGATCTAGCGCAGGTGGAGATTCAGCAGCAACCAGATCCGGACAATAAGGACCGAATTAACGTGGCACTTGCGGTCTCGGAAGGACACCAGGTAACGATCGATCACGTTCTGCTCTCCGGTCTCGTACACACGAAGCCGGCCGTTGTGCAGCAGCAACTGCTGGTACACGCGGAAGATCCTCTGGACCAGGCTGCGCTGCTGCAGACGCAACGCAATCTCTATAACCTTGCGCTCTTCAACGAGGTCAATACGGCGGTACAAAATCCGACAGGAAATGCGCCATCGAAGAATGTTCTCGTTCAACTCACGGAAGCGAAGCGCTGGGACGTGACCTACGGCTTCGGTTTTGAGGCGCAGACGGGAACACCGGGTGTTGTGCCTGGCGGAACGCAGGGGAAGACTGCTGCGCAGAACGGAAAGGCGGGCGTGAGTCCGCGTGTATCGCTCGATGTTTCGCGCATCAACTTTCGCGGGACTCAGCAGTCGCTGACGTTGCATACGACCTTTGGCTTGCTCGAGAGAGTAGCGACGCTTACCTTCAACAATCCGCAGTTCCTGGGCGATCCGGACCTTACCGCCGCGGTCTCGGGCGGATATTCGAATGTGCAGAACATCACGACCTTCCAGTCGGAGACGTTGCAGGGAGACTTCCGCGTTACGCAGAAGTACAAGAAGGCAGACACGTTCATCTATCACTTCCTCTATCGCCGTGTTGCCGTCAATCCGGACAGCCTGGAGATCACACCCAACCTGATCCCGCAACTGTCGCAACCTGTGACCGTTGGCGGCCCCGGACTCACCTACTTCCACGACACGCGCGACCCTAGCCCTGTGGATGCGCAGCACGGCGAGTACTACTCCATTCAGGAATTTCTGTCCTCCACCGCGTTCGGCGCCGAGACGGATTTCAACAGACTGGACATGTCCTACTCGTCGTACTACACGTTTGGGGCGAAGAAGTACACGATTGCGCGGAACACGCGCGTAGGATTCGAGAACACCTTCGGCGTGACGAGTGGAAACACGGAGATTATCGGCGTGGTGAACTGCCAGGGAGATCTGTTTATAACGAACGCTACCTGCAATCCCGTTCCACTGCCGGAGCGCATGTACGGCGGCGGCGCGACGTCGCATCGTGGCTTCGGCATCAACCTTGCCGGACCCCGCGATCTGACGACCGGTTATCCCGTCGGCGGCTCGGGAGTCGTCATCAATAGCGTGGAACTGCGCCTGCCGCCGCCGACGCTTCCATACGTAGGCAACAGTGTTTCCTTTGTGCTGTTTCATGACATGGGCAACGTCTTCCGCTATCCCAGCGACATGTTCACGAGCATCAAGCACTTCCGTCAGCCTGATCAACAAACCTGCTACAAGCTTCCGCCGACCGGTACGGCTGATGAAACCGGCGCATGCGACTTCAACAACTATCAGCATGCTGCGGGGCTCGGGCTGCGCTACAAGACGCCTGTTGGCCCCATCCGTCTGGACTTCAGCTGGAACCTGAACCCCACGGTCTACCCGGTCATTTACGACTACACCACGAACCCTCCGCATGTTGGAAAGGCGGGCCACTTCAACTTCTTCTTCAGCATTGGACAGGCGTTCTAGCGGCGATGCACAAAGTTCCCAAAGTCGGAGGTTCGTGGCGAGGAAGGCACGGCGTTGTCCTTGCAGCGATTTTCTGTCTGGTGATGACGTTGAGTGATCTGGCAGTCGCACAGTCGGCGAACTCGCCCACGACGACTACGCCAGCACTTGTCCCCGCGACTGCGCCCCAGGTTCCTCCACCGACCACCGCACCGGCTGCGCCGCCACCGGCAACACCGTCGATGATGCCGCGAGTTCCCGGCAACGAACTCGACCGGGTAGTCGCGATCGTCAACGGTGACCTGATCCTCGACAGCGATGTGAACGAAGAGTTGCGCCTGCAGGCCTTCGACCCCTACCGTACACGTTCTGAACTTACTCCGATGCGCGCCATTGAGCGGCTCATCAATCGCGCGCTGATCCTTGAGCAACTGAAGCTGCAACCACAGGAACAACCTCCTGACGCTGAGGTGAACAAGCAGATTGATGAGCTGCGCAAGGACATTCCTGCGTGCAGGCGATATCAATGCCAGACCAAGGCAGGATGGGATCATTTCCTCGCCGATCACGGCTTCACCGAGGCATCGTTCTTCACGCGCTGGAAGGAGCGCATGACGGTGCTCGCTTTTATCGAAGATCGCTTCGAATTGGGCGTCAATATCAAGCCTGATCAGATTCAGAATTACTACGAGAAAACGCTCGTGCCGGAGTATCAGCGGCAGCATGCGCCGGCTCCGAAGCTGGAGTCGATATCCAGTGAAATCCGCGAGGTGCTTCTCCAGCAACAGATCAGCAACCTGCTGCAGGACTGGCTGAAGAGCCTGCGTGCGCAAGGGAACGTTGTCGTGCTCCATCCGGGAGAGGAGGCGCCATGAGCGATGTCCCCCAAGGCACATCAGGCGAGCCTCAGAAGCCCGCGCGCCGCTCTCGCCTCCTGCGAATCCTTGGCTGGGTAGTCGCGACTGTTCTGGCTCTGCTGATTGTGCTGGTGCTCGGCCTCTCCTGGTATACGACGACGGCAGATTTCCAGCGGCGCGTGGGGGGAGAAATTGTCAACGTGCTCGAAGACTCGACCGGGGGCAAAGTCGAGCTTGGCCACATCTCATTCAACCTGTGGCATCTCGCGATTGAGGCGGACAATCTGGTGATCCACGGCACGGAAGCTACCGGCGAGATGCCTTATCTGTCCGCCGCGAAGATCTTCCTGCGACTCCGTATTCACACGTTTCTCTCGCACACCGTCGGCAAGGGTCCGCAGTCACATATCGCGCTGAACTATCTGCGTGTGGAGGAGCCGCATCTCCACCTCATCATCGATAAGAACGGCAACACGAATCAACCTGTTCCCAAACACCCCATCACGAGCACCGAACCCGTGCAGGACACACTGCTCGATCTTCAGGCAACCGAGGTCGAGCTGGCTGATGGGCTTGCAGTTGTCAACGATCGGGCGATCCCGTTCGATGCGGCCGCAAGAGATCTCAACGCTCGGGTGCACTACATCCACTTGAACGATCGATACGGGATTTCGATCGATCTTGCTGACCTGCGCACGCGCATGAAGACCGAACCTGAGGTGCAGTCGAAGCTGCACATAGAGATGCAATTGGGGCGTGACATCGCGCAGTTGACGGCCTTTGACTTTGAGACCGGCATGAATTCACATCTCAGGGCAACGGGTCTGATTGAGCATTTCGCGCATCCTGAGTGGCAGGCTACCCTCAATGGGGAGCTTGCGCTGAAACAAGTAGGCTATCTTGCCGGGGTGGATGGTTTCGAGGATGGAACTGTTGGACTCAACGTGCAAGGTCGCAACTGCACGGTGACGCCACAGGTGGCGCAGAAGAATCCGCACTTCTGGCAAAGACACGTGCATCCTCATGTGCCACCCCAGGCGAAGATGCTCCCTCCGAGCCCCGACTGCACCGCGGGATATCTGCTGGTAGGTGACATCCGGCTGCGCAAGGCAGCGTATCGCATCCCCTCGGTACGCGTTACGGGTGTGGATGCGTTCGCGCAATTGCATGTCACGCCAACAGAGCTTCTCTTCACAGCTCTTACGGGAACGCTGCCCGGCGGCGGTCGTGTCGAAGGTCAGTTGAAGATCGAGAACTGGCTTGGAGAAGTTCCGCCAAGCACGCCGGCAAAATCTGCGACAACAGTCGCGGCCGCCACGACGGCGAACACGACTGCCAAGAATTTCAATGCAAAGCCGCCCGTGGAGTCTGTAAAGCTTCCTTCGGCGCAACCTGCTCATGCCTACATGACCGTAACGGTGAAGGGAATCACGCTCCGCACGATCATGGACATCACGGCGCCGGAGCACTACGGCGATCTCGGCTTGGATACTGCGATCAACGGTCCTGTGAAGGTGGAATGGGGCGGACCTGCGACGGATATGCCCAGTTCTGTGCAGGTGGATGCGAACCTCAAACTCGCCCCTACGCGCGTGCCGCGCAAAGGTGCGCTTTCGAACATTCCGGTCTCCGGCACCGTCGTCGCACATTATGACGGCCGCAGGCAGGTCGTGAATATCAAGACGGTAAACGTTCAGACGCCGGCAACCACCCTGGTCGCCAGTGGAGTGCTCGGCGTCAATAACGGAGATCCGCTCACCAATTTGCAGGTGGATATGCAGGTCCACGACCTTGGCGAGTTCAATCAGACACTGCAAACGCTCGGATTCGAGGCGAACGGCAAACGCGGTAGCGCCGCGATTCCAGTGGATCTGCAGGGCACGATGAGTTTTGTGGGCACTGCGAAGGGCGCGGTGCGAACGCTTGACGTGAAAGGCCACCTGGAGGCGAATAACCTTCTCGTGCATCTTGGTAGCGAAGCTGACATACACGTCGACTCCGTCGTAGCGGATGCGGAGTATGCCCCCAACGTCGGGCTCGCCATCGCTTCGTCGACCATCACGCGAAACACCGCGGTGTTGAACGTCTCCGGAAGCTTCCATCCGCATCGAGTTGTCTCGAGGCGCGGCGTTGTCTCCTATGTTTGGGATAACGACCTCGGAGTGGATGTCACTGCGAAGTTGGCGAATGCACAGGTCGCCGACCTTCTACAGATCGGCGGACAACAAGACAAGGTCAAACTGACTGGCGCCGCGAACATCAACGCCCACGCGTCGGGTACTCTGCGCAGCCTCGCAGGCTCAGGTAATGTCACCCTCACGAACGGTGAGGCCTACGGGGAGCCATACCAGACGATTGCTCTCGACGTGAACGCACAAGGGACGCAGATCAATGCGACTCGCCTGCTCGTCCAGGCACATGACATGGTAATTCACGCCAGGGGAAGCTATGACATTGCCAGCAAGCACCTGGCAGCGCACGTCACCGGCAACAATCTGCGGCTGTCGAAATTCAAGCTGGTAAAGGATGCAAATCCGGATGCAGATGCCCTGGTATCGCTGAACGTAGATGCTGACGGAACCGTTCAGGAGCCGAATCTTCGTGCACAGGCTCAGCTCGCGGACATCACATATCAACGGAAGAAACTCGGTGCGCTATCGCTGAGCGCGAACAGCGTCGGCTCAACAATCAACTATGAGATTCAGTCCACGCTTGTCGGCGCGCAGGTCGCGGCAAACGGGCATACTTCGTTGCAGGGTGACTATCTAACGCAGGCGCAGATGACGCTCACCGGCGTGAATGTCGCGAACCTTCTCGATCTTTTTGCCCCCGGCGAGATAAAGGCGAGTTCGCAGATCGACGGGACAATAACGATCAGCGGACCCGCTGCGAAACCGCAACAAATGACAGGTACCGCCGAACTAACCACGTTCGGCATAACGATCCAGAACCTTCAATTCAATTCACAGGGCCCGATTCGTGCGAGCCTGAGGGACGGCGTTGCATCGCTCGATCAGTTTCACATCACAGGCCCGGACACAAATCTGCAGGCCAGTGGAACCGCAAAGATCTTCGGCGATACCAATCCTGAAGGTGGTCCTCTCAACGTTAAGGCAAACGGCAACCTGAATCTGCGCCTCATCCACCAGATTGATCCGAACTACATTACCTCGGGCAATGTGATCCTCGATCTTGGTGTGCAGGGACGCGTGGACGACCCGTCCTTGAGCGGCACGTTGAAATTCGACAGAGCCAACTTCGCGATGGACGGTGTGCCCAATGGTCTCAGCGATCTCTCCGGCACGATGGTCTTCAACCAGAATCGGCTCGAAGTACGCGATGTCAGCGGCAGTTCGGGCGGCGGTAAAGTGACGCTTGGCGGATTCATTGCCTATCAGCGCGGCCTATCAGCGGATCTCACGGCGACTCTTGACACGGTTCGAGTGCGCCTCTACGGTTTGAGTTCCACTGCGAACGCCTCGCTGCGTCTGCAAGGCGGCCCGCAGAGCCTTGTGCTCTCCGGCAATATCCTCATCACCCGGTTCGGTATTGGACAGGATGTCGACTTCGCGGCCTTCGCGGGCGCGGGCGGTATTCCCACGCCGCCCGATCCGACGGCCTTCAGCAATAAGGTTCGCCTGGACGTGCATGTTACAAGTTCTCCGCAGCTTGACTTTCAGAACTCTTACGCGAAGCTCGCTGGAACGGTCGACCTGAATGTGCGCGGCACCATCGCCCAGCCGGCCATCCTGGGTTCCATTCGCATCACCGACGGCAGTGCGACCTTTGCAGGCACAAAATATGAGCTCGAACGCGGCTCCATTTACTTCAGTAATCCTGTTCGCATCGATCCTTCCATTGATCTCGATGTTTCCACTCGTGTGGAGAATTATGACGTCACAATCGGCATTCACGGCGATATGACAAACCTGAAGCCGACCTATCGCTCCTCTCCACCACTGACCGAAGCCGACATCTTCAACCTGCTCGCACTCGGCCGAACCCAGGAGGAGTCGCAACTCAATTCGCAGCAACAACAGCAGGCCGGCCAGGATCCGACGACGAGTGCACTTCTCGGAGGCGCTCTGAACGCAACCGTCTCGAACCGGGTCAGCAAGTTGTTCGGCACAGGATCCATCAAAATTGATCCGGCGTTTGTCGGCACGCTCGGCAACTCTACGGCTCGCATAACCGTGGTGGAACCACTGTCGAAGCAGTTGACTCTCACCTACGCGACCAACGTCAACCAATCTGCCCAGCAGTTCCTCTCGCTGCAGTACCAGATCAGCGAGAATAAATCGATCGTCGTAACGCGCGACGAGTCGGGAGTCTTTTCCATCGTGTATAAGATTCGTCAGCGCTATCGTTGATTGGCCGAAGCTATTGAGGCTGCTTGGTTTGGACTCTCCGCATCCAATCATCGGAATACGAAAACTTCATCTTGAGCCGGAGGAAGGTCATGGGAAGGTATGGTCGCGTCCTGGCTGGTGCAGCCTTTGCACTGCTTCTGGGCGTAATAGTTCCTGTTGCTGCCGCACAAAATCGAACGGACGCACAGATACAGGCCGATGTTCAAAAACAGCTCAGCAACAAGAAGTTCAGCGGAGTTCACGTGCAGGTGCAGGACGGCGTCGTCCATCTCACAGGCCAGGTGGACCGTTTCGCCGACAAAGACGACGCACAGAAGCGTGTAGAGAAGCTTCATTTGGGATCAAGCGTTCACAACGACATCAGCGTCGCTGGTGGGGGGAGCATTTCGGACGCCGAACTCTTCCAGAAACTCTCCAAACAATTGGTCTATGACCGGCAGGGTTACCCCTCGTATCCGTTCAATAGCCTTACACTGCAAGTCCACGATGGCATTGTCACTGTCGGCGGTCTTGTTGTTGAGCCGGTCGATAAGGACTCCGCTTTAGGTCTTCTCAAGAACGCGAAAGGAGTCCGCGGCGTTGTCGACCACATTCAGGTCGCGCCGGTCTCGCCCTCAGACAACCAAATTCGAGCTGCTGAGTATCGCGCCATCTACGGCTACCCCCAGTTCACGAAGTATGAGATCAATCCCTCTAAGCCGATTCGCATCGTCGTCCTTAACGGCCACGTGGTTCTTACCGGAGTGGTTGACTCCAAGGGTGATCACGACATAGCGGGCATTCGCGCGAACCAGGTGCCCGGTGTCTTCTCTGTGCAGAACGAACTCCAGGTGGCAGGGCAGGGCGAACGTTAGTCCCTGTTGTGTGTGATTGCAGAGCAGTTACTGCCTCCGTGCCGTAGCATGGTTGTTGGAATGAGATCTGTTCTGCATAGCACACGTGTCACCCTCGAAATGATCAAGTGGGAGCACTCGATCTTTGCGCTCCCCTTTGCTCTCACTGGAGCAGTCCTGGCTGCGGGCGGCTGGCCTCCGCTGCGCGTACTCGGCTGGATCATCGTTTGCATGGTCGCCGCCCGTTCCGCCGCGATGGCCTTCAATCGCCTTGTCGATGCCCAGATCGATTCGGTGAATCCACGCACAGCCGCGCGTGCGATTCCCGCAGGGCTTGTCTCACGGAGCTTTGTCATCACCTTCGTTATCGTTGCTTCGGCTGTCTTTTTCCTTGGTGCGGCAATGCTCAACCGGCTCACACTTGAACTCGCGCCGCTGGCTCTCGCAATCGTTTTCGCCTACAGCTACATGAAGCGCGTCACGCGCTGGTCGCACCTTGTTCTGGGCCTCGCCCTTGGAATCGCGCCGGCGGCCGCCTGGATCGCTGTGCGTGGATCACTCTCTCTGAGAGGCGTGCTCCTTACAGCGATCGTGTTGCTCTGGGTCGGCGGGTTCGACGTGCTCTACGCCTGTCAGGACTTTGAGCATGATCGCCGTGTCGGCCTTTACAGCGTGCCGCAGGCATTCGGTTTGCGCGGCGCGTTCTGGATTGCACGCTTCATGCATGCCGGAATGGCTCTGCTGCTCTTCGTGATGCTCCACGCATTCGGCTTGGGGCCGGTGGCCCTTCTCGGCGTGGTAGTCTGTGTGGCTCTGTTGGCCTATGAGCACGCCATCGTAGCGCCGGGTGATCTCCGCCGCCTCAATGCGGCGTTCTTCACGCTGAACGGTGTCATCTCAGTCGTTCTCTTCGTCTTCATCGCCGCAGACGTCCTGCACCGGCGCTAGCAGCTATTCGAAGAGTTCCGGGCAAAGAAAGGGGCTCGCTAAACTTAGCGAGCCCTTCGTCCTTCCAGCATGGCTGCAAGCCAGCGCCGGAGTTCTCTTCAAGACTTTTCGTCGCGATGGCGATCCACTCTGTCTTCGATGCGCTCCTTTACATTCTGCGCAGTCGATGTGACTCTTTCGCGAACGTCGTGCGCCTCAGCCCGTGCCTCGTGTGACTTGCGGGCTCGCTCATCGGCGACAGCGTTCTGGACTGTCCCTACCGCTTGCTCCGCATGTCCTTTCACCTGCTGAGCCATACCGCGATTAGCCATTGACTGGTTGTTCACCATTTCGCCAGCTGACTGCTTAATCTTCCCGGCAACCTCATCGAGTTTGCCTTTGGCCTTATTCTCCATTCCGCTCTTCATGCCTGCTCCTTTTCGGTGGTCACATCGTGGCCACCATTGGCCCTTTGCGTAATTAGATGCCCCGACGTCCGGAGAGAAGGTTGAAGATGAGAACGATGATTGCAAGAACCAGCAGCAGATGAATCCAGCCGCCAAGCGTGTAGCTGCTTACCAGGCCGACAATCCAAAGAATGACAAGAATGATGGTGATCGTCCAAAGCATAGATACGGCTCCTTGTGATGGGGTGACCCCAGGAGATGGTCACTTTGACGGCGCCGTCTCGGCGGCGTTCGCTAAGGTAAGTTGCGTCGGATTATGCTGAGGTTGTCCCAAACGGATAGATATATCTGCAATTAAGGAACCAACCCTGACAGGTCAAACAACACATCGTGCTCAGACAACTCCTGCGACAGCGCCGTCATCGGCCGGCCGGGTCGCGATCCAGGGAGAACGCGGCTCCAACAGCCACATGGCCGCTCTCGAACTCGCACCGGACTACGAAGTTTTGCCCTGTGCGGTATCAACCGATGTTTTCGCCGCTCTTCTCGACGGCCGCGCAGACTGTGCCGTACTCCCCATCGAGAACACACTGCACGGCGCAGTTACCGAGCATTACGATCTGCTGCTCAAGAATCCAGTGCGTATCGACGCCGAAGGTCTGCTGCAGATTCGCCACAACCTCATTGCAGGGCCGGGAGTTGAGCTGTCTGCCATCCGCACCGTGCTCTCGCACCCGGTCGCTCTCAATCAATGCCGCAAGTTTCTGGAAAGCTTCACGCAGGCGCACGCTCTACCGTTCTATGACACGGCGGGAAGCGTAAAGCACATCATGGAGGAATCGCTGAAGGACACTGCCGGCCTCGCGCCGGAGCTCGCCGCTGAGGAATACGGTGCCAATGTCCTTCTGCGCGGGGTCGAGGATCACACGCAAAACGTCACTCGCTTCCATCTCATCCGCCACGTCGAGAAACCGGCGTCCAACGCCGAACCTGACAAACTCAGCGTCGCCTTTGCGCTCGAGCACAAGCCAGGAACGCTGGTGAAAGCTCTACAAGCACTCGCTTCTGCCGGCGTGAACCTCACGCGCATTGAGTCGCGCCCTGTTCCCGGCCAGCCATGGGAGTACATCTTTTTCGTGGAGTTTCGTTTCCCCAGTGCCGCTACGGCCGACGCGGCAATCAGAGCGCTTGATTGCGAGACCCGCATGCTCCGCGAGCTCGGCCGCTACAAGGCAGCTGTAACGTAACTCAAGTTCTGAATATTGCCTTGGCTTGCCGTTAAAGAGCACAGGGACCCGTTCCCGGATCCCTGAGTGGATTCCGACGGGCAATCAGTGCCTGTCAGAACTTCAGATTAGGTAGCTCTTGGACAATCCAAACCCCGACCACGAGGACCGTCATCAGCACCGCCGCACCGCCCAGGCCCTGGTAATAGGGCCGGAGTTTATCGACGCGCGCTACGATCTCGTCATGTTCCCTGTGTTCCATCGATATATGAGAGCTGTCGTCACTCAGGAACAACTGATCGGTTTCATGTTGGGTGAGTGTGGCGCGGTAAATCATCACTGCAATAAAGCCGATGACGGAGGCGCCCCATAGGACGATTAGGATCGGGAGCACGTGCATGGCGGTTGTTCCCCCAGAGTCGAAAGAGTCTGGTCCGGAGTACCGGGCGGGTCCGATCAGTGAGCCTCGGGCTCGTAGGGTAAGCTGGGCCGCCAAAATCATACGCCCGGCGATGTTCCGTGGAAAGAGCCACATGGCCCTGCACCCGGTGTGATGCCCTGTCGCGAACGGCCTGTCAATTGCCCCCGCGGATCACCGATCGCCCGAAACCTTGTGTCATCAATAGCATCCAATCAGGAGTATCGTTGGCTTGGGTGCACCTGCGGCTTGCTCCGCTGGCGACCTGTAGCTACACTGAGTATTGAGCTTCCGGAACGGGTTACTGCCCGTTTTTGGGGCAAAGAGAGGTTTCCATGTCCACTGCTGCCACCCCAGTTCCCGAGGTCTTAACCGGTTCTCCCGAGACCCCCCGCAAGAATCCCGTCGAGCTGACGGATGCCGCCATCGTGAAGGTCAAGGAGATCATGGCAACCCAGGATCCGATTCCGGCTGGTTTGCGCATTGGCGTGGTGGGCGGCGGTTGCTCGGGCTTCCAGTACTCCATGAGCTTCGAAAACCAGGCCGGCATGATGGACAAGGTCGTTAAGTTCGGCGACCTGAAGGTCTTCGTTGACGCTACCAGCGCCATGTACCTCAACGGCTGCACCGTCGACTACGTCGAGACCCTCGAGGCTGCGGGCTTCAAGTTCGAGAATCCCCAGGTGAAGTCCACCTGTGGCTGCGGTTCCAGCTTTAGCGTCTAGGCCCGATTCCCAGAAAGTTGCAGCGAGGCCTCACCGCTCCGGTGGGGCCTTCGCTTTTGAGCAAACTCGCCCCTCGTCCGTCTATAAGATAAGCAGCAAGCACTCAATAGCCTTTCTCACCCGCATGACAGAGTTCACAATCCGCCTCGCCGACGAACGCGGCCGCATTCAGGAGCAAACCCACGCCGCCGCGACTGCCGAGGAGTTGCGCGCCCGCTTCACCCAGGCCGGCTATCTCGTCTACTCGGTCAAGCCGCGCACCGGTTTCGCTGGAGGATCGAAGCGCAAGGTCAAGCTGGAGCCGTTTCTCGTCTACAACCAGCAGTTTCTGACGCTGATCCGCGCCGGCCTGCCCATCCTCGGCTCGCTCGAACTGCTCGCCAAGCGTCAGAAAAACCCGCTCTTCCGAGCTCAACTCGAGGACGTCGCAGCCCGCGTCAGGACCGGCGAATCCATCTCCTCGGCATTTGAGGCGCAGGGTGGATTCCCACTTGTCTACACCGTCACGTTGCTCGCGGGAGAGCGTTCCGGCAATCTCGAAGAGGTTCTGCAGCGCTATCTTGACTTCCAGCGGGTCTCGCTTACCTTCCGCAAGAAGCTGAAATCGTCGCTGATCTACCCGACGTTCCTTATCTTCATGGTGATCAGCCTCTTCATCTTTCTGATCACCTTCGTTGTTCCGCGCTTTGCACAACTTTATGACCAGCTCGGAACCAAGCTCCCCAGCCTGACGCTCTTTCTTATGAAAGTCGGCTACAACGCGCAGCACTACGGCATCTATTTCGGCCTGGTTCTGGCGCTCATCATCTACCTGATCGTTCGGTGGACCAAGACCGACTCCGGCGCCAACTTCGTCGACCGCGTCCGCATCGGCACTCCCGGCCTCGGACAGGTTTGGCTCAAGTATCAGGTCGGCCTCTTCTCGCGCACACTCGCCACGCTGCTCACCGGCGGCCTCCCGCTCGTCCCAAGCCTCGAAACTGCCGCCCGCTCTATCGAATCGCGTCAGATCTCCAAGGCCGTCTACACCTCGGTCGAAGGCGTCCGGGAAGGGCAGGGCCTTGCGACCAGCCTCGAAGAGACCGGTGTCTTTCCAGAACTCTCCGTCGAAATGATCGAGGTCGGCGAGTCCACCGGTGCTCTCCCCGCCATGCTCAACTCCGTCGCTGAGTTCTTCGAAGAGGACGTGCAGACTCAACTCGCGGCCATCATGAGCCTCATCGAGCCCCTGATCCTGATCGTCATGGGTATCGTCGTCGTCATTATCCTGATCGCGCTTTACATGCCGATCTTTAGTCTGGGCAACATCGGCGGCTAGCTGTACATTTGCCCGCAAGGAGTCTGAACCAAATGGCTACCCCAGTCGCCACCCCCCTCCCCAACGACTCGCTCACTGAAGCCGAGCGCGCTGAACGTCTCGCGCGCCGCTATCACGCCGAGTTCGTCGACCTGAAGCACTTCAAGATCCAGCACGAGCTCTTCAAGACCGTGCCGGTCGACCTGATGTTCCGCTACAACTTTGTTCCGCTCGAGCAGTCGCCGGACGGCCGCCTTGCTATCGCTGTCGCGGACCCCTCCAAGCTCATGGTGCTTGACGAAATCGCCGGGCTGCTGGGGAAGCGGATCGTACAGCGCGTCGCCACGCTCTCCCAGATCACCGATCTTCTCAAGAAGACCGAACAGTCGCAGCGCGTGCTCGACGAAGCCACCGAAGGCCTCGCTTTCGACGTGCTCTCCGGCGAAGATTCCACCGACGAGAACATCTCCATCGAAAAGCTGGCAGCCGACGACGACATCTCGCCGATCATCCGCCTCGTCGACACCACCATCTTTACGGCACTCGAGCGCCGCGCCTCCGACATCCACCTCGAAACCTACGACGACTCGCTGCTCGTGAAATACCGCATCGACGGCGTGCTCCAGCAGGCCATGGCGCCTATCGCGCGCGAGCACCACCAGACCATCCTCTCGCGCATCAAGGTCATGTCCGAGCTCGACATCGCCGAGCGCCGCGTCCCGCAGGACGGCCGCTTCCGCGTTCGCTACAAAGGTCGCCTCATCGATTTCCGCGTCAGCATCATGCCCACCGTGCACGGGGAAAATGCCGTGCTCCGCGTGCTCGATAAGGAGTCGATGTCCGAGAAGTTCCACAACCTCTCGCTCGACGTCGTCGGTTTCGCCGAGGAAGACCTTCGCCGTTTCCGCCGCTACATCAAGGAGCCCTACGGCATGGTGCTCGTCACCGGCCCCACCGGCTCCGGTAAGACGACCACACTCTACGCCGCGCTCAACGAGATCAAGTCCGAAGAGGACAAGATCATCACCATTGAAGATCCGGTCGAATACCAGATCCGCGGCGTCACCCAGATTCCCGTCAACGAGAAGAAGGGGCTTACTTTTGCACGTGGTCTACGCAGCATCTTGCGCCATGACCCCGACAAGATTCTCGTCGGCGAAATCCGCGACGCCGAGACCGCGCAGATTGCCATCAACTCCGCGCTCACCGGCCACCTCGTCTTCACCACCGTCCACGCCAACAACGTCGTCGACGTGCTCGGCCGCTTCCTCAACATGGGCGTCGAGCCTTACAACTTCGTGTCGGCACTCAATTGCATCCTCGCCCAGCGGCTCGTCCGCACCATCTGCGACTTCTGCCGCCGCGAGGTCACCTACACCGACGCCGATCTGGAGCTCAACGGCCTCGACCCCGCCGAGTGGCGCGGCTTCCGCTTCCCGGAGGGCGCTGGCTGCATTGAGTGCGCCGGAACCGGCTACCGTGGCCGGTCCGCCATCCACGAGCTCCTCGAGCTCGACGACGAGATCCGCGAGATGCTCCTCGAAAAGCGTCCGGGCTCCGAAATTCGCAAGAAAGCCCGCGAAAAGGGCATGAACTTCCTGCGCGACTCCGCTCTCCAGCGCGTCCGCGCGGGCATCACCACCCTCCGCGAGATCAACAAGGTAACCTTCATTGAAACAGGACGTTAGCGCCGCACACGGCTCTCCGCCCGGTTCGTCCAATACATTGAACCGCTGCAACGTCGCGTCACGCGATAATGTAGTGAGAGCTTCTTCATGAACCTGCTCCCCAAAGCCTCTGGAAGCCGGCCGCGACTGGCCTGCGAGATCGCGCCTGAGGGCGTCACAGCCGCTCGCGCCATCCTCCCGGATGGGCCACTTGAATCTGTCGCTCGCGCCCCGCTAGCCACCGGGGCCGTCATGCCGGGCCTCAAGCCCGGCAACCTCGCCGACCGCGTCGCAGTGATCGCCGCGATCCGCCGCGCACTCGAGGGCATCGACGTCCGCTCCAACAGCCGCGGCGCCGACCTTACCATCATCATTCCCGACGCCGCCGTCCGCGTGCTCCTGCTCGACTTTGACGCGCTACCCGCTAAGCTCACCGAGGCGCTGCCCATCGTGCGTTTCCGCCTCAAAAAGCTTGTGCCGTTCGAGGTCGACGACGCGATGGTCAGCTATCAGGTCATGAGCTCCACGCGGTCCAACGTGCGCGTGCTCGCCGTCGCCATCCCGCGCGACATTCTCCAGGAGTACGAGACCGCCGTGCGCGAGGCCGGCTTCGAACCCGGCGCTGTGCTGCCCAGCACTCTCGCTGCGCTCGCCGGCGTCACGGTTTCTGAGCCTTCCCTTGTGGTCAACGCCGGCAGCACGGGCGTCACCACCGCGATCACGCAGGACGGTGTCCTCCTGCTGCATCGCAGCGTCGACCTCCAGCCTGTTGCGGTCGGCGTCGACCCAACGATCCCGGCGCAGCTCCAGCAGCTCTCCGTGGCTGAACTCACGCACGAGATCGCGCAGGCCGTCAGCGTCGCAGTCGCCTACTTCGAGGACACGCTCTCTGCACCGCCGTCCACAATCCTCAGCGCAGGCTCGCTCACCGCCGACGCGCTCCGCCACGTGCTCAGCGGCAACGGCTACAGCGACGCCGAAGCGGTCCGTGTGCGTGAGCTCCTCGACGCCTCGGCCTTCGGCGCTGGCGCAGTCACAGGATCGATCCCGCGCGGCTCGCTCGCCGGAGTTGCAGGAGCTTTGCGAGGCTGACCATGCGCATCTCCATCAATCTCGCTACGCGTCCGTTCGTAGAGCTTCGCCCGCTCTTTCTGCGGCTGCGCCTCCTCATGGCCCTGCTCGCGGTCGTCGCCATCGGGCTTGGCATCTGGGCACACATGCTGCAACAGCGCCTCAATCACGCCACCGCGCAGATGGACAATCTGCGCAACGCGACCACCGCTGCGCAGCAGGAGCGCCTGCACAACGAACAACGCATGCGCAAGCCGGTCAACGCCGCCGTGCTTGATCGCGCTCACTTTCTCAATCGGCTGTTTCTTGAAAAGAGCTTCTCCTGGACCGCCGTCATGATGGACCTGGAGAACGTACTGCCCACCGGCGTGCAGGTCACCTCCATCGTGCCGCAGGCCACGCCCACCGGCGACCTCATCATCCGTCTGCGCGTCTCCGGGGAGCGCGATCGTGCCGTGCAACTCGTTCGCAATCTCGAGCACTCGCGCCGCTTTCTTCAGCCACGTCTTAGCGGCGAGGCGTCGCAGGCCAAGGAAGCCAACGCACAACGTCCCGGTCAGCTTCCCGGCCAGTTCCGTCAGCCGCAGATGAACGCTCCCGCCGCGCCGGCGGGCGTCGAGTTCGACATCCTCGCCAACTACAACCCGCTGCCTGAAGGCGAGTCCTACGCGAAGCCCGCTTCTCCGAAGAAGACAAACGCAGGCCCAACCGCAATCAAGGGAGGCGGCCGATGAGCGCAACTGCCACCGTTCCGCCGCCCAGCGACTCCTCGCTGCTGCGCCGCTCTCCACGGCTCACCGCGCGCGCCCGCGCTCTGCTCACGGCGATCAACCTCCACTATGCCGGAGTCGCCGCGCTGCTCGTCGTCGTGCTCTACATGATCGCGCATCTGTTCTTTCTGTCGCAGTCACTGAAGTCAAACGATGCGGATGCATTTGGTCGCCAGCGTACCCTGCTCACCACCGCGCGCCTGCAGGCGCAACCTTTGCGCGGTCTCGATACAAAGATTGCCGCCTCCAATCAGGACGCTGACGCGTTCTACGCCGACCGCCTACCCTACGCTCACTCGCAGGTGCTCTCCGAACTCGGCCGCCTTACGCAGAAAAGCAACGTGCGTCTCGCCAACGTCCAATATGCAGAGGTTCCTGTGCTCTCCGGTGCAAGCGCGCTCACCGAACTCCGCATGGACGCCAGCGTCTCCGGCGACTATCGCCCCATCGTCGAGTTCATCAACGGTCTTGAGCGCGACAAGATGTTCTTCCTCGTCAACGGAATCAACCTCTCTGGCCAGCAGACCGGAATGGTCAACCTGCGTATCCGCGTAGTGACCTACCTGCGCGCGCCAAACGAGAAGGAAGCCTCTGCGCAACCTGCAACTGAGGCTGCACCCGCCGGAGGCGCGCGATGAAGACCGGTGCAGAGAACCGCAAGAAGACGATTGCTGCAGGCGCACTCGGAGCGGTCGCGCTGGTCTGCATCTTCATCATCTACAATTCGCTCTTCGGAGGCACCTCGCCCGCGCCTCCTCCGAGCGTGGCTCCCGCTACGCGGCCGGCGTCCGCAGCCGGTACAGCTGCGCCCGCTCAAACCGCAACGCGGGCGCCTGCCAACACGACCCCCAGCATGCCCGGCGTCGATGCGGTGAAGCTGGCGAGCACATCCGCAAGCCTCGACCCTACACTCGACGAAACCGCCATGCATCGCGCGGAGAACCTCGTCTACTCAGGCACGGGCCGCAACATCTTCTCGCTCACCTACACGCCGCCGCCTCCGCCCATTCCGAAGAACGTTCCTCCTCCCCGTCCGAAGCAGACGTTCACGCCTGTGCCGATGCCTGTTGGTCCACCACCGCCGCCGCCGATCAACCTCAAGTTCTTCGGTACGGCGAAGCCCTTGAACGGTCCTATGCAGGCGTGTCTTCTGCAGGGCGACAGCGTCTATCTCGCCACTGTGGGTGAGATTGTCGCGCACAAGTACAAGATCATTGCCATCAACCTGAACAGCATTCAGGTGGAAGACCTGCAGTACAACAACACGCAGACATTGCCGCTGCAGATGCAGTAGCCATGCAGACACGCACAAAATCCGGCCCACGACACTGCACAGTCTCCTCTGATCACGAGGCTGGCTTCATGCTGGTCTTCGTCATTCTGCTCGCGGCGTTGATGCTCATGGCGCTTGCCGTCGCCGCGCCTATCGTCGCAAAGGACCTGCGCCGCGACAAGGAAGTGGAGAGCGCCCATCGAGCGAACGAATACGTGCGGGCGATTCGACTCTTCTACCGTAAGAACAAGACCTATCCGGTGTCCATTGAAGCGCTCGAGAATACGAACAATGTGCGCTATCTCCGCAAGCAGTACGTCGATCCGCTCACCGGCAAGGCGGACTGGCGCATCATCCACGTCGGCGAGAACAAGACGACAGTGAAAGGCTTCTTCGGCCAGCCGCTGGGTGGCCTGAACACCACGGGTGCAGGCGGCAGCCTTGGCTCTGCTTCGACGCTTGGCACAGGCTTCGGCGGAACACCTTCGTCCACCAGCAGCCCGACAAGTCCCACCGGCACAACCCCCGGCTCGACTACAGGATCGACGACCGTGAGTGGGGGCTCCGCACTCGCTGGCGGATTTCAGGGAGCGACGATTGGTGGATCGACGACAGGTTCGTCGACGACTGGAAATTCGACTTCAAGCTCCTCCAGTGGTTCTGGCGGTATCGGTCAGATCATGGGGGTGGGATCTGCGAAGACCGGCGACAGCATCATGACTCCGAACCAACAGGTCACCTACGAAACCTGGGAGTTCCTCTACGATCCCAAGATCGAACTGCTCTATCAGCAGGCGAACATTCTCGGCGGTGGCGCAGCCAGCGGCAGCGTGAACTCGCAGCCACTGTCGAACATGGGGAATTCGCCTGGAGCAGGGCAGTCGAATGCGCCGGGTGGATCGAACAACCCTGCGCCGACCACACCGCAGCCAAGGTCGCCACAGTAGAATTCCGGGTCAGTGCTTGATGGCGTACATCACCCAGCTGGCGAGGATGACCGCACCCACGAAGAGCACAAAGCAGTAGGCTCCGAAGCGGATCATCATCTTCGGTTCCGCGCGCATGGTGATGCCGAAGACCACAGAGGTGAAGAGCGAGAACACAAGCACTGCGCTGAAGTGGCTGAGCATTATCTACGAGGCCTTCCGTCCGTTCGCAAGCGAATGCGCATCAACCGCGGCGATGTAGTTCAGCAGACCCGCGCAGACGATGAACTTCGTTCCGTAGTCGGCCAGTGTGTTGACCGCTGAGCTGGCACCCCAGCCGAGCCAGTGGGCCAGTCCGCAGATCAGTCCGAGGCCGAGCTGTCCGGCAAAGCCGAGGATGTCGAGGATGTCCGCAGTTCCCGGCTGATAGATCTTGCCCTGCAGGCCGAGTCCGATCAGGAACATACCGAGTATCGAGACGAAGAGCAGCAGCGCTCGGATCCACTTGCCTAAGAGCAGGTGGCCGAGCCCTGGAATGAGCCAGCCGGCGATGAGCACCATTGCGGGTAAGCTCGACTTCTCACCTGGAATACGTTGGGCAATCTGCTGGGCGTCTGCAGCCATTGGACTCGATTGTATCAGTGCGGGCTTACGCTTCCTGGGCGCAAGCGGGCGGTTGTTGGCGTGTCAGATGCGTAACAGCTCGGTCTGACGAGGGCCTGTAACAACAGCCTTGCCGGGCCGCGTGATCATGTTCACCTCGCTGCGCACGCCGAACTCCCCGGGGAAGTAGATACCGGGCTCGACGGAGAAGCAGGTGTTGGGCAGCAGCAGGCGTTCGTCGTGAGTCTCGAGGTTGTCGAGGTGCGCTCCGTTGCCGTGTATCTCAGTAGAGATGTTGTGGCCGGTGCGGTGCGTGAAGAACTCGTCGAGTCCGGCGCGCCGGATCACGTTGCGGGCTGCGTCGTCCGCTTCCCATCCGGCAATGCGTTTGTTGGCGGTATAGGCCTGTTCAACCGCGGCGATGGCGGCGTCGCGAGCAGCTTTGACGGTGGCGAAGATGTGCTGCTCATGGTCTGTGGGTTCGCGGCCGACGACTCCGGTCCAGGTGATGTCGTACCAGACGGCTTCAGGGCGGTTGGCGAGCTTGGCAAAGATATCGATGAGGACGAAGTCGCCGCGGAAGATGGGCGAGGAGCGGCTCTCGTCGGGTTCGTAGTGGGAATCGGCGGAGTTGGGGCCGACGGAGCAGTTGGGGCCGTGGTCGGTCCAGAGGCCCTCGCGTTGCATCGCGTGCCTCAGGAAGGAGACGAGTTCGAACTCGGTGGTGTGATCTCCGTTGCGAGTGTGATCGGTGATGTGCTTCCAGCCGGCGGCGATGACGCGGTCGAGGCGCTCCTGCGCGACATAGTGTGTGGCGATCTGGTCCTCAGTGAGGACGGCCTCGAAGATGCTGACGAGATCTGCGGAGGTGACGATGTCCTTGCCGAGGGAGCGGAGGAGCTCTACCGTTCCGGCGTCGACCATTGCGACGTACATGATGGCGTTGCGTGGCGAGTACTGCATCGCAATCTTCGTGGAGCCTTCGAGCATCTCCGCGAGATTTTTTTCCAGTTCCTGCCAGGAGGAGTACTGGCGGGTGGTGCCGGGGAGGGTGTCGAGCTTGCCGGACTCGATGCGGTGGACGAGCTTGCGGGGCTCGCCGTGAGCCGGAACGAAGTAGTACCAGCGGCGGGAGACGAAGGAGTTGGGGAGGCCGAGGATGCGGTAGGCGATCGGGTCGCGCTGGTGGTGGTCGTAAAAAAGCCAGCCGTCGAGGTGCTGGTCCCGGAGCGCAGACTGGATCGCGTCGAGGTTCATTTGACCAGTATGCCCCTCCCCCTGATTTTGCGCAAAATCTTCAAAAGAGAAGACTTAGGGGTGGACCTTTCGGGTAAAATCTTGCATCGAAAGGACTTAGGTTTTCACTTCTGGCAAGCTGCTGATTACAAGCGACTTGTGTTGCCTGGATTTGTTAAGCCGTCAGGCCCGGCGATGTGCCGGGTGAGAAAACCCCTACTTTTATTGTAAAGGGTGGTGTCAAGAG
>Ga0157369_10001910_pt1 | contig 25140 bp, 21 predicted proteins | sample C25metaG_FD_113461 | JGI IMG/M metagenome (GOLD analysis project Ga0157369, IMG submission 113461) | Corn rhizosphere microbial communities from Kellogg Biological Station, Michigan, USA - C2-5 metaG | ecosystem: Host-associated > Plants > Roots > Rhizosphere > Soil | place: USA: Michigan... | reverse complement strand
TCGATGCCGCTCGAGACATCGACCGCGTACGGGCGCACGCGCCGAATGGCGTCACCGACGTTTTGCGCGTTCAACCCACCACTCAAAACGGCCCGACGCGCGAACTCTGCTGGAATAAGTGACCAATCGAATGTCTTCCCGCCGCCGCCATAGCCTTCGACGAGTGTGTCGAAGAGCAAGCCGCCGGCTGTCGAATAGTTAAGGGCCGATTCTACCAAATCGGACGGCTGCGTATCCGCTGCGACGCGTAACGCGCGCAGCCACGGCAATCCGGCGATGCTGGCGAGCTCCTCGCACTGCGCGGGCGTTTCGTCGCCGTGAAATTGCAGCAGCGTGAGCGGCACATTGCTCGTGACCTCCCCGATCCAATCGACGGACGGATTCACGAACAAGCCCACCACGGAGACGAACGGCGGCAGCGATCGGGCCAGATCGATCGCCTCGGCGACGCCTACCGAGCGCGGGCTCGGCGGGTAGAACACAAGGCCGATCGCATCGGCGCCGAGTTCGACGGCCAGTTCGACGTCGGCTCGACGCGACAAACCGCACAGCTTGATGCGGGTGCGATGGGGAATCGCGCCGGGAAGCGCAACGGGGGCGGCTTGGGTCATAGGCTCAGTCACTCCAGATACCGCTCCAAGGCACGCTGCCGAGGGGAGCGGGCGGCACCGCGAAGGCCTCGGGATAGCCGACATGGGCCAGATACAACCCTTCGGGCATAAAGGTGGGCGCCGCGTACTCACGGTTGCGGCTCTCGAGCACCTCGGCGAGCCACGACACGGGATGGCGCCCGCGACCGACGGCGACGAGCGAGCCCATCAGGTTGCGCACCATATGATGCAGGAACGCATTTGCCCGGAACCGGAAATGGATCAGATCGCCTGCTTGGCGAATGTCGATCTGATAGAGATGCTTGACCGGCGTCTTGGCCTGGCACTCCGAAGAGCGAAACGCCGAAAAATCGTGTTCGCCGATCAAACATTGCGCAGCCGCCCGCATCGCTTCGATATCGAGCGGCGTATGAATCCAGCCGGCCCGCCCGGTCAACATCGGCGAACGCACCGCGTTGACGTAGAGCACGTAATAGTAAGTGCGCTCGAAGGCCGAGAAACGCGCGTGAAACTCGTCGGGCATGGGCTTGGCCCAGAGCACAGCGACCGTCGGTGGCAGAAACGCGTTGGTTCCCCGCACCCATGAGAACGCCTGGCGATCCAGATCGGTGTCGAAATGCACGACCTGGCCGAGCCCATGGACGCCCGTGTCGGTGCGGCCCGCCACGACCGTCTGCAATGGCTTGCAGGCGAAATCGGCCAGCGCCCGCTCTAGCGCATCTTGAACCGTCTTGCCGTGCGGCTGCGATTGCCAACCGCAAAACGCGGTGCCGTCGTATTGGATGCCGAGAGCGATGCGCATGGAGCGAGAGCCGTCAGGACAGCGGCGCAAGCGTCGCTAACAGCGCGTGCGCTTCGTCGCGTGTGGCCGCGTCGTTGGACTCGATCACTTCGTGAATCAACGTGCGGGCGCCGCCAAGATCGCCCAGCGCGATATATTCCGACGCCAGGTCGAGCTTGTTGCGCGCGATCTTGGCGAGTTGCTCAGGCGTGAATGGCGGATGCGACGCGTCAGCAACCGATCCCTCGTGCTCGCCAGCCTCGGCGCCGGGCAGATCGAGGTTGAACGAAAGCTTGAGGGGGCCGACCGGCGCGGCGCCTAAACCCGACACCGTGGGGCGTGCGGGCGCGTCCCCCGGGCCTGGCGTGCCCTCGCGTTCGGCGTGCTCGCTCGGCTCCACGGCGAGCGGCGATTCGGTGCGCGCCTCCTCTGCCTCGTGCGCGCGATCCTGCTCGGATTCGTGCGCTTGCTGGAGTTCGCTGATGCCCGTCCGCGACCCTTCGGCCTCACCATCTATCCGGGGGGGCAGCCCCAAGTCGAGCCCACCAAGCGCCGCCACGGCTTCCGGTGGGAGGGTCGCTTCGCCCCTCGGCTCGGGAGCAGCATCCGGCTCGGGAGTCGGCATTGATCCCGTGCTATCCGATAGCTCCTCGGGAGATCCTGACGCTTCGCCCGGTGCGGCTTGATGTGGGCGCTCCGCTTCCGGCAACGCGTCACCCGACGAAGGGAGTTCCGTTGTGGGCGCCACGGGCGGCGCCACATCGGTAAGCACCGGTATCGCGGGCTCTGCCGTCGGGTGTTCAACATTCCGTTCGGGCCATTCGGGCAACTCGGGCCGCTCGATCGGCGGCTCGGCGGGCGCAGTCGCGGGCGAGAGAATGTCCGCCGTCGATTCCGTGGGCGCGTCCGTTTCCGAGGTATCGCTCAACGCATCCTCGTTGGTCTCACCCGCTTCAAGCGCAAACAACGGATTATCGGGATCGAGCTGGCGGCCCAGCGCCGCGACATGCACCCAATTAGGCCCACGGCCGCTCGATAGGCGATAGATCCGCTGAGCGATCTCGTCGAACCCTCGCACGTTCTTGCGCTCGGCGTAATGCCCCGCAAGCCCCATCAAAGCGCGCTTGCTCGACGGGTTGCGCGCGAGGACGGCCAGAAACTCGGCCTCGATCGGGTCCTCCGCGGCGGCTGCGGGCGGCGCGATTGGTTGGTTAAGTTCGTCCCGCTCGATCGCAGCCGCCGAACCGGCGGACGCCGCGCCGGCGATCGGACGCGGCGCGCGCCTTTTCCGACGGCTCACCCCGAGCGCAATGAGCAAGACGAGGAGCGCGGCGCAGACAGCCGCGACAACGGCAGCGATCGCGGGCACATCGCTACGCGCCACGGTGAAACCGTAATCGCCGATCCCGACAAAACGTTGATTCGCAGCAGCCGCCTGGCGGGATTGCCCCGGAGCCGGTGCAACGACGCCTGACGCGGGAGGCGCCGCCGCGAACCCGGACGCGCCTGCGGGCGCATGCCCCGCCGCCCCCGACCGCCCGGAGGAAGGCGCACCGAAACCATGCCGCTGCAACTCCATCAGCACGCGGTTTTTGAGTGTCAGCAACTGCTGCAGGCTCGAAACTTTCGGGTGAGACGCGGCCGCGCCCGATGCGGCGACGGTCGAGGCAGGTGCGCCCGCTTTCGGCGCGCTCGCCAAAGCGGCGCTGGAAACACCGGCTGACGCGGCGCCGCTCGATGCCGATTCACCGGCCACAGCAGGCGCCGAAGCCGCGCTGGAGGCTGCACCGGGCGCCGACGCCTCGACGCCGCTCGCTCCGGCCGGGGCCGCCGCGCTGGCTGGCGCGGGCGCAGGTTCGATCGCACCCGTCCATGCGTGACCACCGCTTGCGCCTGCCGGCGCGCTCGGCTGCGCGTGGACGGCGGCGGCGGGCGCTGCGGGCTTGGCGGCCGCTGCGACGGACGCAGGGGCCGACGCCGCGGCGCTAGGGGTTGCCTGCGGCGTCGCGCCCGCCGGGCTTGATGCCGGCTTCGTCGCTTGTGCGCCGCTTGCCTTGGCGTTCGCGGCGGCCGCTTCCGTCGCCCCGGAGGCAGCGGAAGCGGCGTTCGGTACGCCGGCCGCAGCGACAGCAGGCGCGGCCTCAGCCTTAAAGGGGGCGCCCGTCGCATCGAGCGGCGGCACATTGAGCACAGCCCCCAGTTTCAACAGGCTGGGGTCGTTGCGCATAAACGCCGATGGATTCGCGTCGAAAATGGCTTTCGACGCACGGGCTACAATGTTCTTGTCATGCGATTGCGTGGCGGCGATAGCGATGTCGGCCAGCGATTGGCCAGGCTTAACCGCGTATTGCGCCGCAGCCGAGACGGCGGACGCGGAAGCCGGCGCGCTGGCGGCGACGGCCACTGAGGCGGCAGCGGGTGCAGCGCCGGCCGCCGAGGCATCGGCGAGACACGCGAAGGCCACGCACGCGTAGACGATGGCGCGCAAGCCGACGCGACGCGTCGAACGTGTTGTCATGGAGGTGTCACGCGCGATCAAGCGCGCCTCGAAATGGCGTTGGGGAGAAACCAAAATTCGCTGCAGCAGAAGAAAAAAGGCGTCGCGGCAAGGCGACGCCTTTTCGGGGTTCCTATGCGTCGTAGCCGCGTAGTTTACGTGAGGAACCCCGCCAAGACCACTATGTGCGACACCGGACGGGCGACGAGGCCCGCCAAAACCCCGCAGAATGGTCCGGGCCGCTGTCTCAGTCGCGCCTCGCTGCCAAAGTTCTCGCAGAGCGTTGTATATTCGTCATCAGCATGCATGCATAGCAGCGCCTATGTCCGCACCTCGGGGAAGCATCCAAAAGCGGCAAACCGCGCGTATCCGCGATCAGCAAAAATCCAATGCAAGTTCCGCGTCAGCCCCTGCCCAGTACCGCCACGCCTGGACGAGCGATAGCAGCCAATTGTGGCGCGGATCAACTTCGCTCGAATCCGCTAAATAGAGTGTTTGCAGAATGACTAAAAGGACGTCAACGAAGGTCTACGACTGTTTCTGCTACTTCAACGAAGACATGTTGTTGGAGCTCAGGATGGAGATGCTGTGGGACCATGTCGATTACTTCGTTATCGCCGAATCGCGCTACACGCAGGTGGGGAACCGTAAGCCGCTCAATTTCGACATCCGTCGATTCGGGGCGTTCAAGGACAAGATTCGCTACATCGAGGTCGATCACCTGCCACCCGGCCCGCCCGATCACTGGAAGAACGAGAACTACCAGCGCAGCTATCTGATGAAGGGACTGGATGACGCAGCGCCCGACGATCTAATCCTCGTCTCCGATCTTGACGAGATCCCGCGGCCCGAGTGTATTCGTCGTTATGATCCGAGCCGCTACCTACGCGGCGACTTTCATCAGTATTGCTACGCGTATTTCCTAAACAACCGGCTGCTCGAAGGCAGTGGCTATGCGGATTGGCTCGGTACGCGGATCACGAGCTTCCGGCACCTAAAGCGATTCTTCGGCAACGTCAACGCGGTGCGCTCGTATAAGTCGTCGGGGGGCTTGCGCTCGCTCAAGCGCGCGTGGTTTCGCCGATTCCACGTGCAGCATCTGTTCGACGCAGGGTGGCATTTCTCGTGGGTGACGAGCCCCAACGACATGATCGTAAAGATGCAGAGCGTCGCCGACCAGCGGTTCATGAAGCCTGAATTCCACGACATCGGCTTCATCGAGAGTAGGATTCGGTCCGGTTTCGATGTGCTCGATCGGCCGTTGCGCTATGCACCCCAGACGATCGAAGAGCCACAATTCCCGCCGCAGATCGCCGGCGCTCGCGATAAGTATTCGGCGTGGCTGCTCGAGCCGCCGATGAAATCGGCCGACAACCTCGCACACGCGCGAACGGTTGCGGAAAAAACCGTATAGAGGCCCGAATTGGCGTAGCGCCGCCTTGGACGACAGCACCCCCGCATCGGCCGAGCGGATTTCAACACTCGGAAGGCCCGCAGGGGCACTACACGCTCACGAAGCTTACTTGTCCAGCAAGATCCGCAGCATCCGGCGCAGCGGCTCGGCCGCGCCCCACAGCAGCTGATCGCCGACCGTGAAGGCCGACAGATACTCGCCGCCCATGGCGAGCTTGCGCAGACGCCCCACCGGCACGGACAGCGTGCCCGTCACGACAGCCGGCGACAAGTCGCGCATCGACGCTTCCCGTTCGTTCGGCACGACCTTGACCCAATCGTTAGCCCCCGCGAGGATCTCGTTGATCTCGTCGAGCGGGACATCCTTCTTGAGCTTGATCGTCAGCGCTTGCGAATGGCAGCGCATCGCGCCGATACGCACGCACAGGCCGTCGACCGGAATCGACCCCGGCTGCCCCATGGCCGGCTTGCCGAGGATCTTGTTCGTTTCCGCGCCGCCCTTCCATTCTTCCTTGGACATGCCGTTACCCAGATCCTTGTCGATCCAAGGAATGAGCGAGCCGCCGAGCGGCACGCCAAAATGCTGCGTGGGCATTGCGTCCGCATTCATCGCTTCGAGCACGCGGCGATCGATGTCGAGAATGGCCGAAGCGGGATCGGCCAATTGCTCCTTGACCGCGCCGTGCAGCGTACCCATCTGCGAGAGCAACTCGCGCATGTTCTGCGCGCCCGCGCCCGATGCGGCTTGATAGGTCATCGCCGTCATCCAGTCGATGAGATTCGCGCTGAATAAACCGCCGAGCGCCATCAGCATCAAGCTGACGGTACAGTTGCCGCCGATGAAATTCTTCGTGCCCTTGACGAGGGCATCCTTGATGACGTCCAGATTGACCGGATCGAGGATGATGACGGCGTCGTCATTCATGCGCAGCGACGAAGCGGCGTCGATCCAGTAGCCGTTCCAGCCCGCCGCGCGCAGCTTGGGGAACACTTCGTTCGTGTAATCGCCGCCTTGGCAGGTAATGACGACATCGCACTTCTTGAGTTCGTCGATACTCTTGGCGTCTTTGAGCTTGGTCTCGTTCTTCGCGAACGACGGCGCATTGCCGCCCACGTTGCTGGTGGTGAAAAACACCGGCTCGATCAGATCGAAATCGCCTTCCTGCTGCATCCGCTGCATCAGGACGCTGCCGACCATGCCGCGCCAACCTACGAGACCTACGTTCATGACTAACCCTTGAAGTGGACGCTTCCCCGCAACCTTGCCCGGCGTGACCGCGCGGGGAAGACGAGCGGGCACGACGGACGATCAGCGTTTCGTGATCGTTTTGGGGGTAATCGTAATAATGGCGATGGCGCCGGCAATGCCGACGACGCCTGCCATGGCGAACCCGCCCACACGGGCCGTATTGCCGTGCGGGTTTGCAATCGAGGAGATTTGGGTCAGTTGCGCCATCGGCACAGTCTACACGAGAAATGCGTATCGGCGCACAGGCTGGTACGGCCGATTCAGTAAAAAAACCCTGATTTCAAGCCGTTTCGTGCGAAGACGGCACAAAAAGCCGCTCGCACGAAACGGTGCCGGAACGATTAGAGCGCCGCGCGCACCGCGTCGCCCATTTCCGCCGTGCCCACTTGCCGGCAGCCCGGCGTGGCGATATCGCCCGTGCGATAGCCCGCTTCCAGCACCTTCTGCACAGCCTTTTCGATGCGATCGGACTGTTCGGCCTTGTTCAGCGAATAGCGCAACATCATCGCGGCCGACAGGATGGTCGCCAGGGGGTTCGCGACGCCCTTGCCCGCGATGTCGGGCGCCGAGCCGTGCGAAGGTTCGTACAAGCCCTTGTTGTTCTTGTCGAGCGAAGCCGACGGCAACATCCCGATCGAACCCGTCAGCATGGCGGCCTGATCGGAAAGGATGTCGCCGAACATATTGCCCGTGACGATGACGTCGAATGACTTCGGCGCTTTCACGAGCTGCATCGCGGCGTTATCGACATACATGTGCGACAGCTCGACGTCGGGATATTCCTTCGCCACGTCGATCATGACTTCCTTCCACAACTGCGATGTCTCGAGCACATTGGCCTTGTCGACCGACGTGACGCGCTTGTCCCGCTTTTGGGCCGCTTGAAAAGCCACGTGCGCAATGCGTCGCACCTCGGGCTCCGAGTAACGCATCGTATCGAAGCCTTCGCGTGCGCCTGCGAACGGACCGTCCGGGGCTTGGCGGATGCCGCGCGGCGTGCCGAAATAAATGTCGCCGTTCAGCTCGCGCACGATCAGGATGTCGAGGCCCGAAACGATCTCGGCCTTCAGCGACGATGCGCCCGTCAATTGCGGATAGCAAATGGCCGGACGGAAATTCGCGAACAACTGCAGATGTTTGCGCAAGCCCAAGATGGCCTGCTCCGGGCGCAGCGCGCGTTCCAGCGAGTCGTACTTCCAATCGCCCACCGCGCCGAAGAGGATAGCGTCGGCTTCTTTCGCGAGCGCGAGCGTCGAATCCGGCAGCGGGTGGCCTTTCGCCTCATAGCCCGCGCCACCGACGGGCGCCTCTTCCATCTCGAACTTTTCGCCGAGGGCGTCGAGCACCTTGATGGCTTCCTTCACGATTTCAGGACCGATGCCATCACCGGGGAGCACTGCAATTTTCATTAGGGATCCTATCGAGTTGTCGGTTTGCCTTTGTCTTTGCTTTCGTCGCCGCGGCGGCAACGATCGTCAGCCGACGATCCTATGACCGAGCCACGGCTGCTTGGCGATTCGCTCGGCTTCGAACGCGCGGATCTTATCGGCGTGGCGAAGCGTCAATGCGATATCGTCGAAGCCGTTCAACAGGCAATATTTGCGGAAGCCGTCGACTTCGAACGCATACTCGCGGCCGTCGGGCGTGCGCACGACTTGCGCTTCGAGATCGATCGTCAACTGATAGCCGTTGAAGGCGTAAGTCTCGTTGAACAGGTGATCGACCTGCTGTTCCGACAGCGCAATCGGCAACACGCCGTTCTTAAAGCAGTTGTTGAAGAAGATATCGGCGAAGCTCGGGGCGATCAGCGCACGGAAGCCATACTGCTGCAGCGCCCACGGGGCATGCTCGCGCGAGCTGCCGCACCCGAAGTTCTTGCGTGCGAGCAGCACCGATGCGCCTTGATAGCGCGACTGATTGAGCACGAAATCGGGGTTGAGCGGGCGGCTCGAATTGTCCTGCCCCGGCTCGCCGTGATCGAGATAACGCCATTCGTCGAACAGGTTCGGCCCGAAGCCCGTGCGCTTGATCGATTTCAAGAACTGCTTGGGAATGATCGCGTCCGTATCGACGTTCTCGCGATCGAGGGGCGCAACGAGCCCCGTATGTACGATGAATTTGTCCATGTCTGTCTTACTCCGCGGCCTTCTTGATAGCGTGGCCCGCATCGCTCATATCTTGACCGAAGCCGCTAACGGTATTGCAGCCCACGAGGCTCAGCAATGCGCCGGCGAGCACGCACGATACGACCCGCCGCCAAAACGTAAAAGCTTTCATGGCTGACCTCATCCCAACTTGCGAATATCGACGAAATGACCCTCGATGGCGGCGGCCGCGGCCATCGCCGGGCTCACGAGGTGCGTGCGCCCGCCCGCGCCTTGACGCCCTTCGAAGTTACGGTTCGACGTGGACGCGCAACGCTCGCCCGGATCGAGCCGATCGGCGTTCATCGCGAGGCACATCGAGCAACCGGGCTCGCGCCACTCGAAACCGGCTTCGACGAACACTTTGTCGAGGCCTTCGCGTTCGGCCTGCGCTTTAACGAGCCCCGAGCCCGGCACCACCATCGCCAGACGAATGTTCGGCGCCACCCGGCGGCCGAGCTTCTTCACCACATACGCCGCTGCGCGAATATCCTCGATGCGTGCGTTCGTGCAGGAGCCGATGAACACTTTATCGACCTTGATCGATTCGATCGGCAGATTCGGTTCGAGCGCCATGTATTGCAGCGCCCGCTCCATCGCGTCGCGCTTGACCGGATCTTTTTCGCGCTCGGGATCGGGCACGCGGCTGTCGATGGCCGTCACCATTTCGGGCGAAGTGCCCCACGTGACTTGCGGCACGATCTGCGCCGCATCGAGTTCGACGACGCGATCGAAATGCGCGCCCGGATCGGAGGCGAACGTGCGCCAGTATTCGGCGGCATGATCCCACTCGACGCCTTGCGGCGAGTACGGCCGGCCCTTCAAATACTCGATCGTCGTATCGTCGACGGCCACCATGCCGGCGCGCGCGCCCGCTTCGATCGCCATGTTGCAGACGGTCATGCGGCCTTCCATCGACAGCGAGCGGATGGTCGAGCCGCCGAATTCGATCGCGTAGCCCGTACCGCCGGCCGTGCCGATCTTGCCGATGATGGCGAGCACGATGTCCTTTGCCGTGCAGCCGCGCGGCAGCGGGCCGTCGACCTTCACGAGCATGTTCTTGCTTTTCTTTTGCAGAAGCGTTTGCGTGGCCAGCACGTGTTCGACTTCCGACGTGCCGATGCCGTGGGCGAGCGCACCGAACGCGCCGTGCGTCGACGTATGCGAATCGCCGCAAACGATCGTCATCCCGGGCAGCGTCGCGCCTTGCTCCGGCCCGATGATATGAACGATGCCTTGGCGCATGTCGTTCATCTTGAACTGCGTGATGCCGTAAGCGTCGCAGTTGGCGTCGAGCGTGTCCACTTGCAGCTTGGAGACGGGATCGGCAATGCCGTGGCTGCGATCGGTGGTGGGCACGTTATGGTCCGACACCGCCAGGTTCGCGCTCACGCGCCACAGCGGGCGCTCGTGCAGCTTGAGCCCTTCGAACGCCTGCGGGCTCGTGACTTCGTGAAGCAAATGACGATCGATGTAGAGCAGCGTGGTGCCGTCTTCTTCCGTGTGGACGACGTGCGAATCCCACAGCTTGTCGTAGAGAGTCTTTGACATGGTATGCGCGGTAATCAGGGCAACGGGCAATCCCGGTGCGGTCGATTATGCCACGCACACCACCGCCGCGACACCGGCGAATTAGAAAAAAGCGATAAAAAACAGAGGGTTGGGTGGTAGTCGCAGTACCAGGTTCGGCGCTACCGGATTAGCCGGCCCTAGCTAACCTAGCCAGGGGCCGACTCCCAATCGACCGAAGCCTCGGCTCGGCCGCCCGCCCCCTTCGCATAGGCGACGCACCTTTGCGCCAGCACGTCGGTCGGATCGACGAGCCGCACGCGCACGCCGCTCGCGCTCGTGAACTCGCCACCGGGCAGGAGCAGGGGCAACTCGGTGCAGCCGAGCACGATGACGCCGACACCCAAGGCGACCAACCCTTCGATCGCGGCGGAAATATCCGCCTGGCACTGCCCCGTGGTAAAACCGGCCTTGACGCCGTGCTTGCCATAGATCGCCTCCATCACCCGAGCCTGCAGTGCCGGCTCGGGCGCGACCTGTTTCAACCCCTCGGTTTCGAGCGCCTTTCGATAGACGCCGCTCTCGATCGTGCCCGAGGTGGCCAACACGCCGATCTCGCGCTGCTCGGGAAACGCTTCGCGCAGGTGGCTCGCCGTCACGCTCAACATGTTGACGATGGGGACGCCTAGATACGATTGAATGCGTTCGACGAAAGCGTGCGCGGTGTTGCATGGAATGGCGATGAGATCGGCGCCGCCGTCTTCTAGTCGTTTGCAGGTGGCGTAGAGCGAGACGGTCGGGTCCGCGCCGTCACCGATCAGATGCTCGGTGCGATCGGGAATCTGCGGATTGTGTTCGATCAGCAGCTTGATGTGATCCTGATCGCACGATGCCGGCGTATTGCGAACGATCTTGCCGAGGAAATCAACCGTTGCGGCCGGCCCGACGCCGCCAACCACGCCCACCTTGAACGCGGCCGATAACGAATCGAATGCGCCCGATACGGCAAACTGCGCGTACGCGGCGTTCGAATCGACGAGGGGCGCCGTCATGACGCCAAGCTCATCCGCGACCAACGCGATCTCGGTCAATCCGGGGACGATGACGTCTGCGCCCTGCTCCATGAGGTCGTGACAAGCCCGGCGCAGCAATTCGACCGGCCGGCCCCGCAGATTGCCGCGCTTGATGCCGTCGGCGCCATAAACGGCCTCGGTCACCCAATCGAGATCCCGCCGCAGCCGCGGATGCACGACTTGGAATCGTGGCGCGCAGAAGTATCGCTCGAACAGCCTTTTCTCACGCACGTAGTCGGACGCCAAAATGCCGATCCGTCTTGCATTCGGGTACTTCCTTTGCACTTCGCTGCGAACCGCCTCGACGATATCGACGATCTGGAGCCGCGTGTTCGCCTTCAGTTCGTCGATAAACGTGTGACTGAGAAAACACGGCAGCAGCACTGTCGTGACGCCTCGCTGCTCGAAACCGCGAATCATGTCGAAGATATACAGCTTGCGCGCCATCGTGGCCGCGCTCGTCAAGCCTGATCCTTCGAACGGGTACTGTTCGAAGATCATCTCGGCGCGTTCGGCATCAGGCGTCGCAGGCGTGGCCTTCACCAGTTTGAAAAACACATCCGCGCTCGCGAGCGGCCCGAGGCCGCCCACTACGCCGTATTTGCGCCTGCTTTCCGACAAGGCGGTCGTCATTGCAGTTCGACCTTCGGCTGATGGACCGGATAGTCGCTCGTTTTCGATCGGCGCGCCCCCTCCCACTTCGCGATGACGGCCGTCGCCACGCTGTTGCCGATGACATTGGTCATCGTCCGGCCCATGTCGAGAATTTGATCGATCGCGAGCACCATCGCCACACCGGTTGCCGGCAGATGGAACATCGGCGCCACGGCGGCAACGACCACCACCGAGCCTCGCGGCACGCTCGCCATGCCCTTGCTGCTGAGCATGAGGATCAACAGCATGACAACCTGCTCGGAGAGCGGCATCGAAACGCCGAAGGCCTGTGCGATGAAGATTGCAGCGAAAGCCTGATACATCATCGAGCCGTCGAGATTGAATGCGTAGCCCAGCGGCAGCGTAAAACCGACCACTTTCTTATCGACGCCGAAGCGTTCCAACTGCTCGGTCAAGCGCGGATAAGCCGCCTCGCTGCTCGCCGTCGAGAAGGCGATCATGGCCGGCTCGCGCACCGCCTTGAGCAAACCACCGATACGCCGCCCGAGAAAACAGTAGCCCACGCCGATCAGGATCGCCCAAAGTAGGAGCAGCCCAAGATAAAACGAGCCGATCAATCGTCCATACGAATACAGCACATCGAGGCCGCGCAGCGTGACGGCCGACGCGATGGCCCCGAACACGCCAAGCGGCGCGGCGCGCATCACGTAATTCGTCAGCCGCAACATCACCGGGACCATGGCGTCGAACGCTTGAACGACAACGCCAACTCGCGAATCGCCTTTCAAGGCGGCAAGTGCGACGCCAAGGAAGATCGAAAACACGAGGATCTGCAGGATGTCATTGCGCGCCATCGCATCGATTAGGCTAGTCGGAAACGCATGCGTAATGACATCCTTCGCATTGAGCGCCGATGTGTTGAGACCAGTGCTCACCTCGGCGGCGCTAGCGGTCAGATGCATGCCGGCGCCGGGCGCCATGACGTTCGCCATCACGAGGCCGAGCGCCAGCGAAATCAGCGAGGCGCAGAGGAACCATCCGACCGAACGCAGGCCAATGCGCCCGACGTCCTGGCCGCTATCCATGCCCGCCAGCCCCGAAACGAGCGTGGCGAAAACCAGCGGCGCGATGATCATCTTGATGAGCCGCAGAAAAATGTCGGTCACGATCGAGAAGTAACCGGCCACGGCTTTTAGCAGCGCCGGATCGGAAATGTTCGAGTGACACGCATACCCGGCAATCACACCGAGGATCATGCCGACCGCGATCGAAAGGGTAAGGCGATTTTTCATATCCATGCGTCCGGAGGAGCGCGCGGCGATCTGACGACGATCGTCTGCGCAAGGAAAGGGCGACAAAGGAGCGGGTTGGCGACTAGCGATACGTGAGCCATCGCCAACACCACGTCGACCGTCAGGACGAATGGTAGGTACGGTAAAAAAACGCGCGATGCGGTTACATCATGCGGTTATGCGAGCGCCGCATAACGCGGGAAACTCCCTAGGCAAGCACCGAGGAACCGGCGCGCAAATGATGCCAAAGACCGTCTAGAAATTCGCTTCGATTGGACGAATCCCGATAGACGCGCAGCTCGATGTCGAGACGCCATGTCGCGGGCCCTGCCGGTGCCAATTCGCCGGCCGCCAACTCCCTGGCGATCGTACTTTGCGGGAGCCAGGCGACGCCGTCGCCCTCCATGACGAGCTTTTTTACGACTTCCGCCATATCCGATTCGTAATGCAGTTGCAGCATCGGCGCGACGGTGGCTCGGCTAAGCAGCAATGCGAGGCAGCGCCCGAAGTAACTGGTTTCCGTGTACGAAATCAGGGGCAGCGGCTGTTTTTTGGTGCCCGGCAAGCGAAACAACGGCGCAGACCGCGCATTGGGCCGACTGACCGGCATCAACGTATCGATACCGACGGTAATGTGCTCGTACCGCATGGGATCGAGGTGCAGCGGAAGCTCAGGATGGTGATAGGCGAACATCAGCTCGCAATTGCCGTTCACGAGCATCAAAATCGAATCGTGAACGTTGGTCGGGATGACGCGTGCGCGTACCTCTCCGAAATGCGCGGACAGCGCCTTCAGCCAGGCCGGCAGGAAGTTCAGCGCGATCGTATGACCCGCGGCGATCTGCAAACTTTTTCCGGCGATCCGCTGTTCGGTGCGAATGATGGCTCGCGTGTCGTAAAGCTTGGCGAGCACATCGTCGGCCGCTTCGCGAAAGAGCTGCCCCGCAGGCGTCAAGACAGGCGGGAAACTGCTGCGGTCGATCAGTTCGGCGCCGACCCACTGTTCGAGCGATTGGATGCGGCGGCTAAAGCCTGACTGAGTGACGTTGCGGAACTCGGCCGCCCTAGAAAAGCTTTGATACTGAGCGAGCGCAATGAAATCCTCGATCCATTTGATTTCCATATCTGCCTTGTGGTCCACAGCCAAGTGGCATTGCGTTCGCTCGAGGCGATAGCCGAACGATACAAAAACGCGTAGGAGCGGGCGACGGCCGCCGCTTCAAGCGAAGCATAGCCTTGGCGTCGCACTAAAAAAAGAAGGGGCTCGAATTTTCGAGGCCCCTTCGATAGCGTGCTCAGCTTTAGCCGGAGCCCCCAGGTCGGGACTCACGGCGCATGCGGCGCCGCTGGGTTGTCGCTTAGCGGCGGCTTAGTTGTTGTACTGCGACGTGCTCGTGTAATACCGGCCGTCGGCTTGCCATCCGATTTGCACTTGCGCCGAAGCTTGGGCGTAGATGTTGGTTCCGGTCGTCAACTGATCGACGTAGTTCGAAATCGTCGAAGAATACGTCGTGCCGTTGATCGTCGGGCTCAAGCCGTTCATCACGCCATAGGCCTGCGCCTGATACGTCTCTACGTTGTTCGTGAACTGCTCGGGGCTCTGCGAATCCACCCGCACCCACGTATTCGGATATGACAGTGCGGCGGACGGCACCGTCCAATCGATCGTGGCCGACGGCAGCTTGCCGGACTGAGCGGTCACGACCGTCATTGCGCCCGCGCCGCCCGGCGTCAGTAGATTGGCGATCACGTCGTTACCAAGCGTCGGCCAAGGCACCGTCGCACCCGTCGCCGCATCCGCGTTGGCCGCGATATTGAGCACCTTTTGCGGCGTGCCTAGCTGGTTGCCCGAGTAGTCGTAGAACGTGACGGTATAGACGCCGAATTGTGTGATCTTCGAGACGTCCGCCTGCGCCGAAGCGTAGTCGGCCGTGGACGGCGCCGTCACGCTGCTACCGGCGGACAGCCCCGCCCATGACCATTTGTACTGATCGCTCATGCCGACGTCAGGCCAGGACGGATTGGTCATCTGCTTCTGCGGCGGGGCCGTCACTGCCTTGACCGGGAATCGCAGGTAAGGCCCGAAGCCCGAATTGCCGCCCAACATATAGACGCCATTGGCAGGCAAGCCCGGCCCTTGCACCAACGCCGAGCCGACAGCGGTCGACGTGCCGTTGACGGTCACGACGGTCGGGATTTGGATCATTAATCCCGATTCGTAGCGTCCATTGCTTGCATGCGCTTTGTCGAGGTATTGCACCCGGCCCACGAACGACGCGATATACGGTGCGAATTGCGCCTGATTGCCGATGATGTCCCAGCTTCCGTTGGGCAACTGCTGCACGATGTCGCTCGCGAAGTTCTGCGTGCCGTTCGCCTGCGTAATGAGGAAGTACACGAGCGCCGCGGGATTCGTGATCGCCGGCAATGTACCGGCCGGCAGGAATGCCACCGTCTTCACGCCTTGCAGCGTCGTGCCCTTCGTAAACAACGAGTGACGCTGTGCGAAGTTCATGCCGTTGTTAAGGTACTTCGCGTCGAGCGCGCTCGAACAGGCCGTGCTTGCGCTCGCGGCCGCGCCGCCTTGCACGTCGGCCATACACTGCGACAGCGACGTGACCAGCGACGACAGATAGCTGGCCGGTTGCGCAGGCGTCTTCAATGGCGTCGAAACGGACGTGGTCGAGCTCAGCGTGATCGGCGTATTCGGATCGGCAAGGCTCGCGAGTTGCAATCCCTTGCCGTTGACCGAAGGCGTCACGGAAACGGAATCGATCACTGCGTCCGCGCCGGTTTGATCGGTCGTGAACGTCCCACCGATCGGATCGAACGAAGCAGGCGAAAGGCCATTGGCCGTCAGGATCGCGCCGAGCGCCGCGTCGAGCTTGGCGATCGCTGCGCTCACAGATGCGGGCGTCACGGCCGAAGAAGCGCCGGACTGTGTGAGCGACACGGGATCGCCATCCGCTGCAAGAAGCGCTGCGACGGCCGTCGTCAGCGGCGTCACGTTGACCGTCAGCGCCGCGCCACCACTTGTCGCCGTACTAGCGACCACGGAGTACAGCGTGGTGGATACGCCCGATGGTACGGTCGCACTGATAATGAACGGCGCCGTGAGCCCCGCTAGGGAAACGGTATAAGCGCCGCCGGCGCCCGAGGTTGCCGTGGCCGTCTTGCCGTTGACGTCCGTGATAGTCACGGTTGCGCCCGAGAGCGCATTACCGACAGCGACCGTGCCGGACATGGTGCTCGCGTTCGCGACAGCCGCGCCCGTGCCGTTCGATGAGGAATCGCTGCTCGATCCGCCGCCCCCGCAAGCGGAAAGAACGGCTGCCGTCATAGCACACAAAATGAACTTCCCGAACCCCGAATTGCGCTTGTTCTTCAATTTTTCCTCGTAGAGAATGACTCTTAGAAAGAGTTTTGTAATTTATTTGGATGACAAACATCCATGTTGGACAACGGCAGAATCGGGGAAAAGTTTAACGCCCGCATCACGGGCGGCAAGCGCATTTATCGAATAGCGCTTTCAAGACGCTAATTCATCGAGATTGAGCTCAATTCAATTTTCGATAAGAGCCTTCATTCGGTCGGATGCAAACGTTTTCTATTGCTCCTACACGGAGCAAATCGACACTTTATGGCTCACGTGACTTAGGCTCGGCGAAGCTGCCGAACTCGATTGGAAGGCGATACACCTGCGCGATGCGCATGGCCGCATACGTCGCACCGCCTGCGGTCGCAAAATCGAGAAACGCGTGCTCTCCGCCGTCGCAATCGATCAGGTATATGCCATAACAACATGACTGCTCGCCATCAACCGGCGATGGCGTATTCGTACAGGCAACGGCATAAACGGCGACCCGCCTGATCGCCGGAAGCAGCGCGCGGAAAGCGACGATGCGCACGTCGCCGGAAGCCGGCATCGCGTCCGCGCATTCGAAAATGTCCGCCGGAAACTCGGTGGCTTCTTCGCGCTCTGCCTCGGGTGGAGAATAAGAAGCGCGGCCGGTGTCACCACCGGCCGCAAAACCGTCTGCATGGGAGGCCGAATTGGCGCAGACGGGCTGCGGCTCGCGAGCGGGCCGCACGCAAGAAACGTTGTGACCGCAGGGCATAGTGTCGAATGCAAAGCGTCGGCTGCGCACGCCCTTAGCGGCGCACGCGGTTGGGAAAAAATAATGTCGCGCGCAACCCGCGAGCGGGACTGCTCGCGCGCGACCAAGCCGCCTGCTTCCGAGGCCGGAGCAAAACTTGACTGACAGGCGGGACACGACGCCGATGGCGCGTGCCATGAGGGATTGCGCAAAGAGCGAGCTCGCGTTCGGCGAACATCGCTCGATCAAGCGTTACCGCGCAGCGATCCGAGCCCTGCCGCGCGCGGGCTTCGCTCCGTAGCCGGTTGCAGCGGCTCGCCCGACACACGCAACGCGAATGCCGTCGCCACTGTACTCGCATACACGTTCAAAGCCGTGCGTCCCATATCGAAGAACGCATCGATGCCGAGAATCAGCAAGACGGCTTCGGCTGGCAACCCGATCGCCGCCAAAATGACCGTGATCGCCACCACCGCCCCGGATGGCACATTCGCGGCGCCGTCGATCATGATCGTCGTCAGCACGATGATCGTAAAAACGAGCGGCCAGCTCCATGTCACGTGATACACGTCGGCCAGATAACCCACCGCCAGCGCCGTATAAAGCACGGCGCCGTCGCGATTGAAGATGTACGACAGCGGGAGGATCGTCGATCCGACGGATTGCGGCACGCCCATCTCGGTCAGCTTCTTCAGATGCAGCGGAAACGTGATTTCCGACGAGCGCGTCGTGAACGCGAGGATGAGCGGTTCGCTCACATGCTTGATGACTGCGCGCGCGGAAAGCCCTGTCGACTTGACGATCAGCGTCAGCAAAATCGCGAGAATCGCCATCCCGAGATAAGCCACGCCGAGCAGCTTAAGCAGCGGTACCAACGCGGACATGCCCTTCGAAGCAAGCAGCCCAGCAAGCGTCGCGAAAATAGCGATCGGAGAAAACGCCACAACCCATTCGGTCAGTTTGAACAGCGCCGCGAGCATCGAGTCGAGCACCGCGACAAGCGGCCCCGCCTTCTCTTGCACCGCCGCAAGCGCCGAACCAAGCAACACGCCAAACACCAAGACGGGGACGGAATTGCCCGAGGCGAGCGCCGAAACGATATTTGCCGGCACCAGATCGACAAGGAACTGCATCCAATCCACGCCGGCGGCGAGATTCTTCGGCATCGATGCCGTTTCGGTCATGCTGGCGCCGACACCGGGATGAAACAAGAAATTCAACCCAAGCCCCAGCGCCGCCGCGATGAACGTCGCTACGATGAAGAATGCAATACTGAGCGCTGCCGTGCGGCCCAAATGTCCGCGCTGCACGCCTGCGCGAAACGTACCAACGGTAACCGACAGCAAGATCAACGGCATCACGACCATCTTGATCGCGTGCGCGAAGATGGTGGATAAAAACGACAGCTTGGTCGCAAAAGCCGGCGCAAAAATGCCGAAAAGCGCGCCGAGCACAAGCCCGGCGATCATTTGAACGGGAACGGAAACAACTCCTTTACGCTGCTGGTTTGTCATGTTGGCCTCGGATTAATTTGATTCTTGCGTCGGTGCCATCGAGGATGTGATTCCACATGTGCCGACGTGCCGCTTCGGGCTCTTTTGATCGGATTGATGCGTAGATGCTCAGGTGCTCCAACGTGCCGCGCCGCACCGTCGCGGCATCGTCTCGATGCAATTCGTTGAGCGCCAGCCCCGTCTGGGCGCGCAACATTCGGTAGGACGTATAAAGCCGGTCGTTCTTCGCTGCGGCGAACATCTCTTGATGAAATACCCAACCGATGCGCTGCTCGGTCATCAAATCCGCCGAATCGTCGCCCACCAGCCGGCTCAACTGATCGGCCGCTGTCGACAGCCCATCGGTTGGACCGTTAACCGCCGCCAAGTAGGCCGCAGTGCTTTCCAAGGCCAGCCTGACCTCGAAAATTTCGCGCAAATCCATCTTGGTCGGCGCCGTCACGTAGGTGCCTTTGCGTGGAATGACTTCGACGAGGCCTTCCACGACGAGACGCTGGATGGCGGAGCGCACCGGCATGTGCCCTAGCATCAACTCGTCAGCCATATTGCGCGGCGATACGGCAATGCCGGGTGCGAGGCGTCCATCGAGAATGCGAGAACGGATCTGCGTATAAGCTGCTTGCGTATCGGATTGACGGTCTGCCGTCATCTGAGATCTCAATTAGTTTGGTATCACGGAATGAATTTTTAGCCCTGCGAGAGGCTACCCTATTGCGTGACCGGATGGACCTGTTATTTTTGGGAGTATAAACGGTTTGGCAATCGCGGTAACTGAGGCGCTAACTGCAAAATTCACTAAGGAGGTAAGGGCGTGGGAAGTGAAGAGAAGAGAAGCCCGTGTGGAAGCTCGTGTGACGCACACTAAAACGCACACTGAGGCGCTAACCAAGACACCAACTCGAACGCTAACTAAGACGCCAGCTAGGCGACCGCGTTAGCAACAGCACTTTCGCCGATGGGCTTAGCGACTGTATGATAGACAAACCAGTCTTCCGAGTTTTTAACTCGTTCGCCAAAAAATCAGAATATTCGCATTAGCCACTATTTAGAGTTCTTATGCCCGATAGCCCCGCTCTTTTTTCGATACACGCCGTCTCGGCCGAGCATGTCCTGCCGCTTCGACGCTCGATCCTGCTCGACAATCAAGCCGATTCTTGTCGCTTTCGCGGTGACGACGAACCAACGACGTTGCACGTGGCCGTGTATGAAGATGAGCGCACGATTGCGATCGCGACGGTGTGCCGGGAAGCACTGCCAGGCTCTCAAAGCGATACAGCGTGGCGTTTGCGGGGCGTAGCCGTCGAGCCCCTCATGCGCGGGTACGGATTCGGCCGCACCCTCATCAAATTGTGCTTCGAGCATGCCCGCCGCCATGGGGGCCGCCTCGCCTGGTGTACCGCACGTGAATCGGCCCGCGGGTTCTACGAAGCACTGGGTTTTGCGTCTTCATCGCCGCCGTTCAAATTGCCTTCGCGCGGCGATCTCCTGTTCTACGAAATGCACTACGTACTACCGGGCGAGCCGATTTCCGATGTCGAATGAGCCGCGCGCGCACGAGCGCTCGCTCGGCGCGCGGCGCGACCGGGCGTGACCGGATCGGCCGTCATGCCACAAGTGCGCTTAGTTGACGCCTCAGGCGAGGTTCGATTTCACGCGCCTGCTTTGCCAAGTTCACCTGCTTGGCCGACTTGGCCACTTCGATCAGATCCGTACTGATGAGATAGCCGCCGCGACCCATGAGCCACGCCAGGATATCCGACAGGTGCCAAACCGCCGGATTGCCCTCATGGACAGGCAATGGAAACTGCGGCGCGTGCGCGAGCATCAGCTTGCGCATGTTTTGACGCGTCACGCCCGCCGCATCGGCAACATCAGTCAAGCCGACAAAATCGGGGCCCGCCTCGACAAGCCGCGCGGACGCCAGCGCTCGCTTTACATCGCATAACGCCGAATAGATGGCCGACCAAGCATCCGTGCTCTCGCGCCTGAACGCCAATGCGATTCGTCCGGGCTGGCCGATGCCGATCGTAGCGTCATCGCAGCCCGCCTCGAAGAGACGTTCCACGATCTGCTCATGATCCGAATCCGCCTCTGCCAATTGATACTTAAGCGTGAAAACGTATTCCATTAGGACTCCTAAATTTAATGGCGCCTACCCGGCCTCATGCCGCTGGCCCATTGCGCGAATGTGCAGTGATCGACTACGCGCCTCAGCGCCTTAGCGTGATTGGCCGGACATCGTGGCGTAGACCAGATGCTGGTGATGCAGAATTCTCCGCAGCGGCACTCGACATCGTTATATGGGCAGAGCATCTTTCCCCAAGCATGCCCATTTCCCTGCTTGGGCTCGATGCGCCAGCCCCGAGCTTCGGCATACGCGAGCGCCGTTTCGATTTCCTTCTTTGGGTGTGGTCGTGGCATTCGTCAATGCGGCAAGATTACCGCCCTATATTGAGGTTGTCAACTGACAACCTTGGTTGATCGACGAATGCAGAGTACAGGCTTACCGGTCCGATCATGAATACGCCTAATGGCATAGTCCACGCCGCCCGCGCGCCCAATCAAAAAAAAGCCCCGACGGTGGACCCGTCGGGGCTTCGACAACTTGTGTATTAGCCGGCTCGCAGAGAGCCGGCGTCGCGGCACGCTTAGCCGCGTTGGCCGATCGGCTTCGCTTCGCGCGGCGTCTCGCCGACGAACAGCTGACGCGGGCGGCCGATCTTCTGCTCGGCTTCCGAGATCATCTCGTTCCACTGTGCGATCCAGCCGACGGTACGCGCCATCGCAAAAATGCAGGTGAACATCGACGTCGGGATGCCCAGCGCGCGCTGAACTATGCCCTATTAGAAATCGACGTTCGGATAGAGCTTGCGCGACACGAAGTATTCGTCTTCGAGCGCGATCTTTTCGAGCTGCATGGCGAGCTTGAACAGCGGATCGTCGTGCAGGCCGAGCTCTTCGAGCACCTCGTGGCACGTTTCGCGCATCAGCTTCGCGCGCGGATCGTAGTTCTTGTACACGCGATGGCCGAAGCCCATCAGCTTCACGCCCGAGTTCTTGTCCTTCACCTGCTTAATGAACTCGGGGATGTTATCGGGCGAACCGATTTGCTCGAGCATGTTCAGCGCAGCTTCGTTCGCGCCGCCGTGCGCCGGGCCCCACAGGCAGGCGATGCCGGCTGCGATACACGCGAACGGGTTCGCACCCGACGAACCGGCCAAACGCACCGTCGAAGTGGAAGCGTTCTGCTCGTGATCGGCGTGCAGAATCAAGATGCGATCGAGCGCGCGCACGAGCACATCGTTGATCTTGTACTCTTCGCACGGGTTCGAAAACATCATGCGCATGAAGTTCGCGCTGTACGACAAATCGTTCTTCGGATAGACGAACGGCTGGCCGACGCTGTACTTGTACGCCATGGCGACGAGCGTCGGCAGCTTCGCGATCATGCGGATCGCCGAAACGTCGCGGTGATGCGGATCGTTGATGTTCAACGAATCGTGATAGAACGCGGACAACGCACCGACCGACGCGACCAGAATCGCCATCGGGTGCGAATCGCGACGGAAGCCGCGGAAGAAGAATTGCATCTGCTCATGCACCATCGTGTGGCGCGTGACGGTGCCCACGAATTCGGCCTTTTCCTTCGCGGTCGGCAGGTCGCCCTTCAGAAGCAGGTAGCAGGTTTCGAGGAAATCCGCGTTTTGCGCGAGATTGTCGATCGGGTAGCCGCGATAGAGCAGCTCGCCCTTATCTCCGTCGATATACGTGATGGCGGAGTTGCACGACGCTGTCGACATGAAGCCCGGATCGTACGTGAACTTGCCGGTTTGGCCATACAGCTTGCGGATGTCGATTACGTCCGGGCCCATCGAGCCCTTGTAGATCGGCAGTTCGACGCTCGGCGAATTGTCGCTGAACGAGAGCGTGGCTTTAACATCTGACGGAGTCATAGCATCCTCAATCGAAGTGGAAACGGGTTTCCGAACATGCGCGCGCGGCGCGCCCTGCAATGCGGCGCTCAAACAGCGCGCAACAGCCCCAGCACCCGGACGATCTCCGGGTCGGAAAGGTCGCCTTCCGGTTCCTTGCGAGCGAGAAGCAAGTCCATCAGGTCGTTGTCGCTCAGTTCGAACAGCCGCGTGAGCGCGCCCACGTCGTTGTCGCTGAGGCTATCCTCATAGCGGCTGAAAAAACGCTCGAAAATCAGATCGTTTTCCAGCAGACCCCGCCGCGAGCGCCAGCGAAGGCGCGCACGGCGAAGCGGGTCGGACTGATGCGAGGCATCAGTATGCGCCGCACCGCCCCCGGACGTCCCGAGGGAATCTTCGGGAAGCGGCGCATGCAGCGAGGGCGGAACGGCGAATCTCATGCTTTAAACCGTGCGCCGCACCATCAGTTCCTTGATCTTGCCGATCGCCTTCGTCGGATTGAGGCCCTTCGGGCACACATCGACGCAGTTCATGATCGTATGGCAACGGAACAGACGGTAGGGATCTTCAAGATTGTCCAAACGTTCGGCGGTGGCCTCATCGCGCGTATCGGCAATGAAGCGATAGGCTTGCAGCAAGCCGGCCGGGCCGACGAATTTGTCCGGATTCCACCAGAAGCTCGGGCATGAAGTCGAACAGCTCGCGCACAAAATGCACTCGTAGAGGCCGTCGAGCTCTTCGCGCTCCTCCGGCGACTGCAGGCGCTCCTTCTCGGGCGGCGGCGTGTCGTTGATCAGGTACGGCTTGATCGAATGGTATTGGTTGAAGAACTGCGTGAAATCGCAGATCAGATCGCGCACGACAGGCAGGCCCGGCAACGGACGCAGCACGATCTTTTGCGGCAGATCGTTCAGGTTCGTCAAGCAAGCGAGACCGTTCTTGCCGTTGATGTTCATCGCGTCCGAACCGCACACGCCCTCGCGGCACGAGCGACGGAACGACAACGTTTCGTCGAGCGCTTTCAGCTTGACGAGCGCGTCGAGCAGCATGCGATCGGTCGGGCCGAGCTCGAGCTCGTACGTCTGCATGCGCGGCGCGGCATCCTTGTCCGGATCGTAGCGGTAGATTTCGAAAGTACGTTTTGCCATTTCGCGTGTGTCCTTTGATTTCGCCGGCTTAGAAGGTACGCGCCTTCGGCGGCACGGATTCGACCGTCAACGGCTGCATATGCACCGGCTTGTAATCGAGGCGATCGCCTTCGCTGAACCACAGCGTGTGGCGCAGCCAATTGACGTCGTCGCGCTCTTCGTGATCGCTCAATGCGTGCGCGCCGCGGCTTTCCTTGCGCGCTTCGGCCGATACCATGGTGGCGCGAGCGACTTCGATCAGGTTCGCCAGTTCGAGCGCTTCGACGCGAGCCGTGTTGAAGACCTTCGACTTATCCTTCAGATGCACGTGGTTGACGCGCTCTGCGATTTCGTTGATTCTCTCAACGCCTTCGGCGAGCAGCTTCGACGTACGGAACACGCCCGCGTGCGATTGCATGGCGGTGCGGATGTCGCCCGCGATCGCTTGCGTGTATTCGCCCGAGGTCGACTTATCGAGCTTGTCCAAACGCGACAGCGCGAAATCGGCGGCATCGGCCGGCAGCGGCTTGTGCTCCTTGATCTCTTTGACGTGCTTGACGATGTGGTTGCCCGCGGCGCGTCCGAAGACGACCAAGTCGAGCAGCGAGTTCGTGCCGAGGCGATTCGCGCCATGCACGGAAACGCACGAGCATTCGCCCACCGCATAAAAGCCGTTGACCGGTTCTTCATGGCCACGCGGGGTGCCCACGACTTGACCGTGAATGTTCGTCGGAATGCCGCCCATCTGGTAGTGGATGGTCGGCACGACGGGGATCGGCTCTTTGATGCAATCGACGTTCGCGAATTTCAAGGCGATCTCGCGAATCGACGGCAGACGCTTCATGATCGTCTCGGCGCCGATGTGGGAGAGGTCGAGCAACACGTGATCCTTGTTCGGACCTACGCCGCGGCCTTCCTTGATTTCCTGATCCATCGAACGCGACACGAAATCGCGCGGCGCCAGATCTTTCAGGGTTGGCGCATAGCGCTCCATGAAGCGCTCGCCGTTCGCGTTGCGCAAGATCCCGCCTTCGCCGCGCACGCCTTCCGTGATCAGCACGCCCGCACCGGCCACGCCGGTCGGGTGGAATTGCCAGAACTCCATATCCTGCAAGGCGATGCCCGAACGAGCCGCCATGCCGAGGCCGTCACCGGTATTGATGAAGGCGTTCGTCGAAGCCGCGAAGATCCGGCCCGCGCCGCCCGTGGCGAACAGCGTGCATTTGCCTTCGAGGATATAGACGTCGCCCGTTTCCATCTCGAGCGCCGTCACGCCGAGCACGTCG
>Ga0157369_10001908_pt1 | contig 25143 bp, 26 predicted proteins | sample C25metaG_FD_113461 | JGI IMG/M metagenome (GOLD analysis project Ga0157369, IMG submission 113461) | Corn rhizosphere microbial communities from Kellogg Biological Station, Michigan, USA - C2-5 metaG | ecosystem: Host-associated > Plants > Roots > Rhizosphere > Soil | place: USA: Michigan... | reverse complement strand
TCACTGTCGTTCCCGAGGACGATGGGAAAGCGGAGATTGGCGACGACAGCGAGGGAACGCGCCGGAAATTCTACTTCGACGGAGGCCATGTCGAGATTGCTGCCCACATGGTCTGGGAACTGGATCCGAATGGAAAGCGGCTCGAGGTAAAGAAGTTCACCGATTATTCGGGCGAGCAGGTCCGAACGTTGTTCCCGTCGGTATTCGATCTCAGGCAGCACTGGGGCGATCCGGCCCAGCGGTCGGTCGTCCTGGAGAAACTCGCCGATCGTGGCATCGACATCGACCACCTTCGGACGGTGACCCGCCAGACAGAAGCCGACCCGTTCGATTTGCTCTGCAATCTGGCCTTCAATACTCCACTCCGCACCCGGCGGGAACGCGCCGACAAATTGCGAAAGGAACAGAAGGCATTCTTCGAGAAGTTTCAGCCGCAAGCTCGCGAGATTCTGAATGAGCTTGTGGAAAAGTACGCCGAACACGGCATGGCGCAGTTCCAGCTTCCGGACGTGCTCCAGATCCCGCCGATCTCGGAACGCGGCAGCCTGAGCGAGATCACGGCTGTGTTTGGTGGACCTGAGAAACTGCGTAATGCAGTAAACGAGCTTCAAACCTTGCTCTACGCTTCATAACCCCAAGGAGACGTCTTGGCCCGCACCGCAACGAAGAAAGCCCCTGTTCAGCTCACCACCGCCCAGCAGCTCGGCAGCCTGATCAAGTCAGCCCGCGACACCATGCGGAAGGACCGGGGCCTGAATGGCGACGCTGACCGCCTTCCGATGCTCACCTGGATCATGTTCCTGAAGTTCTTGGGCGATCATTAATCATGAGAAGGTGACGCTGCCAAACGGCAGGGAAGGCCCTGGCCTGTTCGCCTACTTACGTGGGCTCCAAGGCACCAACGGCGGCGATCGTCGGGACGTGATAGCCAATGTCTTCCGCGGGTTGTCGAACCGGATGATGAGCGGTTATCTCCTCCGCGAAGTTATCAACAAGATCAACCAGATCCACTTCACCTCGTCAGAAGAGATCCACACTCTCTCGCACCTGTATGAGTCGATGTTGAAGGAGATGCGTGACGCGGCCGGCGACTCGGGTGAGTTCTATACGCCCCGCCCAGTGATCCGGTTCATGGTGCAGGCGTTGAACCCAAAGCTCGGAGAAACCGTGCTAGACCCGGCCTGCGGCACTGGCGGTTTCCTCGTTGAGAGCTTCATGCACTTAGAGAAGCAGTGCAAGACCGTGCAGGACCGGAAGCGGCTCCAGAAGGAAACTATTTTCGGCGTCGATGCGAAGCCGCTGCCGTACATGCTGGCTCAGATGAACCTGCTGCTGCACGGCCTTGAGTTCCCGCAGATTGTTTTCGACAACGCGTTAAAGCAGCCGTTGCGCGAGATCACCGACAAGGACCGCGTGGACATCATTCTGACGAATCCGCCGTTCGGTGGCGAAGAGGAGAAGGGCATTCAGGGGAATTTCCCCGGCGATCGCCAGACGTCAGAAACGGCGCTCCTGTTCCTTCAGTTGATCATGCGGAAGCTACGCCGTCAGCCAAGTCCCGGCAGGGCCGCAGTTGTCGTGCCGAACGGCACGCTGTTTGGCGATGGCGTCTGCGCCCGCATTAAGGAAGACCTTCTTAACGAATTTAATCTGCATACGATCGTGCGGCTACCCAACGGAGTGTTCGCGCCTTACACGAGCATCCCGACGAATCTGCTGTTTTTCGACAGATCCGGCAGAACGAAGGAAATTTGGTATTACGAGTTGGCTCTGCCTGAAGGGCGCAAGAACTACACAAAGACCCAACCGATGCAGTTCGCCGAATTCTCCGATTGCCTTACGTGGTGGAACAAACGGGAAGATCACGCATTCGCGTGGCGAGTTACGAGCGATGACGTGCGTTCAAACAACTTCAACCTAGATCGGAAGAACCCACGAGTCAAGGACGGCATGACACACCTGCCTCCAGAGCGGCTTGCTGCCAGCATTCTTGAAAAGGAAAAACGCATATCTGAAATCGTGTCAAACATACATTCGATTATCGCGGAGCGCGGCGAGTGATCCGCCAATGGGAACGCGCACGCCTTGGCGAGGTGTTAAGACTTGACATCGATCCGGTGACGATCGACAGCTTCTCGACCTATCCGATGGTCGGCGTCCTGAGTTTCGGGCGTGGACTGTTCGATCGTGAGCCGGTGGAAAATGGCAAAACCAGCTATCGAGTGTTCTATCGGCTAAAGGCCGATCACATCGTAATGAGTCAACTGTTCGGCTGGGAAGGTGCGCTAGCTCTCAGCTCTGAGGGCTTTGCTGGAAAATTCGTTTCCCCGCAGTTTCCAACATTCCTTTGCGACGGCAATCGGCTGGATCGGCACTTCTTGGGATGGTTCATGCGGCGTCCCGCTTTCTGGGAGGATCTGGCATCGCGCACTTCCGGCATGGGGGATCGACGTCGAACGTTGAATCCTGACGCTCTGTTCGCCAGCAGCATTCCGCTTCCATCTCTGCGAGAGCAGCGGCGGATCGCCGATCGCATTAGTGATTTGGCCACCAGAGTGGAGCAGGCCTGCGACCTGCGCAGAAGTTCCCGCGCGGAGGCGGAGGCTTTGCTGGCCTCAATGCTCTCCCGTAGGTGCACCAGTCAATCGCGGCGACCTGCGTCATCGGGAGAATCGGCCCGCGAACTCCTCGCACGCATCTCGCGGTTCAAATTCAACGGGCAAGTGGCTGCGCGCAAGCAAGCGCCAATGGCGCTGCCGGAGCCGCCGAAGGTCCCTGATACTTGGGCAATAGTGCAGGCAGGGGAACTACAAAAGTGCGGTGCGATTCTAGATATTCAGGATGGCAATCACGGTAGCGACTATCCGAGAAAGGCAGAATTCAGCGACGAAGGAGTTCCCTTCGTCACTGCGAAACAGTTGGATAATGGTTCGGTCGCGGTCGCGGACGCTCCTCGCCTGGGGCAAGAGCGGGCGAGCAGACTCCGAATTGGTTTCGCACGCGGCGGCGACGTACTGCTGACGCACAACGCCTCCGTTGGAGACGTAGCGATCGCGCCGTCAGACGCAGGAAACTTCCTTATTGGTACATCGGTTACCTATTGGCGTTGCAATCCTGAAGCACTTCGCCCCAAGTATCTCTATTACTTCATGCGGTCGCAGCACTTCCAGAGCCAACTCCAGTTCGTAATGAAACAAACGACGAGAAATCAGGTTAGCGTTCTGAAACAGGTCAATCTCTGGATTGTCTTGCCACCAGTCGCGGAACAAGACTTGATCATTGCCGAACTCGATGCACTGGAAGAACAGTTATCGCGGCTGACGCGTCTGCAAACCGAAACCGCTACTGAACTCGACGCCCTCCTGCCTGCGATTCTCGACAAGGCATTCAAAGGGGAGCTTTGATGGGAGGCTCCTTCCGACAAAAGTATATTCCGCCGAAAACCTGCAAGGAGCTTGTGGAGCGATATCTCGCGGGTGAGCGTGATTTCCCCAACACTTCCTTGAGCGATGATGCAATCGAGGAATCTCTTCCCGGAATCAATCTTGCGAATTCTAGTCTCCGGATTGTTTTCAGCGATGTCGACCTGACCGGGGCGAGCTTCCGAGATGCCGATCTTGCATTTACGCTGTTCGACGGTCAGCTCTCAAGAACGGACTTTCAGGGAGCAGAACTCGCATGGGCGAGGTTTGACGCCGATCTGTCAGGTGCGTCGATGAAGAACGCGGACCTAACGCAAGCGGAGTTCACAAATTGCCGCCTTGATCGATGCGATTTCAGTGAAGCCGTGCTGGCGAGCACTCGTTTCCTAAATGTCTCGCTGGCGTCACTCTCGGCGAGTTCGCGTGTGTTCCACGAAGCACCTAGCTTCGTGGATTACCAGACTGTGTTGAAGTCTGTGCAGGCTCCGCGACTGAAGGAGACGCTCGCAAAAATGGGGATGCCAGCGGTCTTTGTCGAATACATGGTCGACAGCGCCAGATCTCTTACGGAGATCGATCTGTTTACACTTTTGCAGTCCACATTCATTAGCTACGGCGGCCCGGACGAGCAATTCGCTAGACGCTTGTATGACGCATTGCAGAGCAACGGGGTCCGCGCGTTCTTCTTTCCGGAAGACGCAACACCCGGGAAGAAGCTCTACCGGGTGATGAGAGACGGCGTCAATCAATTTGACCGAGTTATCGTGATTTGTTCAGCGGCATCGCTCAGCAGGCCGGGAGTGCTCAACGAAATTGATGAAACTTTGCAGCGAGAGGCACGAGACGGCGGTGCCTCATACCTGATACCCGTTGCACTCGATGATTCGATTTTCGGGTCTGGCATCGGCGGCAGATCGGATCTGATGCAGACTCTCCGAGATCGCGTAGTAGCTGACTTTAGAAATCTCGACGCCGATGCTGACAAGTTTGACAAGTCCGTGCGGAAGTTGATCTCTGCACTGAGGAAGGACCCACTGCGGCTGCCGCGGGAGAACGGCTGAAGTCGAGACGGTTCTCCAGGTTGCGCCCGGCAAAGGGTAGACACCAGCATGCTTTAGCGACTTTCTCCCTGGAGATGCACCCGGGGCGTGAGCCGGTTCGGGTGTTATATTTCAGCCGCTCGAACTTCGGGAACTACCAGTTGAAATGGAGGAGCGATGAGGTGGAGCTACCGCAGATCGATGCGATTTCCCGGCGGCTTCCGACTCAACTTCTCAAAGAGCGGAGTCGGCTACTCGTGGGGCTTCAAGGGATTCCGCGTCGGTAAAGACGCGAAGGGCCGGCAGTTCCGCACCGTGTCGATCCCCGGAACGGGCCTCTACTCACGAGAATATCTGCCACCCAGTCAACAATCGAACGCTGCCAGCGAAGCCAACGGAATAGGCATTCTGTCACTGCTCGCCGGCCTAGTCAGTTTTCTTGTCCTTCTCGCACTGTTTCAGAACGTCATTGTCGGACTCGTTGGTGCTTTTGTCGTGGCGCTCGCTATCGCGATCTTCCTCAATCCATCCCAAACTACGCCCGACTCCTCGACTCATTCTCTGACCGGAGCGGTTCCGGACCATCAAGCGAGTTCGAGCCCGCATCCGCTGGTGCCTCCAAATGCTTCCCCGATCGCCATCAGCGTGAGCGCGGGCTGTGATCGCGCAGCTGTGGAGAAGCTCGCAACGGACGCTAAAGCGTTGTACGACGAGTCGAAGGTAGCTTTGAAGCCTGAGCTGAGGCGGATTCAGGGCGTCGGAAATTTCGATGCGATGTTCCTCGTGGCTTTTGGTGCTGCATGTTATCGGCTATCGTTTCTTGAAGGCCAAGCCAAAGCGACGTCGGCGACAGCGTACCTCGAATGTATGAAGCGCCTGCACCCTAAGAATTTCGGGTTCTCCAGTCTCGAGTCCGCAGTTTCAAACCTTGCCGTTCACGGGCCCTACTTGCGCCAACGTCCGAACCCCAGCGATGCGTGGCGCTTGCTGCTCGAGCTAATGGTGAAGACCGACGCCACGATGCACACGAACCTCGCTCCGAGAATGCAGCGATTCCTCTTTATGTGTGCATATCTGAGCGCGATAGGCGATGGGCCGCTTACCCAGATGGAGCGCGATGAACTCAACAAGATAGCCAAGGAATTCAATCTAGTCATGACTGCTGACGCATAACTAGAGCATTGAATCTTTGTCTTTCTAGGAGCAAACTTGCCGGTCCAACTCCATCGCCACCGGGTGACAATCCATGTCCGCGTTCGACTCTGGCAAGACAAGCCTGAAAGACCTCCTCACTGAAATCGTTGATGGCAAACTGCAACTTCCCGACTTCCAACGCGGATGGGTATGGGACGATGAGCACATTCGGTCGCTGCTGATCAGCGTTGCGCGCTCGTTTCCGATTGGTGCGGTGATGTTGCTCGAGACCGGAGGCGACACTCGATTTCAAGTCCGGCCGGTGGAAGGCGTCCAAGTCCCGAACGGGAACAAGGCTGAGCGCCTCATTCTCGACGGCCAACAGCGACTGACATCGTTGACTCAGGTGCTGAAGCTCACGACTCCTGTTCGAACCCAGGACACAAATAAGCGCGAGATTGAGCGGTTTTACTATTTCGACATCGAGAAGGCCCTCTCCGGCCCAGCAACGCTCGACGACGTCGTTGTAGGGGTGCCTGCCGATAAGGTTGTCAGAACCAACTTTGGTCGCGACGTGGCACTTGACCTCAGCACGCGTGAGAAAGAATACGAGAGGTTCTATTTCCCGTGCAGTCAGATCATGACCAGTGACGAATGGGAAGATGGGCTGGCTACTTCTCCGAAGTTCACGCGCTACATGCAGTTCAGGAAGCTGATCCTGAACGAGTTCCGGTCGTATCAAGTCCCGATCATCACATTGAGGAAGGAGACCTCAAAAGAAGCGGTCTGCCTGGTCTTCGAAAAGGTGAACACAGGCGGCGTCCAGCTCTCTGTTTTTGAGCTCGTGACAGCTCAATATGCTGCCGACGGGTTCAACCTCCGACGGGATTGGTTTGGCGAGGGCCATGAGAAAGGTCGGCATGCGAGGCTCGCGGCGAAGGCGCTACTGAAGGACACGGCAGCTACCGACTTTCTTCAAGGCGTGAGCCTGCTCCACAGCTTCGAACTGCACGAGCAAGATATCGCGCAAGGCAAGACGGGCAAGGCGGTAACGCCTGTAAGCGCCAAGCGTGAACACATTCTGCAAACGCCGCTATTGGCATACAAGAAGTGGGCAGACAAGCTCGTCAAAGGCTTCCAGGAGGCAGAGCAATTTCTGCGACATCTTGGATTTGAGGACCCACGGTTCCTCCCGTATCGCGCGCAACTCGTTCCGATGGCAGCTGCATTCGCCCATGTTGGCGATCGTTGGCTTGAGCCGCAGGTTCAGAAGAAGCTCACGCAATGGTTCTGGTGCGGGGTGTTCGGCGAGCTGTACGGGAGCGCTATCGAGACTCGTATTGCACTGGACTTCCAGGAGCTGCTTAAGTGGTTCGACGATGAAGCCGCTCCGCTGCCCACGACCGTCGTCGACGCTGGCTTCCAGGCGACTCGTCTCGAATCGATGCGAAGCCGGACATCGGCTGCGTATCGCGGTCTGTATATCCTCGTCCAACAAAACGGCGCTGAAGATTTCTTCTGGAAAGTGAAGATGGTCGAGTTGGACCGGAACGATAAGGCAATCGATATCCACCACATCTTTCCGAAGAAATGGTGCCAGCAGGAGAGCATCTCACCACGAGTGTTCAACTCGATCATCAACAAGACGGCAATCTCATATCGGGCAAACCGGAAGATCGGCGGCAAGGCGCCGTCAGAGTACTTGCGACAGATCCAGGAAGAGAAAGCTGTTCAGCTATCTGATGAGGGAATGAATGCAATTTTACGTACCCATCTGATTGACCCAGCCCTCCTCAGGGCCGACGATTTCAAGTCGTTTTTCTCGTCGCGACGGTCAGCGTTGCTGGACCTCGTCGAAAAAGCGATGGGTAAGCAGGCCGTACATAACGGAATTGGCACGGGCGACCAAGTTGCCGACGAGGACGAAGACGAAGTCGAATCCGCTGAACAAGAGAATTCGGCCGCTGCCAGTGGCGCATAACATCTCCGCGCACGAATCGCCGGCGTAGCACGACAAGTTTTTGCTAGGCTGCTCCACAAATGGCGTCTGTATGCGGAGCGGATCGCCATAACCCGCCTATTTTCAGCAACGTAGACGTGCGCGTATCCCATGTACGGAAGTCACCTACAGAGCGTCCCTATACTAATCAGAGTAGAGAGCAGTTCTCTTCCATGATCGCCCTCTAACGAAGGAGAAAAAGTGACCGTTTCGAGCGAAACCGTCCGAACACTCTTGGCCCGCGCGCGAACCAGTGCAGACGCCAGAATTACGCCGGCAGTGTCATTGATCCTGTCCGCCTTTATGAGCCTGAAAGACCTAGAGAGATTGACATGGTTCGATGTCGATTTTCAGGCAGCTTCAGTTGTGATTCGGCACCGGGAAGAGGTCCGTACGGCGCCGATGACCGAGCTTCTTGTCCGGCAGCTCTTGGCTGTAAAAGAGGTGAGCGAGCGCTCGCGAGTATTTGCAGCATGCGGCGCGATGACGACATCGATAGGTGAAGCATTACGCAACCTGTTTTCATCCGCAGGACTGCCAGAACTCTCGCCCGCAGACTTCCGGCAGTGGTCTCTAGAACAGACGCCGGCAATTCGCCTGGCCGTCATTACGGCCGCGTCCTACTGATCAAACCCCAAGGGGATTCGTTATGGCCATCTTCGATTTCGTATTCATGGCGACTCTCGCCTGTGGGCTCGGTTTGAACGCTTACATCACGTGGTCGGGGTTCCGGGAGCGTCGCAGAGTCCGGAAAAAGTTCCACGACGCCATTCGTGCCTTCAGGCCATCCCCAAACGCCCCATCTTATCCCCCGATGTCGGTCACCACTGATAGCTCGCTGTAGCCCGCCGCCGCATCGCCTTCCTCACAACCCACACCTCGGAGAATCAAATGTCAGCCTGTCATTCCCCATCACACGGCAACATGTCTCACATCGGGACCTGCCAATTCTGCGATCAAACAACACAGGCCAAGGCGCCACGGATCAGTCCAACCAGGGTCGCTGCGCTTTGCGCACCGAATTACTGTCCGTGCTGCGCGTGGCGGTTGCTCCGTCTCAATTACAAGCGCCCATACGACTTTCCCGCTGCCGCCGTTCTCCAGGATTTGGACGCTCATCAGAAGAACATCGCTCGAGTCGCGCTGGCCGAAGATGCCGAACTGCCACGGTTCTTCGGTCGGTTCAAAACTGCTACTCAAATCCTCCCTATCTCACGAATGACGTATTACGACCAACCGAGGGACCTGAACTTGTTCGGAAAGCCCGATCTGATGCTGGAGTTCTCAGACCAGAAGGTCGGGATTATCGATCTGAAAACCTCGCACGTAAAAGGCACCGACCATCCTCAGTTCCACGGCTTTCGCGCACAACTGAATTTCTACGCGTATCTCGCCGGGTTGCTGCCCGCAGCGCTTGATGTTTCGATGGTTGGGCTCCTGTACTTCCAGCTGCGCAAGGCGGATGACGCTGAGTTGGTGAACTGTTACGACGACAGCGGCATCTACGCTCCCTTCCATCCGACACTGGTCGAAGTAGATCTTGACCCTGACGGCGTTGTGGGCCCGTTGTTGGATCGGATTCGCGAGCTACTCGACATGGCGGAAGCGCCAGCGCCCAGGAAGGGCTGTACCGACTGTGCCTTGATTAAGGCGCATGCAAAGCTCTTCGAGCTTGATGAGACCGATGCAGAGACGTTGGCGCCGCTGACACGTATGGAGCGTGATCGACTGATCGCTCGTAACAAATATGTAGCGACGCAGGACCAAGAAAAGGAGCGCGAAACCGCAGTCCGCATCTTCCGTTACGCAAGTGATCCGCTTGGTGTCGTCGCAAACTGGGATTGGGGCGTGGAATAACGTCTGAGACCACTCCGTTCCCCCGGCTCGCACCCGTCCCCCGCAATAACAATCCACATGCTCGCCACCCCAGCGCGGGGTTCAATTCTGCGCCCGTCAACAGCCCTCCCCCCACATCCACCTGGAGAACCAACATGCGCACCGATACTCCGAAGCCTGGCAAGTACCCACTCCTCGAAGCCGTCTTAACGTACTCCGGCCAATCCATAAAAGGCCTTTACACGCTTGGCGATGTTGCGTCGATCTTCCGTGTCAGCGTTCGCGCAATTCAACAGCGCGTGAAACGCGGAGAGCTGAAGACGCGCAACCTGCCCGGCCGGGCCAAGTGCCTGCCAATCGACCTCGAACGGTACTTGGAAGCGAGCGCCGTTACATCAGCAATCGCTTCGTGATCATTCGCAACATCAGCCGATTCAGCCGGCATGTGCAGCATTCTGTCGTCCTCCTCGCAGAGCGTCGCGCTTCTGTCGGTTTCCTCCCACAAAATTAACCCCTTCCAGATGTGAGTTGACATTTAACAAACAGGATATGACTACGCAATCAAGCGCAATCGGTACTGAAAGTGCTATGCCGGTTCGCGCTCATTCGCAATCTGACGCGGCTGCAAAGCCGCTGCACTCCGTCGAAGCTCTGTTACGCGAGCTGGCTGAGTCTCCACTGGCTCACGACCACGGTCTTCGTACGGCAGCTCTTCATGCGTCCGCCTTTCTCGAGGTGCCACTCGACCAACTCACGATCGATGATCTGATCGGCATCGGGCCGGAATTCAGGCTGTTCTTGAAGAACCGGCGCTACGCGATCCACTCGATCCAGACGTACGCCCAAAACATTCGTAGGCTCGTGCGGCTGGCTGAGGAGCGCGGATGGCTCTCTGACACACAGCCGATAGCCGAGTTGTGGGCGCCGATCCTGGCGTCCCTCCGAAAAACGCGCGGTGCGCCAGCAGGAGTCGTGCGCTACGCGATCAAACATGGAATACCGCCTCAGGAATTCTCGGAACAACACCTCCAAGCCTGGGGCGAGTGGATGGTCCGGTGCCGACGCAAGGTTCATACGGTTCGGATCGTTCGCAGCCAGTTCCGCCGGGCCGTGGTGCGGGCCGGACTCGAGCACATGATCTCCAAGCTCGACTGCAACCCGCAACGAACATCGGACTACGGCGTGCCTATCGACGAATTGCCAGAACCGCTCCGTACGGATCTCCGCTCAATGCTGACTTGGAAACAAGCCCGCTACGCGAAGGGCCGTCCACAGTGGGCGCGTCTACGCCCAATCAGCGCGAAACAACTCGAACGGTGGGTTTGCCGGATCTATGGGTTCGCTACAGGGATCGCCGGACGCACCGGTATCAATTCCTTGCGCGAACTCATTTCTGAGGACGTGGTCGCTTCATTCGTGGAATGGGCGTTGAACGACCGGAATTTGTCCCGCTCCTCGATGATGAAGTTATCGATGATCTACGGCGCGCTACGCCACCACCCCGATTACAAAGATCTCGACCTGCAATGGTTCTCCAATCTGTTCGAAGAACTCCCGGAGGACAACGAGCACGAACGGATCGAGCGAAAAGCGGCGAAGTACTTGCCGTACGACGTCATCTCCGTAGTACCGGAACGGCTAGAACAGTTACGCCGGAAGGCCTCGGGCGAGGTCCGGGCGGCATGGCTTGCCCATGACGAGTTGTTGATTCGATGGCTGCTGACACTGCCGTGGAGGCAACGAAATCTCCGGGAAGCTCGTCTGGGCGATGCGGCAACCGCGAACATTTTCTTTGCTGAGCTGCCGCCGCTCGTTCACATCGCAAAACCCGAGTGGGTCGAGGCCGCACTCAGAGAGAACCCGCACCAGAAGTTCTGGCTTTTTCATTTTCGACCGGACGAGACGAAGACAGGAAACGACGTTCACGGCATCCTGCCGCGCCGTCTGATTCCTTTGCTCGACGATTATCTTCAGCACCACCGTCCGAAGATCGTTGGACCATCTGATCCGGGAACGCTCTTCTTGAATCGTGAGGGCGGCGCGCTCAATCGGCAGGTCCTGACTCAGCACGTCAGCCAGTTGACCCTCGATCACGCCGGCCGTCGCGTTACTCCACACATCTTCCGCGACATCTTTGCGTACCGATGGCTTGAGGATCACCCGGAAGACTACCTGACGCTCAGCAAAATACTTTTCCATCGAGATATCAAGACTACGTTGCGGATCTACGGACGCAATTACGACGAAAGCAACGGTGTTCGACGCATCGACGAGTGGCTGGAGGCTCGCGCTGCCCGAAAGGAGCATAAGAAATGAACAAATCGCACCACGTCCCGGAGCACTCGCTGACGGGAATCTTTGATTCGAAACCTACGGAATTTCGACTGCACAGGAGTGTTTGTGAACCATCTTTGTAATGTTTGCCCATTAATGCAACACCGCTCAGTTCTGGGAACCAGAGCGGAGCACGCTCCGATGTCGCTTACATCGGAGCAGATCAATCTCATCTTCGACCAGCTCCAACGGGATGGCGCGACGGACGCCTATGACGCAGCCGTTGTTTCCTGCGAAACGGGCATGCGCCTCGGTGAAATCGTCCGTCTCCGGCCGGAAGACTGGCTGGTGGAATGGCCGAAGCCCGCTTCGGCAGACCGTCAGACGCGTGGTTGGCGCGACATACGGCTTACGAATCGAGCCTCTCGCGTGCTTTCTGAACGCCAAGTCCGATTCGGCAGGCTGTTTGGATCGGAATGCGATCCAGACGCCACGGCTCACATGATCGCCAACGCATTCGCCCAGGCAGCACGGCGGGCGGGTATCCAGCGAGCACGATTCCAGGCATTGCGCCTGAGCTACGCCCAGAAGTGGCTGAAGGCGGGAATGTCGCTTTGCCAGCTGAACAGGATCATGGGCCTCAACCTGTCATGCCCATCGTTTCGAAGCCCGTCTGAAAACTAGGTGCTTTGGCACTGGCGCACTCCGAGCCATTATCGATATGGGAGGTCTGCCAATCGCCTTCGCGAAGTAGTTCGGCAGACGATCCCTAGCGGGTGCGTCTTCTTTTGACCGAGGGCCTTTGGCTCTCGGCTCCACTCCTGCCAATCTCAATCATGTAGTGATCTGAAAGGAGTTTTCTATGTCTGTTCTTTGTTCGGCCGGCCATCTGACGATGCAGCAAGCCGGTGAAGTAGTGGCGGTTCTGCACGAAATGGCCGCCGCAGAGGCTTATGGTGTCGCGCTGCTGATGCTCGACACGGGACTTGAACCTTTTGAGATCTTGCAGTGGCTCGCTTGGGAAGATTTCGCGTTCGATCCCAACGGAACGCTGACCATCAAGTCCGCCCCTGACAGCCTCTGTCGCTGCATTCCCCTTTCCGAACGCGCCGCCGACGCCATCTTGGCGCGGCGCGGGCATGCAGATGGGCCGTTCATTACCGACAACGCCTGGCAGCACGAGCAAGCGATCAGCGATGCATTTGCCGATGCGTGTCTGAAGGCTCAAGTGCCGCAGGTCGAGCTTGGCTCCCTCTGCTGCACGTTCGGCCATGAATTGCTCGAGGGTCTTCGCTCCTCGTACGACGAAGTCACCAGCTCTTTGTGCGAGCGGTCGAGGTGCGCTGACAAGTGTCCGCGTTACAAGCAGGACGAGCCTCAAGACGACCTGGTGACGGTGAACTAACGACGGCACCTCCGTCCAGCCGACTGGCACAGTCTTGCGATGCCGAATGAGCCGCTGCCGTCGTTCCGCACATGCCATAGGCCGTAGCCCTTTGGCACCGTCATGTTTTTCAGGATGATGGAAGTAAAGAAGGTGCAACCACAAGCACCGCAGCGCCTGGCGGCGGCCCCGCCGCCAGGCCGGCAACGGTCGGCCGAAAGCCGACAGAAGGGGTGAGCTTATGGGAACCAACGTTGATGTTGCCACGCAGGCGCCGTTCGACGCACTTCAATCTGAGTGGTTGGATCTGCGCCGCCTCGTTCGTTATGCCTGCGTGTCGGAACGAACCTTGCGCATGTGGATACGTCGTCCGAACAATCCGCTCCCAGCAAAGCAGGTAGGCCAAGGAAAGATCCTGGTGAAGCGGACGGAGTTCGACCGCTGGCTTCAGGCCCAGCCGGTCGAGTCGGCAATCAATCTCAACGAGATTGTCGATGACGTGATGAAGGAGATTACGAGAGTCCAATAGTGGGTGTCACAATTCGGAAGGACGGCGGCAAATGGTTTGTTCACGTCAACCATAACGGTCGCCGGAAAGCGAAGTGCATCGGCACCAGCCGCGAAGCAGCGCTGGCCGTGAGACGCGCGATCGAGCAACGGCTCGCAATCGGCGACCTCGGGATCATGGATCCCGAGAACCAGGTGGAAACGTTCGGCAGCTATGCCCGTCGGTGGCAGAAGGAATACGTCGAGGTCCATCTAAAAAACTCATCTGGAATTAAGCATGAACAGGTGCTCCGAATTCACTTGCTGCCAGTCTTTGAGAATCGGCCTCTAAATTCGATTTCGCGCGCCGAGTTGAAGGCTTTTGTCGCCGAGCTGGTGCAGAAGCCGAAGCAGCCGCGCAAGCGCAGCAACAAGAACGGCAAGGGGAGCCCCGAGCAGAATGCCGTCGAGACACTCTCGAAGAACAGTGTTCGGCTCATCCGCACGACGCTACAGACGATCCTTCAACACGCAGTCGAAGACGGGCTAATCCCTGCGAATCCTGCGGTTCGCTTAGGGCGGTTCGCCAAGGTCAATCAGGAGAAGTTTGTGCCTTCACCGCTAACCGCAGAAGAGGTCGAGTTGTTCCTGAACGCGGCGAAGGAGAACGACCGCCGTTACTACCCGCTTTTTCTGACCGCGCTGCGGGCTGGGCTTCGCCGCGGCGAACTTGTCGCATTGAAGCTCGGCGACATTCACTTCGGCAATTCGGAGGATGATCCGAACCGCTACCTCCTCGTACAGCACAATTACGTTTACGGCGAGTTCACCACGACGAAGGCGAAGAAGTTCCGTCGCGTTGACCTGTCAAAGCAGCTCCGCGCTCAGTTGTTGCGGCTATACAACGAGAGGCTCGTGGTCGCGAAAGCGAACGGCAAGGTCAGCATCAGCGATGAGCTGGCGTTCCCAGCGCCTGGCGGCGGCGTCCTCGATCCAGACAATCTGTACGATCGCTACTTCCTGCCGGTCCTGAGGAAGGCGGGGTTACGGCGCATCCGTCTGCATGATATGAGGCATACGTTCGGTGCCCTGCTCATCCAGAACGGCGCCAGTTTGGCGTACGTCCGCGATCAGATGGGGCACAGTTCAATTCAGGTGACAGCGGACATCTACGGCCATCTTGTGCCTGGCGCTAATGTGGGGTGCGTGGATCGCCTTGATCATTGCGGCCCCAGTGATTGACCGGCACGACGCCATTCCACACCAACTCAACGGTTCGGAGCGGGCGGTTAGGAGCGGACCGACTCCTCATCCCCGCCTCGATTCGAACGAGAATTCCACAGATTTATTTGAGCCTGCCTTGGACGTAGCGAGTTCGGTTGGGCTACCATCGGCCAACTTCCAGCCAAATTGCATACGAGTCGCCGCGGGGATATACTGTAAGTTTCCGTGCCGAGGGTCTGCCCTGTTCGGAGCACGCGGTAACGGCCAGCGCCTTTGAGCCGCGACAGCGGTTGTCGGCCGATGTTGATTGTTCGTGCTTATTTGTATGGATCTGTAGGTTCCTATATGTTCAAACGGGTCGGTATATCAAGCCGTTTACTCCTGGGGTACTCCCTTCCCTTAAACGCTGTTGCACCTTTTTATGTGCATTCCGCTATAATGGAGGTGCATGGCGAACAAAGTGCGAGCAGACGCCTGGTACAGTGCCCGCGAGGCCACTGCACTTCTGAGCGGTGAAGTGACGGAAGCCACTGTGAAAGAATACTGCCGCACAGCGCAGGTGAAATGTAAGAGGGTGGGACCAAGAAAACGATGGATGATCCAAGGCTCTTCGATCGTAGATCTTCGTAAGAAGTGGGGTCTGGATTAGACATCACGGCGGGCAGACTTAATCATCAGTCTGCATATGTCGAGGAGAACAATGATTTCAGCAAAAGCGACATCGAGAACGAAGCCGGCAAAGTCCCGCCGTCGGTCGGCGGCGGCACGTAGCCGTCGTGCGTTCGTCCGGCCCGTCGCAATCTCCCAAGACGAACCTGATTTTCAGATTCGTCTAGCACAGGCCCTTGAACAGTCTGCGAAAAATTCGCAGCCTCTGGTTGAGGAGTACCGTGCCTCCGAACGACTGAGTGACAGAGACTTCTCCATCCGAATCAACACGCGCGGATAGCAGCGGGCCTGAGCAGCGGGTAGAATTTCACCCCGCTACGGTCCCGCTTGAAGAGATTCTTCATCTCTCGAGGCCGCTCTTTGTCGATAGCGACGAGGCTTGGCGGCAACTCCGATACATCCAAGACTACGTTCGCGACTTGGATTGCAAAACGGTTGTTGTTGAACGGCACTACATCGACCGAGATTACATGGAAGACCACAGTGTCTTCTATTCGAAGAGCCTGCACGGTTACCCGAATTATTGCCAGCGACTTCACTTCTTCCGCAGCAACGAGAAGACACTCCGGACAGAACTCCGACGTCTACAATCGTTGGATTCTGCCGCTCCGAATCAACCGCAGCGGGCTGCCGACGCTTTACGGCGCGCGCACTCCGAGTTTGCCGAGAACGCCTACCTTGGATTCGCGGTCATAAAGCCCTTGCCAGGATGTCCCGTTGGAAGGACGGTGCTGCGGCCGGTTTCGCGCAACGCATCGGGATATAAGCGTCGATTCGATTGTTTGTGCGACTACCATGCACACTTCCTCGGGGTCTCACTTCACATCAAGGGTTTGGCGTTTCAACAGCAAGACATCGGCGTGAGTGCATGTGCCACGACCGCATTGTGGACAGCGTTGCAGAGGGCAAGCCAGGTGGAGCGCGGGAATGCCGCCACGCCGGCACAGATCACAATGCGTGCATCACAGTTCGCTCTTCCTTTTGGTCGATCGATGCCTTCGGAGGGTCTTTCTCTGGACCAGATGTGCGTCGCGGTTCAATCGTTCGGATATAGTCCAATGCTCTTCAAACTCGAATCGCCGCGAGTCAGTCGCGCGCTGCTATTCGGGTCCATCAATTCAGGCATTGCCCCCGTGCTGATTCTGTCGAACTCTCATCTCCGACATGCGGTAACTGCAGCCGGCATGGCGGTCCTGACCGACAAACAGCTCCCCACCGACAGCGCGCTTGCTCAGAATGAAGCGCACGCGCTGACGGGTCTGTACATTCACGATGATCGATACGGCCCGTATTTGAAGGCAGATATCGTGGAGACACACAGCTCTCTATCGCTCCGAATGGAACTCGCCGGAGGAGGGAGAGAGGAGTGGTCGCTGACGCACATTCTGTTGCCGGTCTATCCTAAGGTGAGGTTATCGTTTGCTCAGCTTGATACGGCAGGGCTGCGACTGACTTCAGATGTGCAAGGCTTTCGTTCCTTGGGAGACCCCAGCCGGTCCGGCCTACGGTGGAGTTCAAGGATTATTCGCTCCCACCGCTATGTTGAACAGTTAATGCATGAGCCCAGAACCCGAGATGTCGCCAGGACGGTCGCCGAATCGGTCCGCTTGCCAAGGTATTTGGCCGTGATCTCCCTTGAAGCCAACGATCTGGACCGGAGCGACGTGCTGCTGGACACCACAAGCACAGAACGCAACCTGACGTGCCTCGCAGTGATACCTCGGTCCGTGTCGCGCGCAAACACAATTGCGATCGCTACGTGGCTGGCAGAGAAGTACCGCTGCCCGCTGGTGCGGTCCTAGCGGCCGATAGCTTTATTGAGGCGAGGGATTTCCGAAGCACTCACCTCTCGTGGCTCTCCTCTCTTGCGCTTCTCGGCAGATTCGTCGGTTTCGCCCATTGAGGCTCCGCTCGGAACGCCAGCCAGACGGATCCTGCGTCCCTCCCCCATGCGGTCGAAATCGGGGTTGTCGAGTGCCCTGTCATACAGATATGAGAAATCGAGCCGAAAAGGCAACGCAGACGTAGGGCGATCAACGTCTGGAACAAAGTACTCGGACGGTATTGTGTAGTCCGTATGATAAAAGCCCTCGTACGTGGAGAAATCCTTCTGTGCGAGCGGCCCCGCCAACTTGATCGGACAACTCCCGGGATTCACAGCGGGATTTCGATCAAGAAGGTAGGTGGCTTTACCAGAACATGTCTGCGAAGCCATCCCGATCGTTCTCATCGCCATGCCCAGAGCCTTTTCGAGCGTGTCGATCTTCGCGGGTGTGAAATCTGCGGCGTGCCCCCCCATCGCGCGATCGAGTTCCTGAAGGGCATTTGCGAGCTTTCCCGACTTCACAAAATGTCCCACGGAATTGACCGAGAACGCCATGCCGGCGGGGAATCGATGGTCGTTCCACCACCGATTGTCACCCTGAGCCGAGAAGTAATTGACCCCAGTCACCCATTCCCACGCCCGCTTCGGAGAACCTGGTTGCTCAAGCCATAGGCGATCGAGATAAACCCGGTCGGGGACAACTGTTTCCTGTAAATAGAGCGAGCAGATTCTTAGAGCGATCCGCTTCACCACATCGTTTGGAACCGCTGTCGCGAGTCTCCGTGAGAGCAAGACAATAATGAAGTTACTCGACAACCCGTCAAATCCAGCTCGCGTCCAGTTCAAACGAGCGTCTTGAATCAATTCCTCAATCCTCTCGTCCTGCTGGTCGAGCGCAGCATCGCTTATCAAACCGTAAGTGATGGCTGAATGTTTCGCCGCAATCCGGCCAAAGAGACACGGCTGATGATTTGCGATCCACCGATTCAGAATCTCGACCTGCGCGTCGAGAGGTGCGCTTTCCAACTCGTTGAGAGTGGATTCGATCTCGGGCGAAAAGCCCTGCTCCTTTCTCCAGGGGTCGGGCTCAAGTTCTCTCATCAGTTCGCGTATGCTGCCTGGCATATTTCTTTTCCTTAGGCCGGCACTTTGAAACGCTCAGTTTATCGGTTCTCTTCGACGTGCGGCTTGCGAGTCTGTAGCCGTTCCCTAACTATCGAACCTCGCGCATTGATCGTGTTCTGCACCACGCGCCAAAGGGTATCAGGGTAACTCACGGCAGATAGCCGTCGCTCATCCACGCCTCGAATAGTGCGATTTGCTCCGGGGTCCAATAGGGACCTCCCGGAGGCATTCTGGGCGTACGATCGCCAACAAGAAAATCTCTGACCTCTTTTGCATTCCCATGATCCGTTTCGGGGTTTGACATGTATGTGTAATCGTCCAAAGCCACACCGAACGGTCGCATATGGTTCACATCGACTCCGCGGAACAAGGGTCGAATGTCTTTGGCGAATGAGACAGGCATTGGATCTCCTTCTAGACACGTTCAAGACAGTCAGTGACTCTCGAACAGAATTGACCACAAGAAATCGAGTTTCGTGGAGTTCGTAAAGCGCGGATCGTTGTTTGGCGGCGCGCCGTGGGTGATCGGGAGAAAGTTGCCGTCCGATCTCTGGCCGGAGAAGACTGAACGTCGATGGCACGTCATGCAGTTTGACGTTGTGCCATCTACAAACCGCGCCTCGAGCCAGGGATTGAACGCAATGTGCGGCGAGTCATCTGACTGCTTGGGCGTATCCATGCTATATGCTTCGCTCATTAGATAATTTCGCCACACGCCTTGGACCTGTGATGGACGATCAGCGGCAAATGGGCCGTCGTTAGGTCTGTCGTGCCACCAGGCAGTTGCCCAGACCCAGTCGGGGATTTCCTTAGTAGTGACATGCATTGCCACTAGTGCCACAAAATCCCCAGCTTCAGCCTGATCGATATTCGGTATAGTTGCAATCTGTCTCAATTGCTGAATCTGGTCGGCCGTTAAAGCAAAATGGTAGAACGAATCGAGTGCGACCGTGTGGGCGGAAGCGGTTGGACGACCATTGCACGAGACCTCGGCCGTCTCTGAATTCGGGACCGTACTTCGCGATGGATCGATAACAACGCAGCGTTGCCAGGTTGAGATGTCGTTCCCGCTCGGTCGCGCAGAGTTGATGTCTGGATCCCAAATGGGCATCACCGTCTGACCGGTACGTTTGACGATCCACCAGACCGTTTTGAGCGCAACTGCGGTCCGAGGAAAATCTGGAATTGCGCGCTTATCAACCGGCACCTGCGGCCCAAAGGTGTTGTTCAAGTCTTGCAGCGTGGACCGCAAATAGAGCTTCTTGGATTGGACCCAGTTGCGGAGGTCCGCATTGAATAATGTGAACGAGGCAAGAGAGGTTCCAACCGCCTGAGCGCGCGTTCCGGCCTGCTGGAACTGGCGGGGTACTTGGAAGCGTCTTTGCAGCTTTCTCTGGGAAAGGGCCTGCGCTTGCGCCGGGCTGAACGTTTCAGCTGCCGAATACCAAGTTTCCCAAATTGCCTCTCCAGAACTCGTCGGCTGTGTGAGTCCGGCAAAAACCATCCAGACATGCAGTCTCATTGCATGCACATCCTGCCCATCCCGTGCTGCCAAGAGCTTTGATTGGTCGGCCGGGAAGTCGAAGCCATCCGGAATTGGCTGTGCAGTTTTTTGCGCGGCCAACGGAATCGAAAGTGCGGCGATTACGACCAATAGGCGGGCCTGTTTCTTCGCGATTGTCATATCGAACGCTCCACTTTTCTTATTCCGATTTCGGCAACTCAATGGATCCATTTACCTTGATCTTTTTGCTAGGAGATTTTTCCGCGTCATCCGACGGCGCTTGCGGAACAACTTCTTCGACTTGTAACGAATAGTTATTCACCACGAACATTGGATCCGCGGCACACGGCTGAACATCGCCCGAGTAGCGAGAGTGGGTATGTTTTATTCTGCGTGTGTCGATCGTTAACTCGAATTGCACGCTTTCGATCGCCTTTTGGACCTCGAATGGCGCCACGCCGAATCCAACTTTCGTGAGCGCCGTCAGGGCTTCTTTGACAGGAATAAGATCGAAGACTGATTGCAGTGTCTTGGATTCGACCTGTGCGCTCCCCTTCGAGAGGGTTCCGTCGGCGGCCAATTCAACATTCAGTTGCGAGCTGCCGATCCAGGGTCGCCCGGTGTTGTAGAAAAACGGAGTGTTGTAATCCACGTACACTTCTGCTGTAGCTGAGTTAGACACCAGGAATGCGTCGGCCGTGGACACGATCTCGGCTTCTCTGAGTTGAGGGACTACTGTGGTATTGGGCAACACTTGGTTCCAGAGCTTGACGACATTGCCGCCGAAATCAGGGCGCCCCGTGGCGTGTTCGTCCATTAATAGAGCGCGGAGCGCAGACAAATCTCCTTGGGCTTTAGCGAAATCGGCCTGCCCCATAATCTTCTGGGTTGAGCGGATTGTGACATCGGGACTTCCCTTATCCGGAGCGGGTGCAGCCGTCGGAGTCGGCGTTACCGCCGGCGCAGAGGCTTTGTAGGTTGTTCGCGTGGTTAGCTGAATCACATACACCGGCTGTACCCACACCGATTGCTGCTTGCAGACGGCGCGCTTGATAAAGAAAGGCACACCCGGAACGCCAGCTGCGATCTCCCTTTTGTCTGTCGAGGCTGCTGTGCGTCGATGCACGGATGCAGTATGCAGACAGCCACTCGCAAGGAGCGGCAGCAGAGCAGACAAAATGACGAACGCCAGCCGTGAGGCACTACACCGTTGTGACCCGCGTTGCATTCTCGCCTCCTCATCCATCAGAGGCAGGGAGAGTAGCCGCGACGAATGGAAGCGCGAACTTTTAGCAGAACTTGTGCGCTTTTCAGAACAAGCCTGACCCGATTGGGCATCATTTGTGGTGAGTCTCTCTTTTCAGAACCTCACAAAGTGAGCGCCGATGTTCCGAAAACGGAACAAATGTCAGGTCGATCAGCAGTTTCTTCTGAATTCCTCCACTATTCCGACTTCGAACTCACGCGAGCTTCCGGGCGGTTCCTATGATGCATGGCAGCAAGTCGTTCAGGTTCATCGTCCTTCTAAGTGTTGTGCTCTGGCTACAGCATGGAGCATTCGGTGAGCCTGCGACGCCGCCTACGCCAAAGGCGACCGTTGCATGGAGCGTCGATAACCCTCTCTCACCGTGGAACCTGGAACGCAACCGTTGGGCGGAATTCACGGTCACCGTCGCTGAGAATTCAGAGATTCCCAAGGTGCGACTTACACGATCGACCATCTCTGATAGCGACCCGAATCGTGGCCAGGCGGTCTCGCTTCAGTACTTTGCGATCTGCACAGCTCCGGTCGCAGCCAGTTGCCCCAAACAGCCAGTACCTCTATCAGGACGAAAGACAACCTTATGGCTCCACGTCGACGAAGCATTTCGGGTGAATGGCACCTTCACGGGCGCACTTACAGTCGATACCGAACCTCTCAGCGACTCAAAAACAATGTCGTTGACAATCCAACGGACCTCGTTGAGCGCACGAGTGTGGGGTGGAATAGTTATCCTGATCGGAGTGATTATTGCGTGGCTCCTGACAATTTTTGGTCGCACTCGCGTGCTTCGCGACCAAGCATTACTCCCAGCTCTATATCTCAGGGATACGGTATCCGAACTCAAAAAGAGATCCGTCGATGCCTACGCAAAACAGGTTGCTGATTTCCTCCCGACCGTGAAGCGGGAACTCGATGCGGTAATCAACGATCTAGAGTCCCAAAACCTCGACGCGCGCAGCTTCCTTCCCGCCTCATGGCCCGGAATGTCTCAGCCACCTCAGGCAGGACTTTATCAGGCATTTCTCCAGACGGAATCGCAGAAGACCGAAGGCTTGAGCATAATCGTGAACGAAGGGATCGACTCGATTCTTCCACTCGTACCAAATCCGCTTCCAGCCTCATTACCCGCGTCGATGCAGCAGTTACTGAGCGACCTTGACCACCTCGCACAGAACCTGCCACAGCCCGCACAGGCGCTTCGCGACAAACTTGCGGCAGCGATTGCCAACTACAATGCCATTCCTCACGCACAACGTCTCGGACCGATTGCGGGAATCGCGGCTGCGTCCCCAGTTACGACAACGTCCTATAGTGTGCGGCTGGAATTGCAGGCCATTACTGCTATTTTCTGGATCGTTTGGGGCGTATTGAGCACTGGAATTGGGATTGTCGTCTTAATTCTTCCATCGCCGGGGTTTGGCACCGCCATTGACTATGCACGTTGCGCTCTCTGGGGCTTCGGCTTGCCAGTCGCAGGCCAAGCTATACAACAGCTCAATATCGCCACTCTAAACACGCAGTTGGGAGTCACAGTACCGCGTTTGTAATCTCTCGCAAGGAGCACACGATGGATATCATCTCAGCAAGGGCCGTCAAAGAGCAGGCAAAGCAGCAGCTCTCTCAGTTTTTGTCGAACGAGAAAGCCGTGCGGGCGCTTGGCATTCGGGCGCAGCGGCTTGACCGAGCTGCTCGCCCGGCGACGATGGCGCTCGGACTAGCTAGGCAAGCAGGAAACGACTACCGACTCGCGGTTCGATTGCAACATCCGCAACTTGTAGACAGCACGCAACTCAAGCGAATACGAGAATTGGCGAAGGACGAAGTCGACATTCGCTTCATCGGCGCCGTGCACAAGTTGCAGGTGAGCTCGTTACAACAGAAATGCAGGCCGCTGCGAATCGGCTGCTCGGTGGCACACTTTCAAGTTACAGCCGGAACCCTGGGTGCGTTCGTCCGAAATCCGGCTGGAGACAACATGATACTTTCGAACAATCATGTCCTAGCAAACGAGAATGCTGCAATGAATGGCGATGCGATTCTTCAACCAGGGCCTTTTGACGGCGGTCAAGACCCTGCTGACCGCATCGCAACGCTCGCGTCGTTTATTCAACTCGATTTCCAGCAACCGAACCGCGTTGATTGCGCCACGGCTCTGTTGGACGAAGGAGTGCAGTTCGATTCGATCAACTTAGACATCCTCGGGCAACTCACGGGAGTGCGTCAAAATGACCTCGATGTGCGAGAGAACGTGAGCAAGATTGGCCGCACGACGGGGGCCACCCGCGGTGCTGTCACTGCCATCGAACTGGACAACGTTGTGATCAACTATGACAGAGGCGACGCTACGTTCAACGGCCAAGTCGAGATCGAGGGAGCAGGCACGGAGCCGTTCAGCCAAGGCGGAGATAGTGGTTCCTTGATTATCGATTCGGCGGGTCGAGCAGTCGGCTTGCTTTTTGCGGGAAGTTCATCAGGCGGTACAAATGGCCGCGGATTAACCTACGCCAACCCAATTCAGGTCGTCTTGCAGACGCTGAATGTGACTATAATTACCTGAGTATGGCTGTTTCACTGGATCGAGCTCGCGCCGCAAAGTCGAAGGTCAGCGACTTGTTTCGCGGCAGGGACATCGTAGGCGTCGGCATCACAAAGATCGATGACGATTATGCCGTCAGGGTCAATCTGCGCCAGCCAATCGAGCCAGACACATCTGTGCCAGAAGCGATTGATGGCGTTCCAGTTCAGGTCGAGGTTGTAGGGGAAATTCGCAAGCAGAATCCGCGTTGACTCGCACCCTCTTTTCGTTAAGCGTTAATCCTGAATCCAATCTTGCGATTCGGCGCCGTTCCCGACGCCCCCGACGATCCTGTTCTGAATCTAGAACAAGAATCAATTCGGTTCGTCATTGGCAGTCGCTTGAATCGTACCCATCCTCAGCCTGAGGCGTCGCCGGGACCCCTTGCACCCGATATTACACTGCGCTCACTGACCATCCCGCCATATCCACCGCGCACGGTCGCTGCGTCAACGCAGGATTGGAACTCGGATGTAGCCCCTTGCAACTGCCACGCATCACCCATAGCACCCAAGTTGCCGCCGCTAAATCGGACTGTGAGGCCGCGCCTGCCGGCTTTTGACCGCATCAATCCGCAAGCCCCGCGCAAGTGACCGACACCACCCCACCCGGGGGTTGGCTGTAAGTTGTTGAGAGGATTGGTGGCGGCGGTTGGACTCGAACCAACGACCTAGGGATTATGAGACCCTCGCTCTAGCCACCTGAGCTACACCGCCACTTTGGACACGGAACGCGCAAGCGGAAGTCCCGAAAAGGGCGCTCAGGCGCGTAGAGCGCGCGACAGAGGTGGTCTGCCGTCGCCGGCGGGAGCCGGCAGCACTCCTATTGATTCTAAAAGCGGCGCTTCGATTGGTCAATTCGAGGAACAAGTCAGTCAGCCGATCAGTCGATCAGCCCGTCAGTCAAAGAAACATTTTGGCTGATCGACTGACAAGCTGACCGGCTGACAGACTTCCTAGTCGCACCTCAGCGCCACCATCGGATCGACGCGGGTTGCGCGCCGGGCCGGTAGGTAGCTGGCCAGCAGCGACGACCCAATCAGCACCGTCGACACCGTGACCAGCGTGACGATGTCCACCGGCTTGATCTCGAACAACAGCTTTTGCAGCGCGCGCCCGACCAGCAGCGACGCCGCCAGGCCGAGGACGCTGCCGATCAGCAGCAACCGCGCGCCGTGCGAGAGGACCATGGCCACGACCTCGCGCGCCTGCGCGCCGAGCGCCAGCCGGATGCCGATCTCGCGCGTGCGCCGGCTCACCAGGAAAGCGGTCACACCCGCCAGTCCTGTCACCGCGATGACCAGCGCCAGCGAGGCGAACAAACCAAGCAGCGCCGCCGTCACACGTTGTTGCACGATCGACGCGTCACGCAGCTCGTCGAGC